>SDBS01007219.1_pt1 | contig 10805 bp, 8 predicted proteins | sample 2277091 | NCBI WGS metagenome assembly SDBS01 (sample SAMN10404972, study PRJNA504765) | marine sediment metagenome | isolation source: marine sediment core GS10_PC15, 163 cmbsf | place: Arctic Ocean: Southern Knipovich Ridge | collected 2010 | reverse complement strand
CAAGCATTTTTAGAACATTAAATTTGCTAAGTTCAGGGCAGAAATCAAGCATTTTGGTTCCAGAAGCCAAACCGCAAGATATGGAATTTTCCGACCTCAGCCCAGACCTGTTGGTGAGGGTATGGCCAGATGGGATACTCGTTCTGTATCAAAGGCATTAAAAGATTTTGTGGCGCCAGGATAAATTTCAAGTATCTGGAATTGAAGATTTCTGTTTTAAATGGTCCAACAAGCTTCTCTTATTTTTTGTCCCTAATATACTTTCTGTTCCCAAATAAGCGGACCACATTATGTATTATTCATCATCGTAAATTTCCAAATCTGGATAGAGCTTTTTAACACATTCAGGGCAAATACCATGGCTAAATTCAACTTCAGAGTGATCTCGTATATAACTTTCTATCTGATTCCAATAACCTTCATCGTCCCGGATTTTTTTACATGAAGAGCAAATAGGTAAAAATCCGCTCAACTTTTTCACTTCGTCCATAGCCATTTGTAGTTCACTGATAAGTTTCTCTCGTTCCTTCTCTATTCGCTTACGTTCGCCTATCTCTTTTTGGAGGGCAATGTTAGCTAATGAAAGGACCCTTGATTCCCATTTTTCTATAAAATAAATTGAACAAATGGTTAAAAACCCTAAAAGGAAAAATATAAGGTGAAGAAAATCTGGGTACCGTAACGGTTTACCTTCTATCAAGGCATTAGAATAAAGAAAGCTCAATTCTGTGAAAACTCCCAAAGCCATAAATACTATGGCCAGACTTAATAGATATATATTAGCGAACCTTATCTTTCTCATCCAATATCACTTAAAGCTAAAAGAGATCAGTCATAAATTTTCGGACCCAAATTCAGTTTTTCATGGTGAAGAGCAAATGAAATGCCAGAAAAGTTTAGACTACATGGGGAAGCCCTGTTAACTGGAATTGCCCTTATTGAAAAACGATATCACACGAAAATTTTAGACATGATACGTGTTTTTTAATGCAGATATCTCAGGTTTGCCAAATTGGAAACCGTATTATTCTTTGTCCAAAATCTCCCTTATTTTTTCTGAAATATCCATCATATTGAATGGTTTCTGAATAAAATCATTACAGCCCTGTTCCAGTATCTCGGCCGCCTGTCCATTGAGACTATATCCACTTGAAAGAAGAACCTTTATACCAGGATTGATCTCTTTCAGTTTGTCATAGACTTCTCCACCATTCATGCCCGGCATAATCATATCAAGGATAACCATATCAATCTTATCCTGTTTTTTCTTGTAAGCTTGTATGGCTTCTTTTCCGCCCTTTGCCACTAATACATTATATCCCAAAAGTTTCAAAACATCCCGCTCTACATCAATAATCATATCCTCGTCATCTACCAAAAGAATGGTTTCAGAACCTTTCAATACGGTTTTAGATAACACCTTTTCTTGTTCTAAGACCTGATCTTTTGAAGCTGGAAGATAGAAGTTAAATGTGGTCCCTACACCTTTCTCACTGTATACATTTATGAAACCGCCATGATTTTTAATAATTCCATAAACAGAGGCAAGTCCTAAACCTGTGCCTCTGCCAATCTCTTTGGTGGTAAAGAACGGTTCAAAAATTCTTTGCTGGGTTGACTTATCCATACCAATGCCGGTGTCAGTTACGGAGATCTTAACATACTTGCCTATCTCTATCTGATACGGCTTAATATAATTCTCATCAATTATAACGTTTTCCGTGTTGATGTAGAGATCTCCGCCTCCGGGCATGGCATGCCAGGCATTGACATAAAGGTTCAACAGCAACTGTTCTATCTGCCCTGGATCGACTTCTACCACCCATATGTTTTCCTGATTTTCTCTATGAACTCTGATCTCCTTTTTGGTTCGGCTAAACATCTTTGAACTTCTCTCAACTATCTCGTTAATATCAACCGATTTGACCTCGTATTTCCCGCTTCTTGCAAAACCCAAAAGCTGTTTTGTGAGCTGTACCGAACTTTTAACATATTCACCTATCCCATCGAGGTGTTCAAAATGGGGGTGGGAAGAATCGATATCCATCATCATCAAAGAGGCGCGTCCATGGATACCTGAAAGCAGGTTGTTAAAATCATGTGCAATGCCGCCTGCTAAAGTATAAACAGCTTCCATCCTTTGAGACTGTATGAGCTGTGCCTCTATCTTCTTTTGTTCGCTGATATCTCTTATATTGATAACACTTCCCACAGGGTTGCCATCCCGGTCCCTGTAAATGGCTCCGCTAAGACTCACGGGAATAATGCTTCCTTCCTTGGTGTATCGGCGAGTTTCAATTCCAGAAAAACTTTCTCCAGCCAGCACCATATCGATCATCGCTTTTGTTTTTGGCCAGGCCTCCTCAGGCACAAATACATCCATTTTCTTGCCCAAACGCTCCTCCAGTGTCCACCCGAAAACACTTGTGAAAGCAGGGTTAAAGTAAACTACTTTACCCTCCATGTCGTAGACAACAACAGGGTCAGGATTTGCTTCCAGAACCGTACGATATTTCTCCTCGCTCTCCTGCAACGCATCCTTTGTATATTTATGTTCTTCCAATCTATCCTTCAACTCACCATGAAGCCTGGCATTTTCCAGCGCGACTGCGGCTTGATATCCGAATATACACAATAGCAGTTCATCTTCCTTAGTAAAGCAGGTGCCGTCAACTTTGTTTACGACTTCAAGAACACCTATCAATTTTGTTTTCGATTTAAGGGGGACACAAAGAATCGATTTTGTTTCGAGGCCGCTTATTTTATCAATATTTGAATAAAATCTTGTATCCTCTCTGGCATCAGGGACCAATATAGGTTGTTCATGTTTAGCAACCCAGCCCGCAATTCCTTCACCAGGGGGAAGACGAACGTCAACCAAATTGTCCGCCTTTGGCCCTGTGGGAACACAAAATACTAATTCTCCAGTCTTTTCATGAAGCAGCATCAGCGTGCTTGCAACTGAATTCGTCACACGGTTTACATGCTTCATGGTAAGATGTAATACTTCAGAAAAATCGAGGGTAGAATTGACGAGGGAACCTATCTCAATTGCAACCCCCAGTTTCTCATTTTCCAATGACCTGTAGATCTCAAAAGATTTTTCCTGTTCTTTCAATGCTTCTTCAAGTTGTTCCTTTGTGATAAATTCCATATCAGTCAATATCTGTCCCAGCGTTGGAATCTTATCTGTGTCTACAGAAAGTCGTGCCTCAGAAACCAGTCTGACCCACTGTATCCGTTCCTGCAATGTTTTATTATTAATCAATCTTTTTTGTCTCTGGAGTGCTTCATCAAGTTGTTGACTTGTAACAAATCCCATCTCAACCAAAATTTGCCCTAATAACCTTCTTATTGCCATGCGTATGTCCCCTTGATTTTACTAAATAAATACCGATACCTTGCCTTACACCCGCTCCCAACCCATTTTCAATGCTGATTATACGTACATCCACAAAAAGATTGTCAATATCACTTTTCCAAGCGCTTAGCCTACAGGTAGTTTGATTATAAATACAGCCCCGCCTTCAGGTGAATTCTTTACTGTTATTGTGCCTTCATGGTCTTTAATGATTCCGTGACAAACGGGAAGTCCGACACCCATCCCCATTTTCTTCTTTCCTGTATAAAACGGGTCAAAGAAATGGTCAAGATCATCTTTTAGGATGCCTGGTCCTGTATCGGAAACCTCGATGACAATATCTCCTTTTGCAAGATCCGTTTTGATGGATATTTCTCCTCCAGTGGATGATCGAATCCCCCTTAACAAAGTTCCAACATCAAATAGCACTCTTTTATTTTTCAGCAATTGTAGATAAGGCGGATTGGGAATAGTATGTAGAAAAGGCAAAAGTATTGTCATAGCTTCTAATTTTCGTCTGTAAGAGGGGTGGGTAAAAGTTCCGGGTAAAGGCACCGGTTACCCGGCGCCCTCCCCACAGTCCCGGACGTGCGGGACTCCCGCATCCGGTTCCTCGGTTCCGACCCTTCTTACCGGATCGGAAACTAAACAGGGGTCACCTCGTTTGGCGCACAACTATGCTACCCTTAACCTGTCGGTTCGACAGGTTCTAACACACTCCGCCGAAGTTGCGGTGATACGGTTTGTGGTCTCGGAGTACCTCCCGTAGTTCCCTTCGACAGAACGTTATGCCCGGCTTCACCTTCCCTGCAGTGGGTCCCTTGGGTCTCGGTTCCCCACCTTACCGGCCAGAGCACTACCCATCACTGACCTTCGGTAATATGATCCACTAAGACTTCCAAATGCTCATCTCAGGTTCGTTCGCTCTTCGCTATCCTCACCTGATACCTTGTTTGCTCCTTTGCTTTCGCTCACCGGGCAGGTTGGAGCGGCCCCTTTCCAGTGCCAGGATACACCTCATTGGCTGACCGGCGCCCTTGACCGGATTTCATGCACAAGGAAGCATTTGGATCTCCCAAGTTCCCAGGTTATCCCCATGACCGCATGCCCTGGCCTCAGACCCCGGTGGTGTCCTGATTACTCGCCATATCACAATCAGTACTGCCGCCTTCCGTCATCTGCACAACGTCGGCTTTCACTTCCGGTCTCCCGAAAGCTATCCTATGACCACAATGAGCAAGATTTCGGGGCTCCATACACGGCCTGCAGCCTTGATCCATCCGGCTCCGGACTCCCGTTACCGGGTTTACCCGCGGACTTCACTTCTGACCTGTTGGCTAGACTTTAGTCAGGTGGGACTTTCCGAACTGCTACAGGAAGCACCCACTGGATAACATTATCGAATTTCATCCCGTCACAGCGGGAATCCCAACAATCTGGATTTAGCTTGGCACGAGCAGATTCCTTGCCTAATGTTGCACCTGCAAATTATTTGAATTTATAGCAGATTTCTTTTGTAAATCAAGCATTTTTAGGGCTTTAATTTTGCTAAGTTCAAGGCAGGAATCGATTACCTCCTGAATCCAGCTGACACCATCGTGACCAGTCCATACCAAATAACTTTGAAAAGGAACATTTGTCCATGTCTCAGGAGGGAGTCTATCTCAAAGGATACCGAGCGCCCTTCTTTGATCCCATGTATTTGATCTATCAATTGGAATTCGTTCTGATAATGTTGGTAAATACGAAACTGATCTATGCCTTGTGTAACTGCCGACATTAAAACAGCAGCCGATATCCCACTGGTAGTCCAAATAAATGTATCTGGAATGAGGAGTCCGGCGATGATGTGAATAAAGTGATTGATTAGTATCCGCGACTTGGTGGGCTTTGCCATTCCGCCCTGCATTCCAATATTCGACAAATGGAGGTTCAATTTGGACCCAATTGCCCGGTACTCAGCACCTAAATCTTGGTATACAGCAATGTCAGATTTGTATTCCTCCATACTGTAAGCGGTTCCCTCACTCTTAGCGAATAGTTTTTCACATAAAAAACGCAGCGCCTCGACTGTGCGGAGTAAAGCAGTGACATATTCTATGAAAACAGACTGTTGGTCGACCAGGTCAATGGAAATGATAACCTCTTTGAGTTCATTTACGAGAATTCCAAGATTATCAATATTCTTACCGAAATCAATCGGCTTAAAGATTAATGGAATGCGAATAGTTTTTCTTAAGGATGACTTAAATATTTGGTCGTGGATCGATAAATACTCCTTTAGTATAGCGTGTACTCGATACAAGTTATCTGATAGATTGTTCATCGAATCATCTCTCAAGAATAATTTTACTGTAATTTGTGCAAATGTCCCGAAAATATATTCGGGAATAGGCATTTTCTTTACCGAATCCTTTTCTTGTATCTAAATCTACACCACCACACTTTCCACTTCTTGCAATAATCTATTCAATGGTCTATTCATCTGAAATACTGACATTTTATTAGGTTGCCATTAGTGCCAGAATCAGAAAATCATTGACCAAGAGTCAATTAAGTGGACGTCCACAAGATATTGAGGCCTGCATAGTTAGTGGTCTGTTCTCACGACGAATATTGTTTGCACTTAACAAAAGATTCTATCATCAGAGCAGTGTTCTCAATTTTGGGTTTCACCTCTTCGGTAATTTCTCTATTGTAAGTAGTAAAAGCTTTGCGGACTTTTTCCTTTATATTGTCTTCACAATCTTTGGGAATATCAAAACCGATCATCATTGAACAGTTAAGAGACTCCTCTGATGTACACGATTTTTTGGGCGCTTCATATTTAAAGCTTATTGACTTTATGAAATCAGCAACCTGCTCGTTACCTTTAGCGGCTAAGGCTCCCTCTACTTCTTCCCAAGCGCTTGGAACAAATGCACAACCAGCGAGGTTAAGACTCTCCGCAAGTCTGATAGCATCAATAATTGACTTCCCGGCAAAGCAGTTGCGTTTCCAGAAATACTCCCCATAACCTATAGCCCCTCTCAGAAGGAGTCCTCTTTTGAACATGTCATTCATGAGCATCCAGCATGCAAGAAGAAAGAAGAACCATTTCCATAACTTCAGTTCCGCATTAAAACTTTTTATAGGTTGCTCGGCAGTAAGAAGCACACTATCTGATAAAAGGAGGCAAGAGATAGATTTTGCGAATCTATCCTCATCTTTTTCACTCAGGCCAAAAGGTGAGACGCTCTCTTTCATGAAATCACGAAGGCGAACAGGAATCCCGTCCAGGTGGTCGACTATTATTTGGGCGACTTTCTGTATTTCGTTGCTCTCGTTGATATTTTGGTATCCCAATATATCGAAATAGGCTACTGGCCCGTTTTTTATTCGTCTCCTGTTCATTTCAGCACCATATTATATAAAGTTACTTTCGTTGCTAATCAATGATTTCTTTGCGCAATTTGCGGGTTCATCGCCGCTTCAGAGCAATAGCGAAAATCCATATACTTCCAACAAGTTATAATATTTTTTCACGGTTTTTATACCGAATTATTCCGTAAGGATGCGGGTTCATCGCTGCTAATTTCATTAACCCATGTATAGACACGAATGAACCATGCTGGAATTCCTACTAAAACTACAAAGGGAAAAGAAAAATGTGGAAAACAACAGTAGGCTTCGCAAAAAAATGGGTGAATACCATATGTACGGGCCGCCTCCTTCGCATTAGAAAATCCTTACCAAGTACATATTTTCACTCAAATTGAGATACGATATAAAGGTATCTCATAAAAGATGTCCCATCCACTTCTGACATACCTTGCCAATACATGAAAATCTACGTGATGTCAATATGTTGAGATATGATTAAGTGATCGCAGCATTATCAGGCATTAGTCCTGATGTTAAATTTATCCCCAGTGTATAAAAAATAAACCTCACCAAATCAAGGTTAGGTCATCAAACCTTGAAAAAAAGCCAGGTTAAATACCGTCCATACATTTGGCCGGCGCCAGCCAAAACCAGGTTGACCCTCCTGAAAGTGTATCTCATGAGATACAAGATAAGGTTTCCGTACGTACGGAAATTTTTGTCGGGGCGTAAAGTTTGATAATGTCTTTGACACAATAACAGGATGAAACTTTCCCCCAGTAATTCATCTTTCTGTCATATCAATCATACAGTATCATCCACCCCCGCACCCTACAGAATACAGCCCGTTTGTTTTATTAAAGGGAAAATCTTAGGGTGAAATCATGGATATTGGTAATAGTATAAGAATGTTATATGTCATTTTCTCAGTATCACCTGCCAACTGCGAACAGGATTATCGGGGATTTGATGCTGGTTGATATTATAGCATCTGGACGATGTGGACGATATGGACGATGATTTACATAATCTCATTATGGACAAAGAACTCGATTGTTGATTTCGAAATCATAACCATCAGGGAGGTGGTTTGTGCAGGTGATAAAGGGCAGTTATCGTGAATTGGGTTAACGGTTGAACTAACTTGAGGGTGCGTTTTTACCCGGTCAAGTTAAGTGATTGGTTGTGCGAGAATTTTATTTTCCCATTTCTGCGTTTCATGCGTGCTAATCCGTCATTATAGCTTTTCTAATATCACTGGGCACTTGAACTTTTTTAGATCTATCCAATACTATCTTGGATGACATGTGCCAACTTTGAAGCCACCAAGGAAGTTTCGTATATAGACCAAAATGCCATATTGAAGAAACCAAACCGAGAAGGGCTTGTCCCTCTGTAATTCCTTGTTCCCCTATGTGCCAAATATGAAACGGCTCCACCCTGCCATTTTCACCTCGATAGTTGGATAGCATAAAATATTTCCCACGCACATATATTACATGTGGCAACAAATCGATGTTCTTTGTTGGGTCTGCACGAACAAAATCCCAAAGGGAGTCAAGTGCGGTTTTATAACTTATGCCCTCCCAAGTATACAGTGCATAGAGTCCCCTTTGGTAAAAGTTACATTTCAGTTCCGCTTGTGTGGCGATTGCTTTTATAAATGCTTTCTTCGATTTTATATTCGTTTTGACCTCAATTGCACCGATGAATGCCTCATAATCGATTACTGTGCAATCACCGACTTCGAATAACGTGCTAACATCGCGATTATATATTAGGATATCCTGTTGCCGAGAGGTCCATTTTGGAGATGCCACAAAACCACTTCCAAGCCTGACATTATCTGGCATAAATCTATCCAATATACCACGGAGAAAGGACTCATGTGCACGTCCTATTTCCCCAGCGTGGACAACAAAATGATTGAGTGTTCGGAACATTGAGTTTAGTTCGCTGGCGTAATGTTCAGAAATGTCCTCGGTCCGCAGAGGTCTTTTAATTTTTGCTCGATTACTTGTCATGTGATTTCAGAACTATATCCCTTTGTTTCGCACAACAATTACTATACAGACTTAATTCTGTATATCCCAATATATCATGGCGTTTACAGAATTTGTCTTTAATCGGTAATTAAAAACTTCTGGTTGCAGACTCCTTACCTAATGTTACACCTATAAATTATCTGAATCAATAGCAGATTTAGTTTGTAAATCAAGCATTTTTAGGACTTTAAATTTGCTAAGTTCAAGGCAGAAATCGCACATTTGCTGTCGTTAGGATGAATCATTTATTGTGAAATCCAAACCTCATAAAAAGGAACCCTTTTTTTATACTATTCTCTTAGATTTTAAGTATTTACCGATATTTTTCATAATACCTCCATGAATTAAAGTGTGAAAAACAATAGACTGCGTCCTAATATACCGATTTGGTACAAAAAGACGACTTATGAGATTTGAATAAATTAAGAAAAATCAAGATAACTACTTAAAATTCAGTGTATTATTGAATTTGATTGAAAAATCATAAAATTTGTTATATTGAGGAAAAATCATTTAAAAAGAACTAATCGTGACAAAAAGAAGCGTGTCATTGAATAACTAATGTTACAGATAATAAGAATAATAATTAACGAAATAAGAAAATGTAGTTCCGGAGGGTACAATTACTATGGCTGGAGAAAAAGAACCAAAAAGTTTGTTAGAAGCTATTGCGAGAATATCTACCTTCTCCTATGATCCTCTTGTTTCAAAATATCCTTATTTTAAGGATTACTTAAAAAAATATGAAGACCCTAAGGCAGAATTAACTTTATGGATGACTGCTGCTGGGGCAGGTTATGCCTTGGTAACAAAAGAAGCATATGCTGGTGAGCATGATGAAATTATTAAGTCTATACTAACAATAGAAGGACTTCAAAAACTGGTTGAAGATTTTGCAAAGAAAATGTCTGGCATCAAAGACAATGAAGATAATCGCGCTTTAATGCTTCCTATTTGGATTATTTCGCATCTCAAGAACGAAAAACCAACGATGGAAGATATAAATGGACCAGGAATTGATATTGCAAAACTACTTGATTCATGCATACGAGATTATGAAGCAAAACAATTAAAGATAACAGATGAATAGTGTCAATAATTTTAAAATTAAAAGAAATAAAAACTCTGTAACAATTCACTAAACCTGACTATAAACGCTGCGCGTTTCTAGCAGGTTAGTTCAGATGTTCGCTAGGATAAAAAACACATGAGATATCTCCATCTAATATGGTTAGCTGTTGCATTTGTATTTTTCAGCCTTGGAATTTTTCATTACAAACAAGCGCAAGAACCATATCCATATTTTAATACTACTGTAGCTATTCCTGAAAATTCTTTTATTTTTGATAATGCAATAGCCACGGCGAACCAAAAAAGATTGAATATATTTACAAATGAAATAAACCTTTACATAGAAAATTATAATAAAAACAGTAAATGGTCTAATATGGCGGCATTTGTTGGTTATATAATTTCATCCTGCTTGGCCATATTGTCATTCTTTGTCGAGATAACCTCGCTTAAAAAACACAAAAAATAATACAGATGCGTAAATAGCCCACAATTCTAAATATGGTATAAAAAAAACCATGCTTCAGGAAGTATGCGCCAGACAATTAACGGCATCATCAATAATCCAGGCATTACAACCAAAAGCCTTAACAACGTAATATATTTATTACGACTATATTTTGGCATATAAGAAAACCTTAAGCGAACAAGTCGCTTGAGTGGAGCGCGAGAAAATCGCGGCTGTTCGTTAAGTTCTTATGTTTCTCGTCATTCATCACGTCGCCCACTCAGCTTTGCGTTGGATGCTCGATTCGTTGCCTGAACTGATACCAAGCCTCAAACCAATTTCATAGCAGATTTAGTTTCTAAATCAAGCATTTTTAGAGCTTCAATTTTTCCAGGTTCAAGGCAGAGTACCAGGATGAAGTCAAGCTAAAATTCTCCTCTTTTTTAAGGCAACACTCCTCCTGTGTGCCGCTGAGCGGCATTTTAAAAAAAATCTATTAAACCAGTCTTAACCATTC
>SDBS01007218.1_pt1 | contig 10806 bp, 9 predicted proteins | sample 2277091 | NCBI WGS metagenome assembly SDBS01 (sample SAMN10404972, study PRJNA504765) | marine sediment metagenome | isolation source: marine sediment core GS10_PC15, 163 cmbsf | place: Arctic Ocean: Southern Knipovich Ridge | collected 2010 | reverse complement strand
TCCGGGTTGACCCGGTAGGCGGTGAGAGTCGTACGGAGAATGGCTCACGTGACGGAGTAATACTTAAGTTGGGTCCGGGTGGGCTGGAGCACGTAGCAAGTGTTTGTAGCAGGATGGAGCAGAAACCATTTGCCTATAAGGTAGCTGAAATTGGAACCAGATACAATATGGCGCAGCTAATAGTTGAGCGCAATGGTGTAGGTCGTGGAGTGCTAAACTATCTGGTTAACGATATTACTTACAAGAATCTTTATCCAGAGCAAAATGCTGCTGGAGAGTTGACGGGAAAGTGGGGTTGGTTTACTGACGCTTATAATAAACCATTGATGGTTAGCAATACTATCTTGGCGATTAAGGGCGAATCTGTGGTGACTTACGACAGAAAAGTGATTCGGCAGTTGCGAGCTTTGGTTAATAAAGATGGCAAGATAGTGGTGAAGAAGCCAACCAGAGACGACAGAGCCATGGCGTTTATGGGTGCCATTCAAGTTAGCCCTACGCATAGACCTATGAGTACTTTGGCTGTTGGTGACTATGTGACATTTGGTGGTAAGTGGTAATGCCATTCTATAACGATATTGAGTATATAAGGAGAAGATAATGCCATCAGTAACTAGGGATTGGAGACCAGATAACTGGGACCGAATCAAGGAGAATATCGTGGCTGAGACTCAGATAACCTTCTCGCCGAGTATGGGGTACTCAAAAGACCAGAAAGATGTGCTTATGGAAAAGGCGGCTAGCGCAGTTTTGGGCGCACTGTCAGAAGTGCTGGTGACTGGTATTACTAAGGAGTGAGGAATAGATTATGGCTAAGGGGGACACACCAATGGCAGAAAAAGACTGGGAAGTAGAAAACGCTGCCGATACGCTATTGCGTGCCGAAGAAGTTAAGAACAAGCCAGGACTTCATAAGAAGGCTTTGGAGATACTGAAGAAACGGCAGACCGCATTGGGAGAAGTGGAAGGGATGAGCGGAGCAGACATTCGGGCAAAACGAAGAAAGCAAACTTAGTGGGGTGATATATGGCTAGACCAACCAAGCAATGGATTTTTGGTCAACTTGAAAGTCTCCATACTCTATATTCAGCTCGGAATATAGCTTTTGATTTGGATGACTTGTACTATGAGTTACTGTTCCGCGATAAGCTGGGTCTTCCAGAGGAATATAAAGAACTTGGTTGTGTACTTCCTACTGCCAGAGATATAGTTGATGCTGGCACAAATCATGTCGCCACTATCTACGCTAAGTTTATACGCCCTATGCGTGGGGATGGTCCAGAAGCAGTAGCCCAAGCTGAAATGCTCCGCAAGTTTGACACTGCCATGTTCTATCGGACTAAGATAGAGGCGAGTATTAGTCCTTGGAGAGTGGCTAGTAGACACGGATGCACTTATGGAATGTGGTGCTTTGAGAGCCTTTATAATCCAGATAAAGTGCCAGATGAGCCAGAGCAAGAGAAGGGTGAATCGGATAGCGAGTTCGCTGAAAAAATGGATATTTATAATGGCGAACTTTATGACGCACTTCCGATTGTACTGCGGGCTATTCATCCAAGAAATGTTTTTCAAGACCCGAATGGCGAATTTATGATAATTGAAGAGCCAAAGACACTGATGCAAGCGAAGGGAGAGTGGCCAAATATAGCAATTAAACTCATGGTTTCTGGTGTCGTTAAAGGCGCCAGCACTGGTATCCTTACTGGTAGTACCACTCAAGACGCAATTCAGGTTAGCTATTTCAGTAAGCGGTATCGGGCTATATATGTGAATGGTATACCAGTTTTAGAAGCAGCCGATAACGAGGGTGTTATTGAACATGATTATGGTCATATCCCTTATGTTGTCGGATTTTCTGGTCTGGGTAATGAGGATAAAAGCGCAAAGCCAGAGAAACAAGCAGTTGGACTAATACGATATTTACGACCACTATTATGCTCCGAATCATTCGCATATTCGGTCTACAATATAGTTCTTAAGTCACATAGTTGGCCCATTACTTTCGTTTCGGGTCCGGGAGCAGCGGCAATAGCTGGCATCAAGCTGAAGTTTGGTAAGATTTATGAGAAGCCAGCTGGAGTCACCATAGAAGATTATGTGAAAGCTCCACCGCCTGAAATGGTTATGCAGCATATGGAATATACCAGTGCGGTCTTAGCCGCAAGCGGTGCGCCAAGAAGTATCCGTGGACTTCCTGAAGCTGGAGTAAGAAGCGGGACAGACCGGGCTCAAATAATGGGTCAAGCTAAACTCAAGTATGATTCAATCTTGGAGCAGATGCAACTTTCTACGGCTAAGGTTATGGCTAACTGCACCAAAATAGCCGAGAGAGTCGTGCCCCAGGACTTCCATCTTTGGGCTAAAGCCCCAGACGAGGAATTTGATTTCAGGATTGACCGGACAAAGATTAAGCACCACTATACAACGTTTGTGGAGTTCACCCCAGTTAGTCCTGAAGAAGAAGCCAGACGCCATGCTGATGCTGAGAATTTGGTTAAGACTGGCATAATGACAACTCAAACGGCAAGACGGCGCTACTTGAGCCATATTGACCCAGTGGCTGAGGATATTCGTGCGGAAGCTGAAAAGCTCCGCAATAGCCAGCCCGTTCAAGAGGTCATGGCTACTATTGTAGCGCAAGTATTGGCTGGAGAGGCAACCAGACTAAGTAAGATTAAGGCTTTGCAGGCTGGTGCAGCGCCAACTTCGCAAGCTGGTCCACCTGGTCAGGCTGCCATCTCCGGTCCCGGACTAGCTCAGGCAATGTCGGCTATGACAAGGCAGAATATGGGTGCGTACCAGCCAGCCCAGCCCGGTAGCCCTGAAGAAGCGGCACGACAGGCAGCAGAAGCTGGTAAAGCAGTTGCTCCACTAAGTACGTATGGTACACCATCAGTATGATAGAAGGAATGGTATGGTAGTAGAAGAATTGACCCAGCGCAGATATGTTATAACCAACAAAGAGCTGGAACTTGCTTTGTTGCTTTGCTTGCCATGTAAGATTATTAGTGGACGCTTAGGTTTGGCAGATGCCATCACTCGTAAACGTGTGGCTAGATTGCTCGCCAAGTTTGAAGTTGAGAATCGCACATCTTTAATAGTTAAGTTACTTAAGTTGGATTTGATAGGCATTGACCAATTGGTCTACAGGGAATTTACATGATGGAAAAGACCCGATTTGAAAAGGTAATTGACGAGGCGGTGAAGCCAATAATGGGTGCGCTGGAATTGATGCTCCAAGAGATAAACGAGAGTATGCACATACCAGATGCGCCGTGGAAGATACTCAATAAGCCATACGACCAGCTAACGGAGCAGGAGATAATGGCGCTATTTGATATTTACCACACTGAGGGCGAGACTGAGCCATGCCCAATGTGTTCCTGGACAGCCAGAGTGGAACTGATGAAAGCACGAAAAGACAAAGAAGAATTTGGAGGGTAAGGATATGCCATTTTCACCTTGGACGCAACAGCCCGCACTAGCACCGGGAGCGCAACAGAAAGAGCAGCCAACGCAACCTAAGAAAAAGAACTGGTGGGAGCAGGGTGCAGAGCGATTTGGGGAGACTGGTGGCATCACCATGCCGTGGCAAGCAGAACATTGGGCTAATCAGCCCGACTGGACAAGGAATCTTGGTAAGGCTGGGCTTGGTTTTGGCTTGACCGCTCTTGGAGCATTAGGCGGTGCAGCCGTAGCACCCGCTCTTGCTGGCGCATCAGGGTTTGCTCCGTGGCTAACTGGTCCAGCTTTGACTGCTATGGCTCATCCGACAGCACTAGGAATCTTTGGTGGTCTTGGCGGTCTTATGGGAAGCTCCATCATGGCACCGGGTGATGTAGGCAAGCCAGTCCCACTAGCACCAGGTCTTACACCCGCTGACCTTCCTCCACCGACAACCATGCCGGGGGGAGCGCCAACTTTGCCAATGCCGGGTGAGGGTGGAACTACTGGACCAACTGAACAGCCACAAGTCGTTGATGTTGAAGGGCAGAAGTTCTGGTGGAATCCAACTGGCGGCATATATGGCACAGGTGGTTGGGAACTGGCACGGGCTCCATCTACGCAACTCACTCCAGAGCAACAGATAGGTCAAGCCTCGGCTGGACGCCAATTTACAGCAAATCAGGCGGCTCTCCAGCGTGAAGCACAAATGGAACAGTTAAAAACACAATATGGGTTGGAACAGGGGCTTATGGGAACGCAGTCTGGGCTAGACCGAGAGGCGCAGGCGGCGGCGGCAGCGCAACAAATGGCTCAAATGTACGCTGCTGACCCATATAAATACTGGGCTCAGATGGGTCAAGGCACTCCAGAAGCAGTAGCCAGATTAACTGGTGGTCAGGTGGCTCCAGGAGAGCAGATGCAACAAGGTGTTCCATTGTCACAACCTTCTCAACAGTGGTGGGGAAATCTGCTTCCTAGCGAACAGCAACAGATAGGTGGAGGGTTGAACTGGCTGGGTGTTGACCCACAGGATTGGTACGCAATGCAACAACGCATGATTCCTGGGCTGGGCAGTCGTCAAATGGGACCAGCATGGGCACGATAATATGGAAGTGACACAAGAAACTCTGGAACTAATAGAACAGTTGGCTTACACCGCTGGAATAGTTGATGGCGAGGGTAGTATTTTTATTGCTAAGCACAAAAGTCCACGGTGTAAATTGGGTTATACTCTTGATATGAAGGTGTCAGTAGTCAATACTGATGAGTGGCTTACTTTATGGTTAGAATCCCAATATGGTGGTCGTTCTTACCCGAAGAAATTGATAGATGGCAATAAACCAGCATTTGAATGGATTATTTCTGGTTCCCACGCATTGGACTTCCTAGAGGAAATTGTTCCATACTTGTGCTTAAAGAAACACCAAGCCGAAATTGCTATCAGCTTTCAAAAGAAAAAGCATTGGGGTGGTAGAACCTTGGATAACGAGGCAGAAATGGCTATCCAAGAAGCAGAACGTATCCTTTTATGTAGCTTGAATAAGCGTGGAGAGTAAATGGTAGAACCACAAGTTGATTACAGAGCCGAGTTAGATAAACTTCCACCTGATGAGCGGAAGAAGTATGCTGACACTTGGAGAACCCATCTTCAAGGGCTACCAAAACCTGCATATATAAGTGAGCTGACCAATTTAACCAAGCAACTTGGTCCAGAATTCACTTCCGAGCTTATACAGCCTGAGCCAGTTAGGGAAGCACCAGCAGCGCCACCTTTAGGCAAACTTCCCATAATGGATACAAAGCAAGAAATTCCGTGGTACGCCAAGCCTATACGGTGGGCAGCGGACAAGCCAGTCCTTGGTTCAGTTCTTAAAGGCTTGGAGACTTATCGTAAAGGCTGGCTTACTCCGGGAGCTATGACTATCGCCCAGACTTATTCAGACCTTTATAGCCCAAAACTTAAAGAGCTATTAGCTGGTAGACAGCCATTTGAAATCCCAGAAGAAGAACGTGAGAAAATTTGGGAAGATGCCGACCTTCCATGGCTAGCTAAGATTGTTCCAGAATTAGCTATTGACCCAATGATGTACTTTGGTTGGGGTATTGCTCCAAAGGCTATGAGGGTGGCAGAGAAGGCTGGAATGACTGGTGTAGCTAAGATAATTAAGCCAGCGGCTGCTCTGGAAGAAGCCTACATTAAGGCGGCGGCAGTGCCTATAAAAGCTCTTGGCAGGCAACTCAGGAAAATTCCAGAAATTCCATTGCCAGCTTGGGGTGGCAAAGAAAGAAAGATTGGTGCGCTTTTTCAAGAGTCACCAAGGTCTATGGTGAATAATGAGCCACTCCATGTGTACGACTTACTGAGGAATTTGGATGTAGCTGGTGCTCAAATTGGTAAGCCTTTGAGCCAAATACTACATGATATTAGGATGGGAATAGTTGACCCGGTATTAAGTGCCACGATTACGCATCCCAAACAACAAGCCGTTTTGAATCGGCTAATCCAGCATAGAGAAGTGTTGGACTTAGACGTGATAGCCAAAGTGATAGACAGCTTCCCAGAACGTGCCTCAGTAGTGTTGGCTCGGAGAGAGACTGCGCTACTGGCAAAGGAACTGGGGCGTACTGTACCAGCTAAGGCATTGACTGCCATAGCATTATCTAAAGATATGTATGGTATATGGAAACGCACAGTTCTCTCCACTCCTTGGTATGTAGAGCAGAATATAGTGGAGAACTTTATACGACCATTGATGGTGGGAACTAACCCACTCAAAGATATAAACGCCATAGTGGCAAGCCCAATCTTTAAACGCTGGCCCATAGATATGCAACGGCGTGCATTGACTTTTGCTCAAAGATGGAATCAGGAGATACCAGAGAACTTGAAATGGGCTAGGTCAGTATCCACAGGTGGTCTGACTGAATCTATGTCAGGTGCGCTGGCAACAGGCAAGAAGTGGCCCACTCTAACTGCTGGTGCCACGCTGGATGAGCAAGCTATGTTGCGGACTTTTGACGAAATGTATGGGACATTTGAGCGGGAGCTGATGGCAAAGACAAGTGCCAAGACGGCTGCGGCATTGACACAGTTGGATGGGCTTTGGGATGATGCTATGAGGGGTAGAATTGCAACACAAGATGCTACTGGGTTTGTAAAAGATTGGCAAAAGGCTGCTCCAAAGGATATTGTTTCTACTACTAGCATAGACCCAACTGGAATAGTGGATATAAATTCATTCTATACCAATGTTCCAGCCAAGGGAGTCGGCTCAAAGGCTCTTAAAGAAATGATTGATTTGGCTGATAAGTATGGAGTTACTCTGCGTGGAATACCAGCTCCGCAAACTACGCCGTTCCGTCAGGCTATGACTAAAGACCAACTAATTGCTTTTTACAAGAAGTTTGGATTTGATACTGAGACTATCAATGGAGTAGAAGTGATTGTTCGGAAGCCGGGTGGTGTTACTATTGTTGAGCAAGAATTATTGGAGCATCTTAAATCAGCTTCCATCTCCGGCTCCACCGATGATGTATTGGCAGCATTTGCCGAAGTCCAGCGCAATAAGACTATGACCATAGCCAGAGCAATTACCCAAGCCGAAAAAGGCTTACCAGATGCAATACGTTCTGGCATACATGAAGAACTGCCAAGACTCTGGGCTCGTAATGACATAGCTGGCATAGAACGCTTATTCCAGAAATATGAGCGTTCATTACCACAGCAAATCCAATCCTACCAAAAACAAGCCTTGCTCCAACGTCTAAGCTATTTCAAGAAGCTGGTAAAGCAAGAAGTTCCCACAAAGTACCAGCCTCTGTATAACCAACTTCTCAATCGCTTCAAGTATGAGCGTGTGGCAGATAGAGAAGCCAGACTAACTGCTGCCAAATCGCTCAACGAATTTGAGAGTGCCATGTTTAATGCAAACTTGGAGAGTCAGCGTGAGATGGAGTCTCTCATTCTGGGCAATGTAATAGCTGAATCCATTGGTACCAGACAATACGGCAAAATAGCCACTTATCTTGGTATCCATGAGCAAATAACCCAAGCTGCTTTTAGAGCTGGCGATACATTAACCGAGCAGACTTTCACCATGTCCAAAGTTATTCAGTTCGCTAAAGACCCAAAGAAAGTCCAGCAGGGCTGGGATGAATACATCATGCGCATCCAAAGTGAGTTCCCAGACCAAGCAGCCATACTACAAGCCTCTGCCCCAGATGCCGACTTACTGTGGTCAACTCGCAGAGCAATCCAAGACCGCCGCTGGTTCAACGTTAGCCAAGACGAACTGGCAACTATGCAGATGGACCCAAGTAAAATGTCAAAGATGGTTGATGCTAATGGTAAGCTACTCACTATGGAAGACTATATGAGTAAGCAGAAGTTGGCACTTAAGAGTTGGAAAGACCGAGCCATAGAAGCCTTTGCCAAACGGCATGAGAAGCCAACTACTAAGAACCAACTTCTAGACAATCTCCGTGATGAGACTGTCCGAATCAAAGAGGGTGTGGCGCTGCAAGAAACTAAACTCCAGAATGAGGCAATGGACTTAGCCCAAGATATAGCTTATGACACATTTGGTAACTATGGTGTTCGCACTAACCTTGATGATATTATGCAGGGTATTGGTATGCCATTTTGGTTCTTCCCCTCTCGTAGCGTTCCATTCTACGCAAGACAGATGTTACAGAAGCCAAAACTAGGCACCGAAATCATGTCCTTGCAGAATCAAGCTGAGGAATCCAATCTACCAACTAGACTATTTGGCTTCCTTCCAATTGGCGATACCAACTTCTATTATAATCCACTACAAGCATCCATGCTTTGGCAGTTAGCAGGACAATATGACTGGACTCCTAGCCATTTAGGTGGACTTGAGCAAGGTCAGCTTCAGATGCAACAGAAACTGGGTATGTCATTTGGACCACAATGGACTATTGCCACAGCGTTAGTGTCCAGACTAATGACCAAGCAAGGTCATGCTCCATTAGTTGTAGGCGAACCAAAATATCTTATTCCTCAACATAGATGGCTTGAAGCTGTGGAGCATCTTGACCTGCCCGGCTTATCTCAAATAGCTGGTATAGTCTCAGAGCCATTTGACGCTTACCTTAGAGCGGTGTTTGGCTCAGAGGTAGCTGAGTGGCAACAGCGTGAAGTTGAAAAGTATATGGTAGACCAAGGAGTCAATCCACAAGATGCTACCAAGGAGCAGATACAGGATGCGTGGAAGAAATATTGGACCAGACAGTTACTCTCTATTCCGGGTGGTGTAGTCAAAGAAATGACGCCCACTGAAAAAGCCCGCTTTGATATGATGGGAGAGAAAGCTAAAGAAATGGGTCTAACGAGAAAAGAAACTGCGGAGCTAAGGAGAGCTGGTGAAAGTCCATGGACAGGACTTCGCCAAGACCAACTGGATACTTTATTTGCCGATATTCCAGCTCAAAAACTTAATCGCTATATCAGACCTATTGGACTAACCTCAGAGAGCAGACCAATCTGGGAAGATTATATCCAACTTAAGATTGAGCGTGAGACTCTTCGTGGAGACCCAGATAACCCAGCCGAAGGTAGTCGTATCTACAAGGAGTTGGAACTTGACAACGCTTTGAAGGCTGGTCGTATTAGTCCGAGAACATGGAAGTCTTTATATCGCCAAAACTGCGCTAACTATATCAGCCAAATTGAGGCACTTGAGCGCACATATTCACAGGCTCCGAAAACCGAACAAGATTGGGATGCATACCGTGAGTTACTTGGTTGGGATGAGCCAGTCCGTCATCCAGACGACATTAAACTGGATGAGTATTATACAGTTATGGAATCTTCCAGGTTTGAGAATGACCTTGGTGAGTTTGATTACGGCGCATATCGGAAGGCTGAAATGGCTTTCTTTAGCGGGCTGTCTCTTGAGACTGTGGCGTACATTAAATCCCGCAAAGACCGCTATAAGACTCCGCTACGACTGGCTTATACCAGAGATATGGAGAAGGTTCAACCATACTATGACTTACAGGATGCCATATTAAATCAATACCCACCAGAAATAGCTGCTCTTATTGAGTATGCTCTAACTGTTCCAGACCCAGCAATACAGAGGGCAGTTATGATAGGTAGCCCACAAGCCATGATTGTTATGCGTAGAATAAGAATAGCCAAAAACCAACTACGAGCTAGAAACCCAGAAGTAGACCGTATATTACGATTTTGGAGTAGTTAAATCAATGTGTCACAAATGCGACATAACTACGCTTGACAGACGTGTATTAGAGGGTGTACAATGAGATTATGAGAGGTAAAGTCATTGCCTGAAGCATTTACTAGATGCCAGCGCAGAGGCGGTCGGATTAAGACTATAAAGCCTCGTCCAGATATATCTATTCTGGTGTGCTATCCATCCGGTGGTGGCTCACCAGTTCATGGAGAAGTAAAACGGGGTAAAGAAGGAGAAGTAACGTGGTAGAAGAAGCATCCAACTCGGCAAATGCCATAATAGCTCAAGCCTTGCAGAACGCTGGTGTTCCAGAGCGGAACATTGAGGTTCCATCAGAGGTAGTGGTAGAGTCAGCCCCAATTCCTAATCCAGAGGGCGGACCCAAAGGGCAGGTTATGGGTGAGGAAAAAGTGGAAAAGCCCACTGAAACCAAACTCCCAGAATCTCCCGAAACTGTACCTGATGAAACAGCAGGACAGCCATTAGGTAAGGCTGAAATCGGAGCTTTAATTGACCAAGCAAGCTCCAAATTCCAAGGCATCATGGATAAGAAGATTAACCAACTTAACTTCCAGATGCAACAAACTATCGGCGCACTTAACCAGTTCTTTCAAGCTCAGGAAACTCCAGACATATCTGGGCTTCCAGAAAGCGAGCAGATTGCGAAGCGGTTAGAACGATTGGAGAAACCCTCACAGCCAAGAATTCAAATCCAGTCAGCTCCAGCATCGGATGCGGCGGTCCAGCAACTTTATCAGTATCTTGTAGACATGGCTGATGTTGCCGGACTTACACCTGATGATAAGAGATTGGATTGGGGAAAGGATTTGGCTGTCACCAGTGCTCCAGATATTATACAACGCTTCAAGGTCAGTGTTAAGGCGGCTCTATTGGGAGACCAGACAAAGGCGATTCAAGAGTTGAAAGATAATGGTTCAAAGGCAATTACCAAGTTGCGCAAACAGACTGGTGCTGACAAAGTACCTGCTGGTGGACCCAGTGGTAGCGGACTTCCTGACCTTAGTAAAATGACTGCCATGCAAAAAATTGAATACGGATTCCAAATCCAAGAGCAACTTAGCCAAGCAAACCAATAAAATAAAATAAAAGGAGAATAAGTAAAACTATGGCTTTACCA
>SDBS01007217.1_pt1 | contig 10806 bp, 15 predicted proteins | sample 2277091 | NCBI WGS metagenome assembly SDBS01 (sample SAMN10404972, study PRJNA504765) | marine sediment metagenome | isolation source: marine sediment core GS10_PC15, 163 cmbsf | place: Arctic Ocean: Southern Knipovich Ridge | collected 2010 | reverse complement strand
GCGTATTTCTATTCTCATATTTGAAGTATATCATTTGAGGCTAATTTGCGGGCTGAATGGGACGAGTTTCGAACTTTATTTATATCTTCTTTTTCTTTTTTAGACCTTCCTCTAAGTTAATATCAAAACTATTAGCTAAAGAAATGAGATGTTGGAGTGCATCTGCAAATTCAAGACTTAACTTCTCTTTTTCTTTCTTGTTTAGAGTCTTACTCCTTGATTTTCTCACCCATTTAGATATTTCTCCCATTTCTTCTACGAGAAACACGATTTTTTCATCAGGTGTATTATTCCATTTGTTTTTCTTTTCCATCTCCTTGATTTTTCTTTGGACATCACCAATGTTCATATGGAGATTATATCAGAAGTTTTATCAACCGCTTGGTGGCGGGGCTGACGGGTTTTATCTAGAACCCTCCTTGTTGCTTCTAAATACTCTCAAAGAGGCATATCCAAGTTATCTTCAGGGCTAGCGGGGCTTTTTTTGACTATCTAATTTACAAGAATGGAAAACCCAAAAAACCTGATAGGGAATCCTATAATTTGGCAAAGAAAGATAGATATAATATAATAGCTGCATGTCAAAAAAGGAAAGTCCACAGTTTCTTTCTAGGAGGGATTTTTTACAATTAGGCGGGGCAGGTCTTGTTGTTTTTTTAGCCTCTTGTGGACCAACCGAAATTTTTGAACCCACAATTACCTCTACCCAAGCAGAGTCGGCTGCAACAGAAGTAATTGAGCCATCTCCAACAGAAGTAACACCCACTCTGGAGCCAACACCAGAAGTAGAAGAACCAGATGTGCCATATAAGGTTGAGGAAGGAACAGTTATGGAATGGAGAGATGGAAAATGGAGAGAGGCAAGCTTACCAGAAGGGGTCGGAGAGATTGCTTTGGTTGAACAACATGAAGGTAGTTGGTATGGAATCAGTGATTATGACAGAGCCGTTGTCACACTAAATGAGGTTGGAGAGTGGGAAAGTTTCGAAAGACCGGTTAAGATTATTGCTCCACACCAGTTTTCGAGCGGGGAAATTGAGCGTTTGAGCCAGGAAGAGATCGAGCCGGAGGAGGAGATGAGGATTCTTGATGCCGAGGGCAATGTTATTGATTTCGGATTTTTGTATGAAAAACCATTGGAACATAATCCCTCTGTAACTTACGCATATTTTTCCTGCCTTGTCAGGGGAGCATTTGGAGTAGCATTTGGAGATGACGAGGCAATAAATCTGGTATTAGAATTTCCCTTGAGATATGAAAGGCAAATTGTAACCATTTGGACAGGTTCGGTAGACGCCCCTTCGTTTAATAAGTTTATTCATTTGTATTTAGTCCCAGAATCAGGCACGATTGAGGACGCCGAAAGAACCAGAACGTCTGGAGATGAATTTCTAAGGCGCTTTGGTGATCCGCTCGCAAGCGGTAGCCAGATAGTGATTGCCCTCGATGTGAATCAACAAACACCTGACACGGAGGCTTACCAAAGAGATTTGAGAAAACTAATCTCATCGTTACAAGAAGGTAGGGCCGTAAGCCTTGACCAACTGTTTATGCTTAATGAGATTTGGGTAGACGAGAGAGTTTTCAAGTAGTTGGTTGGGACTTGCTGAAAATTTCTTTAAAACAGATTTGCGGGGCTGACGGGACTTGGATTGAACCATTATTGTCCACACTTCAAGCTCTCAGGGAGGCATATCCTGACTGCAAAGAAACATTTTACAAAGTACGAAACATAATAGATGGAAGAAAAACAACGCCTACAAACAAGAAAAGGATTGTTGATCATGAAGATTTTCCATTACGAAACCTAATTAAGTGCTCTTGTGGTTCAGGATTTACTGGGGGGTGGTGTAAAGGAAGAAACAAACACTACTCTTACTATTGGTGTGCGAACAGAAATCATAAAGCAAAATTTATAAGAACTGAAAAGATGGATGAGGGTTTAAAAGAAAACTTAAAACACATCAAGCCAGCACCAGAAGCTGTTGACTTGTTTTTACTTATTCTGGCAACTAATTACGAAAAACGAATAGGAATGTTAACTAAGAGAAAAAAGACCGCAGATAACGAACTTGCTAGATTAAAACTCGAACTTAGAAAATTAGTAAGAGGTTATGTCAAAGGTAAATATTCAAAAGATGTTTATGAAGAAGTTAAACAACAAATTTCGGATGAGATTATGGCTGCGAGAATAGTCAAAAACGAAAGTTTGATTAACAAATATGATCTTGAGGGAACATCTGACTTTATTAGAGAACTTCTTATGAATTTACCGAAAGCATACGAGGTTTCAGATTTTGGACAAAAACAAGTGTTAATTGGTTCAATTTACCCCAAAGGAATTACTTTTCATAAAGGTAAGTTATTGAACCGTGGTATTAGCCCAATATTTCGGGAGATTCGAGACATTAAAATGCCTGGTGTCTCGTTAAGGGTGGACTACCGGACGCTGTTAGAACTCATTTCATGCAGTCTGAGGCTAAGGAAATGGAGCTTTTGGTAAGTTTGTTGTTGATCAAAAGAGAATCGGGAACTACTTCACTTTCAATAAAAACTGTATAGAATTTGACCAAGTTATTGTTCAGACTGTATTATTCCGGCTAAAGGAGGTGACTCAAGAAATGGGAAAAGAAATAAATGAAAAGGACAACCCCAACACTAACGTGTACAACCTAGAGATACTGGACAGAGAAGTGACTATTGAAACCACTTTTCATCCAGACCGAAATCCAGAGCAAACCACTTTTTCAGTAAGCGGAGATCTTAAAGGAACACGCCTTGAAGGAGGAATGGAAGGAGTTACCGTTACTAATGACAAAAAGGAGTTGTTGCAAGAATTAAGAGAGTCTATAGAAGATCGGATGACAAACCCTCCACAACCAAGGGTTATAACAGGTTAAATATTCCAACCTTTCGGCCTTTTTTGGGTGGATAACGACTTTTCTTTTGAACCACATTTAGCCTTATTCGTGAAACTCCAAGAGGCTTATCCTGAATATAAAGGACGGTTTTTATAAGCAGGGGCTAGCAAACTTTGTCAGGAACTTCTACAAAACTCAAAGTTATAATGTAAAATATGCTTATGCTTGAAACAGTAAAATTCAGAAACTCTGCTCGTGATAATTTAGTTGGAGCACTTCATACATCCAAAAACAGCAATAAAGCAGTTATAATCGCTCACGGATTTACTTCAAATAAAGACCGCAAGAGACATATTACACTTGCAAATGCCGTTGCCAGAGTTGGGATTACAGCCTTTCGCATAGATTTTGGCGGCTCGGGTGAGGGCGATGACAGGGAGATTACAATCAAAGCTGAAATTGATGATTTGTTGTCAGCGATTAAGTTCTTGAAAGAAGATAAAGGATATAAAGCAATCGGAGTATTGGGTGAAAGTTTAGGGGGTGTTGTTGCGTTGAAAGCATATAACCCAGACACAAAAGCAATGGTTTTGTGGGCACCAGTTACAAAAGCAGTAGATAAACATAAAGAACTTACTTCACAACTAGATAAACAGATTAAGAAACAGGGTTTCTATATTAGAAATAAAGACAACAAGGATTTCAGGATTCCTAAAGAATATCTTGATGAAAGGACAAATCTGGACAGAGAATCTGTATTGGGCAAGGTTGATATACCAGTAATGATTGTTCACGGAACTGCCGATGATACTATTCCAATTGATAACTCAAAGGAAGCGATTAGATTACTCCCCGAGGACTCTAAACTTGAAGCAATTGAAAATTGGGAACACGGAGACCATAAAATGGATGAGAGTATGGATATTATTATCCCTAAAACTATAGCTTGGTTCAGGAATCACCTATAGCAAACTTTGTCAGGAACTGGTTTATGAAGGAAATGGTTCAGCCATTATATTGTCTGCATCGGAGAAAGAAATTTCAGCTCCCTCTTGCTCAAAATGTTGTACAAATTCATGGTCAGGATTAAATAGCTTGGCATTGAAAACTATTTTCTTCGTTTTTATTTCACCAGAGGTATCTCTTCTGAGTTGAGCTTTTGTATAAACTAACCCACCACTTTCTCTAACACCGCCCCATTGTGGTCCACCTTCATCTTGATGCTGACTTAAATACATTGTTATTGGAGAGGAAAGAGTCTCTTTAAAAGAATTAATTCTGTGCTTCAGTTCACTTAGAATAGGTATTTCTGGAGACATAGTTTCTACGAGTGTAAAATGGTAGAGCGTTTTTGTCAAATTGTTTTATAAAGAAGTTGAGGCTAAATTGCAGGTCTTGGTGTTCAAACTTCGAACTATTTGGCACAAAACAAGCTCATTTGATATTGGAAAAATTCAAGAGTTTCTTAATCCTCAACCCACATATGTTCTCAATTAAGGATAGTCAATACAGCTATCTGTATTGTATGGATTGCATTTAGCGAGCCTCTTTATGGTTTTTATAACTCCTTTGAGGAGCCCGTATTTTTCAATTGATCTTTTTGCATATTCAGAGCAAGTGGGCCAAAACCTGCATTTTATTTTCCTACTTAAAAGAGGAGATATGTAGCGTTGGTAATAATTGGCGACTTGTGTGGAAAAAGATACTGGAAGTTTATTCAACTTTGTGGACAACATTTTCTTTTTTAATAGCTCTTGAGCCACATTTAGGACATTTCTTGAAATCTTGTACTTTCTTATCAGGAATAAGCAAGGCAGGAAAGCAACCAGTACAACACATCATAGCTTTACCTATCTGCTGAAGACTATTACCCAAATTTTCCACTGTTTCAGTTTTACCGTAATGCCAGATCTTTCCACAAGATTTACAGGTACATTTTGTCTCGGAGATTTTTTTCATATTCATATATTTATTACAACAAGTTTAAATCTCCTCCCGAGATTAATCAAGTATTTGGCAAAATCATTCTAAGCCAATCACTATGTTCGGTCATAATTAATACAAATACTCTAAAAATGAAAATTGGTAGGGCTGGTGAACTTTGTCAGGAACTTCTATTTTTTCCCACAACTGTAAATCTTTTTGTTGTTATTCGGGGGATTTTTTTAGGCTTTTTCTCGTCCTTTAATTTAAGTTCAGTAATTGCGTAATTTAATTTTGTTTTTAAGATTTGTTTCAGCTCAACAGCATTAAGATATACACCTAAATCTCTATGCAGGTTGATTTGATGGCTATATCTAGGTCCTTTAATAACGGGTCCATTCATTCCACCGCAAGAAAATGAGTTAATGAGTATACGACTATCTTTTCTGTCCGAATGTTCGAGCAAATTGTTACGAACTCTAAGTATCCCCGCTTTCTTAATATTCCCAATTTGTGGAAGATCCCTGAATATTTTTATGAATCGGTGTGAAGTGTAATAAAAATATTCTGTAAACTCTTCGAGATTTCGAATGTCACGTTTTTGAGATTGTAGTGCTTTTCTTGAGATTCGTTTGTTTATCCGCTTTGATGGAGGCTTCATTGGAAAGTTTCTAATCTTTGTATTCAGTTTATATATGCGTTTTACATACCTGTCGGTTGTTAATAATCTTTTGTGTGCTTCAATGGCAAGATCATTATTTTTACCCTCGAATACATTATCAATTAGCTTGTAGTATTGATTGAATAGATTTATTTCTTTTCTAAAACTAACCTTATGCATTTTGCCTTGAAAGTATATCATTTTGAGGCTAATGCAGGGGCGCAAGGAATCGAACCCCTACAATAGAACAAGGTTGATAGTTAAAGGTGTAAAAAGATATTATAAATACTATGGGTGGATAACGACTTTTCTTTTGAACCACATTTAGCCTTGTTCATGAAACTTCAGAGGCTTATCCGGAGTATAAACATCAGTTTTCTTATGTTTAATGGCTAGTGAACTTTGCATTGCCCGCATTGCTGTGCAAAGCGTTGCAGGCGGGTCAGGAACTGGCTTGTGTGGTCGCTCGAACCAACAATGCACCTTAAATAGGGGATAATCTCGGGCTCATTCCGTCAGGATGACTAGCCGTATTTATTTTGAACCATTTCTTGAAGTATTTTCTTATCTGAAAGATGCTTATTTAATATAAGTCATTCACTCAGATCATCTTTTGCTTTTACAACTCTTTCCAAACATTCTTCAATATTTTCATTGGGCACAAAAACTGTTATGCTTTGGCTTTTTTCTCTTTCAACTATTCCGAAAAACGCTTTTTCATATACACGCACGCCAGCTTGTTCGTCTAATCTAAGGAAATCTTTTTTTTCAATAGGTTCTTCGGGTATGGCAAAAAACATACCCATTTTATCGCCTATGTACACAGTTCCTTTTACGGGAATGGGGGCTCTTTTTTCTTGAACCAGCTTCTCTATTACACCAGGTTCTAAAAGATTGGGTGCTGAACTTTCCATTTCTAAAGGCAAGCTTGAAGAACATGGTAACTCTTTCATGCGTAGATAATACCACCGTTATATTCCTATAGCAAGAGCTCTCTATCTGGGTGGCTTACCGAACGACGTTAGAACTCATTTTATAGCTTCTAAGGATAAAGAAAAGGTCTTGTTAGCGAAACTATTACTTCTTAGGAGAAATTCCAGTGTAACAATACTCTCAACAAGTATTGACTCGTAAACTTTGTCAGGAGCTATTTCATCTCTACATAAAAACTACCCTTCTTGTATATCGGTTTTGGTTCCGACAGGGACAAGAAGGGCTATTCAGTTGTACGTGCTGATTTAGTGGCCAGAGTTTTCTGTAGCTTTTGTAGCTATGAAAGCGCCGATTACCATCGCCCAGACGGTCACGACGAGCGCGAAGGGGGCGCCAAGGATCCACTCAGCCCCGGCTATAAGGAAAAACATAAAAGCCGTACCGAACGATATAAGTCCCTCAGCGGCTAATCGCCATCCAGTAATGCCTAGGGCGACCTCGCGGACGAAGAGAACCTGTATCATGGTGATGGCAAATCCCCAGGCAACAATGTGCCACATTGACTCAATCGTTCCCACCGTGTACCCAATTCCAAGCGCGATCATGGTACCCAAGAACAGAAGAGCAACAATCTTTGTCCATCTTGTCATTTTTTCCTCCTCAGTATTGGACCTAAAAGGATGGATTCAGCAAGTTGTTCAGGTGCATTTCAAGAAATGACGCAAATAATGTCAGAAATCTTGAGAATTGAGGATATAGTATCTAAAAACGGAGCTGAATGCAATTCATGGAGCGTTTGCAGGGACTAGTAAACTTTGTCAGGAACGGGTTCATGGAGGGATTTTGGTAGTTGCTTTAAGTATTCTTGATAAATTGTCGAACCTGCTTACCTTTCTTGCTTTTTTTGTAAACAGATTCCAGATACTGCATAGCTTTTAATAACACCTCGGTTTTTTGTCTCTCGTTCAATTTTCCTGCCTGAACTCCGAAATAGGAAGGGCTTGGTCTCTTTGGTTCCGTACGGGTTATGTAAATATTTCTTTTGGGGTAAAGAATAATAGAGTGAGTATATGCTTTGTATCTCCGCTTTTGAGCCAGTTTACCGCCTTTTTTTCTGATTTCAAGATGTATAGAAGAACCGAAGGGTAGTGATAATTTTGCAGGATCAAAGGGTCTGCGCGCAAAGTACATATCTGTCTGGCTCCTAAGCACGATTTCTTCTGTAGTGCCCTCTTCTTTATTCTCTCTTTGTAAAACAGGGGTCTGAAAACCAGCTTCTATGGCATACTGTGTTCTTCCTCGGTGGTCTCTACCCTCGCTGCTGTATGGTTTTATTTCTCCGTATTTATTTAAAAGATTATAGAACCCTAAATACAGCTCAAAAGGTCCGGCGTTTTCTATGGTGAGCTCATATTCTTTATCTTCCTGAGTGGATACAGGTTGAGTTTCTTTGTCAGTTGTTTCTGGCATCTGGGATAAATATAATTATAAAGGAAAGAAAAAGAAAAAAGAAATTAAAGAATTGAGAGCAGGGACTAGGGGAGTTTGACAGGAACTTCCCAATATACTATGGGTGGACTACCGAACGCTGTTAGAACCATTACAAGACCTCTGGAGGCTACGAAATATTAAAAAAGCTACTTCTTGTCGAAAATTCCCTAAATGATTCAGTATCTATTACAAGCAGGAGCTAGTAAACTTTGCGAAGCCATGTACTGAAATTATTTTCTGGTACCGTGGTCAGGAGCTTCTTTTTGCTCGGCCCATTTTAATTGAACTAAATAGCCTTAAATGATAAACTCCCCAGCAATGGGAAGGTTAACGATAGAGACTGAAAGAGCGACAAGACAATATTACGAAAATCGAAAGGGACTTTTAATTGTTATTGCAGAGGTTGATGAAGCGAATCGTGTTAGCAAGCTTGTAGATGACTATTGTTGTAAAACCTGCGAGATCTCTTGCCTGGCCTGGTCTCCCGTCATTTCTCTCAGCGAAATAGATTGGAGCTTAAGGGGTTCAGGCTTGTTTGCTGTTGGCCTATTGGAAGTTCCAGATAAAGAGAATTGCCCCGTTATTAAACGAATCGATTTGAATGAAAGTTAGAATATAATCTTATTTTGCAGGCCTTAGTGAACTTTGTCAGGAACAATATTTATGATTATCCCAATAATACGGTCTATTATGGGTGACTTACCGAACGATGTTAGAACTCATTTTATTACCTCAGAAGATAGAGAAAAATTAGAAATGAATAATTTATTATTAAAAGTAATATGACACTGGGGTAATTCATCTGGCGATGAAAAAGGTAAACCCCAGTGTCTGTTGATCTGTCTGCAAGAATTTAGCGCATACATCTTTCAATTTCAGTCAATTTTCTTAAAACGCTTAGGGATAAAAGAGTGAGATGTTTTTGTAATTGGGTCGTAAATTACAACCTCTGAATCACAATAAGATAACTCTATCCCTTCGGTTTTTAAGATATGTGCTAGACTCCTCGCATCATGCTCTTCTTTTTTCCCTATCTTCTCCGCATTAGTTAGGGCGGACTGTATAGCTAGTGTTAATACACCGAACATTAATAGTCCTATACCAGCTGCAACAGCAAATGCATGCAGTATCGTCCTCCCGGAAGATAAAGCTAATAAAAAAACAAGGATCGCGAACGCTGAAAAACCAACGGCTAACAACCGTAACCATAAGCGCCTATACTTTTCTTCGGACATTGCGTCAATACGCTTTACAAACCTTTTCAACATTTCAGCCTCCTTAAGGTGCTAATTTTTCGGAAATATATTCAGCTTATTTGAATATTACAATTTTAAATTCTATCAAAACTGAAGCCAAATGTCAATACTATGGGCTTGTGGGGTGACTTACCGAACGATATTAGAACCAGTTTTGTGCCTAAATCACCTGATTATCAGATATTAAAAAGTCTTTTGGTTTTATAGAATCAACAACCGATATACATTAAAAGATGAAGCCTTGTAGAGGGTCGGTGAAAAAAATTTGACCTTGCAAGGCTTCTTGGATTTGGGATTGTTAAAACAGTAGACTTAGGCCATAGACGAAGGTAAGAATCCCCACCACCTCAACCACTAAATAGGTGGTGCCCGTCACAATAGCAAGTTTGGGGTACCAGGTGGCCTTGCTCTTTCCTAGAGCCAGTACTACCAGTGATGGCAATATGCCAATCGCTATCCCTACAATTACTACAATAAGCCCTACGGCTATTTGCGTGTTCATATTTAACTCCTTTCTTGAGTTTGAACGGAACGCTTTTGAGTAAAAGAGCAAACCAACAGACGTAATTGCCTCATTTTGCAAACTTTGCAGGACAATGGTACTACAAAAATGAAACTAAATCCATTTCTTTATTAACCGATCCCATATTGACACTTAAACACTAATTGTCCGTGTTTAAAGATTTATTAATTTCGAGTCCTGTCGGAGATGTTGCTAACATGAAGCTAACTACAAATAACGTTTGAGGCTAAAGATCCTGGGGTGACTGACGGGGATCGAACCCGCAACCTTCTGTTCCACAAACAGACGCTCTACCATTGAGCTACAGCCACCATATTTTATATGAGCGGGAGAAGGGGATCGAACCCTCGACCTTCAGTTTGGAAAACTGATGCTCTAACCAACTGAGCTACTCCCGCATGTGTCGGAGTGCCCGGACTCGAACCGGGGGCCTCCTCGTCCCAAACGAGGCGCGCTACCAACTGCGCCACACTCCGTTAATGTGCCGAGAGAGGGACTCGAACCCTCACGGCCCTATTGGGCCACAGGATTTTAAGTCCTGCGCGTATACCATTCCGCCACCTCGGCATATTATGCCCCGCAACCTTCTTTCTACGGGAATAGGTATATTTTACTATTTTGAACAATACCTAGCAAATTTGATGTGAAAATTGACAACCTAGAAAGTATCTCGTAACCTTAAAACTAGAGGGGGTGATTAATTTGGAAAACCGCTTGCTATACATTTTTTTCTGGCCATTACTTCTTTTCCTGGCTGCAAGTATCTTTACTATCGATGTAGTACTCGGAACCTATAGATTTTCAACCCTAGAGGCCGCTGTTTACTCAGGTTTCTGGATTACTTTCCTTGCTTGGGTTATATGGGATTTTGTCAAAGCCCGGGGAATAAGTTTAAAAAATAAGATACTCGCCATAACGGTTCTTTGGCTTGCAAACTCAGCTGGTGTATGGATTGTTGCCAGATTTGCACACATAACCGGCTTGGGTATATCCAGTTACCGATGGGCACTACTTTTGGGTCTTGTGGTTGCTCTTGCTCAAGGAACTTTTTGGGCCAATGCCAAAAAGACAAGGAAGAGAAGATAGTATCCAGATAGTCAATATTAAAGATGGATACCGAGAGAAAATCTTATTCAGCAAATATTCGCCTCAAGGGTG
>SDBS01007216.1_pt1 | contig 10807 bp, 10 predicted proteins | sample 2277091 | NCBI WGS metagenome assembly SDBS01 (sample SAMN10404972, study PRJNA504765) | marine sediment metagenome | isolation source: marine sediment core GS10_PC15, 163 cmbsf | place: Arctic Ocean: Southern Knipovich Ridge | collected 2010 | reverse complement strand
GTGTATTATTGGTATATATATCTAGTGTCATATATGATAGTCAGATCAATTTTTTGTTATTATGATATAGGAGCAAAGCTCCTATATCGTCATAATAAACAAATTCCAAAATGCAAATTATAAATTTGTATTTTTCAATTTTTTGTTATTATAAAAAAACTATGCGGTCAATAATTCAACCACTTCAATAAAATTATTCTCTTTGGCAATATCCAAAGCTGTTTTACCATCGCTATTCATGATACTTTTATTTGATCCATGTGTCAATAGCAACTCTACTATATGATCATGGTCATTCTTTGCAGCTATCATCAATGGAGTATCACCAACTGATGTTGGAGAAGCAACTGGTTGTCCAGTGACTTCTAGCAGTTTATTCAGTAGTTTATCATTATCAGATTCTTCTACAACAACTGGCCCATCTGGTCTTACACCATACTCCAATAATAATTCTGCCATTCTTCTTTCTCCACTAGATACTGCATCTAGGAGATAACAAGTTAGATCTCCTAAGTCAATATCATGCATTTTACAATATCGCAATAGCACTTTTAGAGTGGCCACTCTACCTACATATTCTCCTCTCATATGACGATATGGAAATATCTTTTTAATAATAGTATCTCCATCTTTGGTGCGTAAACATGGATCAGCGCCAGCTTCCAATAACATTTTGACAATATTGTAGTGACTATTTCGGCATGCGCTCATTAGTGCCGTTTCACCATACATATGTTGTACATTAATATCCACGCTACCCATAGTTAGTATTCTTTCTACTGTTTTTGCGCAGCCATTAACAGCAGCATCCATTAAGATAGTATTTCCAGTATAGTCTACCAAAGTTGGATCAGCCCCAGCATCTAACATCATTATCGCACTATCATCTTTACTATAACTACACGCAAATGCTAATGCACTCTTTCCTCCATAGTGCTTTTGTGTATTACATATGTTAAGATCAGCGCTTGTATCTAGTAGTAGTTTGACTATAGCATCCACATTCTTTTCTTCTTTGTGAAAATATACTTTCATAAATGCATACATCAGTGCGGTGTAGTTATCGTTTGTTGTAGCATTAACATTTACATTATACTCTAAATATAATTTCACAAGTTCTACACTTCCACGTGTGCATGCATCCATCAGTATTGTTATACCTTCTTTACTAGCATGATTAACATTTGCACCGTGTTCTAATAGTAATCTTGCCATATCTACCTTATCATCATTGTATATTCTGGAGATAACATATGTATTGTATGATGTATATGGTACAGTAGGATCAGCTCCGTGATCTAGATACAACTTCAATATTCCAGCATTACCTCGTTCTACTACATCATGCAGTGATATATAACCATACGAATTATCGATTACATCAAATTCTGCACCAGCGTCAACCAATTTCTCAGCTATCATAACAAGTAAATCGGGCGAATAGTCGTCAGAAATAATTTGTTTATTCTCATTCAATCTAAAAACCCCCCGATCTTTAACACTAACACTCATCCGGATAGCCAATTTGATAGCATTCCATCCGTTACACACTACATTGATCATATCTGGATTTTTTCTGATAATCTGTAGTATACTGGGAAACAATTCGGGATGTTTCTTAATTAATAATATTTGTTTCATCAATATTGTTAATCCGGTAACTGCTTGTTGCTCTTTTAAAAGTGTATATGTCTTTTCGGGATCAGGTGGAGTCATCACACCCTCTTCTACGAATTGTGTTGTCATGTCATAAGGAGGCTTTTTGTCACTCATAATGGAAGTTATTCTAACTAAATCATAAAGTATTACATGCAGTTTATAATTCAATTTTTTTGTTATGATGATGGGTAGAAGTACGTCTACCCATCATCATAAAAAACATATTGCTATGAAGAAAAATGTATTTTTCATAATATCAATTTTTTTGGCAATTTTTTAAAATTTATACATAATCAAAGTTATGTTACTGTTCTTTTCATCACACTTCTTAATAGCATCATAATATAAATCCCAATTACCACCCGCCATACCACATCCTATTTTGTATGGGTATGCAATAGACACTGTATTATTTTTAAAAGTACTTTCTATTAATTTTAAACAATTTAGGAACCATCGGTATCTTTTTTTTTCTTGCTCTCGGTATTTAGGTTTACCTGGATAGTATTGTCCAAAACAGTGTATAATATTTTGTATAATCTTGATTGTACCTACTCTATCTTTTTTTCCAGACAACCTAGTTTTGTAAATATTTGCATATGGGAATTTTTTAAATAATGCTGCGGCTAGTCCCGCAGCATTTGTAGTTAAACAGTTAGTTTGGTGCATGATGTAATCTTCTGTGGCATTCAATATATTTCCCTCTTTAATTCCATTCTTGTTTTCAATGATAGATAATTTTTTCGAAGCACGTGCATAATAATTAGCCATAATACTTATTATAACAACATATTTATATAAATATTAAATAATCACGTCAATTTTTTATCTACAATAATAAATCATACACGTTGTTTAGGCGGCATATCATGTTTTTCTAATTTTTTCTTTTTTTTTTCTTTCCATTCATTTATTTTATTTTTGATTACACATGTCCCAATATCTATCATACCCTCCCAAAGACTCATAAGTATTCGTGGCAAAGCGAGTACTAAAAATATACTCAACATACAATCGTTTAATAGGTCACATATTATTTCCATAATTTTATTATTATGGTTATCATTGTAAATTAAAGTATGCTATAGATTGGACAAATCAATTTTTTTATTATATCTTTGTAGTCCTGAAACGATTTTGGCATTATTCTACCAGAAGACAGTCGATACACTATCAACAGACAACATATTTACTTATATTTATAAATAAAAATTAGCATTCATTTATCCATGGTAGAATGTTTGCCATACCAACTTCTTCAAAATACTGCCCAATCATATCATATCCATATCTAGTAGACCAGTGACATAGTATAAAAAGCGTTTCTGGACAGTGTTTTGCTACCGCAATAATATTGTCTGAATAGTTGTGTCCTTTTTTTCTAGCCAATGCAATAATATTATCCGATTCATCATTGATGAATGTGCACTCTGTAATAATAATCTTATAACTAGACCAATCAATCATATCTATTTCAAAAATTGTACCACGAGTATCTCCTGTATAGATTAATGTATTCAATTCAACATCGTTAGTAATTTCAACTTTGGATCTGACTAACGCTACAATTTCCGATTGGGATAGTTCACTGTATTCTGCCTTTATTCTTTTTCTGTATTCTGTAAAAGCATATCCTACAGAATTAATAGTGTGATCGGTTTTAAATACTCTAACTATAAACTTACTCTTGTTAATAACAATTTTCACTTCATCGTCTGGAGATACTTCAATTAGTGTACAGTGTTTACACACTACATATGGATTAAGTGATGTCAGTCTAGACATAGCATTGAGATATCTCGCAACAAACTTTTTAGTACCATGCGGAATATATACAATCGGATGAGTTCGGATATCAGTCAAGATCGAATGTAGTCTCTCAATATGGTCCGTGTGTGTATGAGTGATGAAAATAAAGTTAGGATTGAAAGGTGAATTTAGCCCAGCATCCAACATTACTTTCCACTCTTTAATCCAAAAACAAGAATATCTAGCTGCAATGGAATCACCCTGTAGTGTAATATTAGTACTAGGCAATTGGTACTCATGTTTCCATACATTGTATAGAAAGTTCATTATTTCGATGTTATTAATATTAATGTTGATAGCATATACAATGAATCAATAGATCAATTTTTTTTGCGTAAAAATTGAAAGCTATATAATATACATATAAAACTGTTTAATACTGACACCAATATGTCTAATGGTGTAAAGATAATTAACGACGATGTGGTATTGGGATGCATTGAGCAGAATGTAATAGAAGATACTGCATGGTACAAGGCAATTACATCTGGATTATATATGGATGATCCAGAAAATATAATACTAGACATAGATAGTTTTGATCTAGGTAATGACCTATTTGTGAATAAATCATAAAGTAAATGTTTTTGTACATATATTTTATCGTTTGTCAATCTGATTCCAGAGATAGATTTCGATCGATAAGCAACATCTCCCATCGGACGACCACCACACCGATATGGACCATTAGAATTGGGTGGATCAAATAGATCCGTTATTTTGATTCGATACAGAGAATCTCCATTGTGATTAAAAGTTTCAATCATAATAATTAATAATATTATTTGTCTGTATACATCGCAATGTATTTTATTTTCAATTTTTTATTATGATGATGAAAATGCTATGCGTTTTCATCATCATAATAAAAAATGGAAATATATTTCCATTATTACAAAATAAATATACATATATCAATCCGCCCAATATGGATCAGGACTAATATTTCCATCTGCTTCAATATAAACACCAACATCGCCATCCAAATATTTTAAACAACACATACTACAATCCTTAGTATTCAAATATTCAATAAATTTTGTTTTTTTATATTTATCTTGATCAATATTTTCATAACATCCGGCAAGATAATCAATAATATTATTTATCACTACATCACCATTGCTACATACATCGCTGTATTATATTTTCAAGTAGCGTATAAGATCGATGAACATATCCTTATCCAATTGCCTAACTTTTTGCATAATACTAATAAATAGAGATATTGATGTTTCTTGCATTATTACAGTTAGTTACACATAAAATGAATCAATATCATATACATTATTTTTTTCAATTTTTTTTCATTATGTAATCATATATCTTTTTGAAGTTACTTTCTGTTAGATAGTTCTTCATGTGGTATTTACTAGGCCGTGATACAGTGGCTCGACTTGTATCACACTCTAGCATGATCTTTATATTTGTTTTGGTAATTGGATCTTGCATTATACAATTGAAGCCATAGTATGCGCCCAAAAGATATCCTGCTATACACGCGTTAGTATCCGTATCTCCATTTTCATTGACTATGTAGTCCATTGCATCTTTGTAGTTATCAAACTTCATTAATACATAGAATGTAATATATAGTGCATTTAGACACCATCCTTTACTCTTAGTATCTACATCCACATACCTCAAATTCTGTGATTTGGTTAAGGCTTTGATTATTTTATTTCGATTGGCTCGTTTAAGTGCATGTCTCATTATTTTTTCTTTATCCATGCCGCACAGCGCTTCGTGTATAGCAGATAATAATACATAGTTACACTCATATGTAAATCCACTAGGATTGGTGATATAACAGTCTTCTTGTATAACATGTCTAAATACCCGACTACTCTTAAATTTTAATATGGACAGTATACCACACCGCATCATGGGGCCATTAGATTGACTCTTTTCTCTATCCAACTCAGTTAAAAATACTTTTTTATATCTACCGTTGTATCCTCGTATTGTTCGTACTCCCTTGAATAATTTCCTAGTATTATTTCCCATACAATTATTGTTACTATTAGCCCACTCCAGATACTTTAGTATAGTTTTTTCTTGATTATATACCATGTTGTTTTCTAATAGTGACTCCAATAAACAGATTGCCATTTCCGTATCGTCCGTTACTTGACCTATATCATATCTTTTCCATTTTTTGGTATATCTATTGTGTGTAGATAGATAGTGTTCTAGCCTACCAGTATATGAATAATTATGTCTATATCTTCTAAATTCATGCGGTGCACCCAGTGCATCACCCAACGCACCGCCATATAGCATACCTTTCAATCTATCTATAGTGGTCATATATTGTACTATATATTATATACAATATTCATACATGTTATGTTTTTTTCAAATTTTTAGAAATTTCTAAAAATTAATGATATACATAAAACAATAATATATGGGCTTTTTGCAGCAAAAGACGGTATAGCTAAATCTAAAAAAGATAGCGCACATAAAAGATATATTAAACAGTATGAAAATGAAGCAAAGAAACAAAAAGCGATAAAAAACAAATCTACTCGACGTCCTAGAAGGACGATATCTGCAGAGTACTATACATACCTCCGTACTTTAACTATTAAATGTATAACATTATTCTATATTTAATTACCGTATATTACATTCAAATAAATTAGTAAGGTGGTTTATACCAATCTGCGATACTGGACTGTGATTTCCTAATGTAAGATGTGTTAATTTAGTTAAATATTTTAATCCTACATTAGTTATTTTATTATTTTGGTTCAGAACAAGTTGTTCTAAATTTAATAAGTGTTCTATTCCACTGTCTGTTATCTCAGTATTGTTGTAGTGCTTAAATTTAACTAATTTTGTCATTTTTTTTATTGCTCTATTTGTAATTTTTTTAGGTGTACCATTATTCCTGAAGTAATAAAATCCTATCCTGTTAAGATATAGACACATCATATTTACTAAGTTTTCTAATCCATCGTCTGTAATATTAGGATTATGTGATAGGTCTAAACATATTAGTTTAGTTTTATTTTTTATGCCCTCATTGGTAATTAGCGTATTGTTCGCCATATATAAGTGTGTAAGTTTATCTAGATCAGCAATACCATTATCTGTTATTTTATTATTGCGCGTTAACACAACAACTCTCAATTGACTAAATTGATTCAACCTACCATCGGTTAATGTAGTATCGTATCTCATATACAAGTGTGTAAGATTTATTAAATTGCATAAACTAATATGATTATATCTATCATCACAACTATTTAAATTCAATTGAACCATATTTTTCGAATTATTTACACATTTTTTAGTAACATTTTTGTTTCGATAAAGATATAGATACTTACGATTATTCAATTTGGAAACACTACTGTCGGTTATTCTGTAACTGAAGTGCAAATTGAGATATACTAAATTCTTATATTGATTTAAATGTTCATCTCTTAGTTTTCTATCATATCGCGCTATCAAATGGGTACATCCATATTTTGTGACTATATCGGGATTAATATGGCGTGGAAAACATAGTACCTTCAATCCATATCGCATAACCATATTATTGAAGTATTTACAAACCACAGATAGATTTACCATATTCTTTTGTAGTCTTATTAGTGTTACATGTCTATAATTTTTATACGTCGGTTTGGTGTAGGTTAATTCAATTTTATTTAGAAATTCTATATCGGGTTGTATATATGTACCAATATTCATTGAATATATGTATGTCATAATACATATAATTACATCATTACACAAATCTAATAATTTATTCATAGTTACTATTATAATATTTTAATATTATTATTTCATTTAAACAATAATATCAATTTTTTCTAAAAAATTAGAATATTATGTCCTATATAAACAAACCATCAATATCGTATCATTTGTATTAACTGGCGAATTCCACTACCACACATCATACATACACAACCACATATCACTATTATACATACGATTATCCATGGAAATATATACACCGTAAACACTATGATACTATAAGTTATCATAAATACATTAGATTCCTCATTAAAAAATGATGTAAAAATTCTTGTAATATATATTGTGATATACATTAATGTAGTAATGGATTGTAGTATGAACATCGCTAATAACAATTTGTATTCATATAGTACCTTATCATAATAGTGTTTATACATATCAATATTCTTTTTTTTTGATTTAATTGTCATTGTTATATGAAAAAATAAATGCCACGCTTCTGTAAGAACCATAACAAGTTGAATCAATATTATAATTATTGTAGGAATTCCGTTTAAAATAAAATGGTCACCCCAAGATAAAAATCCATGTATTACAACAATTAAAAAGTATACAGTCAATAATATATTCAATAATACTATAGCAATGCCTATAACAATTTTTATCGAAAGCTGATTTTTTATATTCGTAACTGTATGTTTATTCTGTTCAACAACCACGGTATTATCAAAATCGTCATGTATAGGATCGTCTGTCAATAAACCATCTGTATCCATTGACACAGTTTCAATAGAATCGGCATGTACTGTGGTCATATTGGTAGTTATTACTTATTTTGTTGTAATATATAATCCAGTGCATATAAATATCAATTTTTTCTAAAAAATTGATATTTATACATAATAATATTTGTGTTGTAGTATATGTATATTTGTTCTGTATATATATTATATACAGATCCATAAGATGCACAATGAAATCGTATGGTGTTTTACAAACATATGAAGTTCATATGAAATATAGCATCTTGTATTAAATAATTATAAAAAAAAATTAAGTTTTAAAGAATAAAATACAGTTATAATTTCTAGGATCATCTCCATTCATTGATAAACTCGGAAACATAAAGACATAAAATATTTAGATATAAAAATTCGTCTAACCATCTTCATAGAAAAAGTTCACACTTATCAATCATATATTTTATTTATTAATCATTAAATAATAGTTTATTTCTCATATGTAATCTATTTTTTTTGTATTTTAGCCACAGTTTAAGATGATCAAATGTACTCATAACATATTCAGCAAAATTATCATACATTTTCTTAACAACATCCTCATATGTATCATCTATATGACACCATATTTGGCCCTTAGTTTTACCTCGCAGTATATAGTAATATGCTATCCACGTATATTTATATCCATATACACTATTGTCACATATACATAATTTTAAAGCACCATCATCAAAATTTTGTAAATCATTATATTTTAAATTTGGATCTATAATACCATTTTTTATATATTTATTTAATTGTGTTGGATTTTCGATATCACTAATTTTACAATTATCGATGGATGGGTATGTTTTATTAATTTTTATATTTGGTAGGTCGATTTTAGTATTACCGTTCTCTGTAAATATACATGATGACACTTTTGTAATATACCATTTAAAATCTTCTGGCAGTGTCACATTATTAGATATTTCAAACTTGTTAACTATAGATATATTCCATGGTCTCTCTTGTTGTTTAAAATATAATTTGGCGAATGTTGGTATGTGAAACATATCTTTGCACTATATTGTAAATAATTGATTTTTATTGAATATAAATATCAATTTTTTATAAAAAATTGATTTATATACATAAGAAATAACATGTCATGATTTACATATAGTGTTCTGTGTGTAGAAATATATATATATAGATATTTCCTGATATGTAATATATGTATATACACTTACTAATACCTTCGTTTATATTCTTCTCGATTTAGGTGGATCAAATAATGTGGATGCCATAGTTGTCACTGGGCGTCGTGCTATGGGCGATGATGGTGGAACTGGAATTCTTGTTTCACTAATAAATGTAGTCCTTAAGTCATTTTTATTAATATCTAATACCACTGGATAATGATCGCTGCTTACATCGGGTACTATATATGATATGGCATTCTGCAAAATTTCTGGACTTACATAAAATTGATCTAATATTCTTGGTATATTCCGATATTCTATTCTATGTCCTTGTTGATTTGATTGAGATGTTCTAGATTCCCCATGTGGTATAGATTCACTCAATATTGGGGTTTTTACTCTTTTTAATACATCTGTAATCGGTGTGAAATCTAATCTAGATTCTATACGAGGTGATTTGGTCGGTAATGCATATGTTGTATCATATATATTATTAAAATCGCCACCTAGTACATATGATATACTATCGCCAAATTTTCTATCGAAATCTACTGAGTCGTTATGTATTATAGATGCCAATTTATTTATTTGTCGTTGCTTACAAGTATGATGTGTTGGTAATGGGTCGCTTTGATATGTTCGACACATAGTATCTTTAAATTCAAGATGAACATTGTAGCATGCTACATATTTTCCATTGACGTTTATTAAACACATGACGACTACTCTATTTTCTGCTAATCCAATTGTTTTACTTTCTATAATCATATATTTCGAAAATATGGCATTGCATAATAAATAGTATGGTCTATTTACTAGTTTGTATTTTGTATCTCCAATATAATAATATGGATAACCCATCCTTCTAAATTTATCTATCAATATTTCAAAATTACCACTTTCAATTTGTATATCTCCAATAGGTTTTGTTTTGTATATTGGTACTATTTCTTGTAGAAATAGAATGTCACCATGCAAGTTAAATAGTGTGGTTAATGCAGCGTCTTCATTTCGTCCTTGAGTATATGGGTATCCTCTCGCTCTAGTTACATAGAGTGTATCCATGCATTGTTTAACCCAATTATGAACATTATAAGTTACAAATCTTATATTAATTGGGGTTTTTCTTGGATACAGTGGTTTTCTACTGCAATAATAATTATCAGTTAATGGATGTGTCCACTTATAATTTCGAGGGAAAGAATATAACTTTTCTTCAACAAATGCATGCGGTTCATACATTTCAGGAAATGTACTATATACTGGTGGTACACTATAAAGATCTTTTTTTTTTATATTTTTTTCATAATAAGGATTTGTCACATCTACTCCAGGTACTTTTGTTGAACGTTCATAACTACTTTGATGTAAACTCATTTTAATTTTTGCTGCTGGCATTGGTCGACTAGTCTTTCGGTTCATTTTAATTCCAAAATTTAATGTTGGTACTGGTAATGCACCTCCTTTTTGTCCGTTCTTCAAATCTGTATATTTTTTTTTGTATTTTAGATATTTTTTTTTGTAAGTATAATTCATATATTATAAATATATTATATTTTATTTACATAAATATAATTATAATTATTCACACACAGTTTAACATCTGGATTTTAAACTGTGTGTGAATAATTATAATTATAATTCATATATTATAAATATATTATATTTTATTTACACACAGTTTAACATCTGGAT
>SDBS01007214.1_pt1 | contig 10808 bp, 7 predicted proteins | sample 2277091 | NCBI WGS metagenome assembly SDBS01 (sample SAMN10404972, study PRJNA504765) | marine sediment metagenome | isolation source: marine sediment core GS10_PC15, 163 cmbsf | place: Arctic Ocean: Southern Knipovich Ridge | collected 2010 | reverse complement strand
GTTCAGGACTGTCAAAATTATAGACTAAAAAAGGGTGAATGTCAAGCTCCGATGGTCATTCGGAGCGCAGTCCCGCCAAAACGCCCCGTGAGACCCGTCAGACGGGTTCGAACGGTAAGATTGTGTGGGACAAGTTTTGGAGGGCGAATTTTTTTGAGGTGCGAGCGGGAATCGCCCGCCCAATTTTTTTTGGAGGCCTCGGCCGGAATCGCACCGGCGTAACTGGTTTTGCAGACCAGCGCATGACTTCTCTGCCACGAGGCCTAAATTTTGGCGGGTTGCAGACACCCGCGTTTCCCCTTCGCCATCGCACCGGGGCCAACCTAAGAATAATTTTAACATTTTCAGCCTCAAGAAGCAACCTGCCTACTAGCAGGCTTTCCTCTCTTGATTAACCTAGTTTTTATTGTTAAATTAAAATCATGGGAAAGGCCTTAAGACCCAGAAGGTTAATATTGTTGGTAAAAAGACTTTTTAAAAAATCATTCTATTTTATCCTTATCCTCCTCCTTAACCTGCCTATATTTTTTCCTCAACATATCTTAGCCTCTGATAGAGTCTATGGTTGGACAAAGAGCATGGGTGGGTCAGGAAATACTTATGAAAGAGGTGTGAGCATCACCACCGACACCAATGGAAATATCTTTGTAACTGGTGGGTTCGAAACCACGGTCAACTTCGATGACACTTGGGGAATAGACAACCATACCTCTAACGGAGGCAGTGATATTTTCATCACCAAATACAATTCTGACGGCTCCTATGGCTGGACAAAAAGCATTGGCGGAACAGGAACTGATTATGGTAATGAGATCACCCTTGATACCAATGGCAACATCTTTGTAACTGGTTATTTCCAAACCACGGTCAACTTCGATGACAGCGGCGGAACAGATAACCATACCGCTAGTGGAAATTATAATATTTTTTTTACCAAATACAACTCTGATGGCTCCTATGGCTGGACAAAAAGCATTGGCGGGACAGGATATGATAGTGGTTTTGGGATTACCCTTGACACTAATGACAATATCTTTGTAACTGGTGAGTTCGGAAGTACAGTCAACTTCGATGACAGCGGCGGAACAGATAACCATACCTCTAATGGGGATAATGACATTTTTATCACCAAATACAATGCCGACGGCTCCTACGGCTGGACTAAGAGCTTTGGTGGATCAGGACCTGATTATGGTCAAAGTATCACCACCGACACCAATGGTAATGTTTTTGCAACTGGTTTTTTCGAAAACACGGTCAACTTTGATGACACCGGAGGAACGGATAATCGCACTTCCAGTGGAAGCCGTGACATTTTCATCACCAAATACAATGCCGATGGCTCCTATGGCTGGACCAAGATCATCGGCGGGACAGGATATGATTGGACTGAGGATATTGCCACCGACACCAATGGCAATGTTTTTGTGACTGGTCTTTTCAGCAACACCGTCAACTTTGATGACAGCGGCGGAACAGACAACCATACCGCTGATAGTTATGACATTTTTATCACCAAATACAACTCTGATGGCTCCTATGGCTGGACAAAAAGCATTGGCGGAACAGGAACTGATAAGGGCTACGGGATCGCCTTTGACACCAATGACAACATTTTTGTAACTGGCTATTTCCAAAACACGGTTAACTTCGATGACACCGGTGGAATAGACAATCATACCTCTAGTGGGGGCAGTGACATTTTTATCACCAAATACAATTCTGACGGCTCCTATGGCTGGACAAAAAGCATTGGCGGAACAGGAAATGATAATGGTCTTGGGATTACTCTTGATACTAATAACAACATCTTTGTGACTGGTCGTTTCAACAACACCGTCAACTTTGATGACACTGGGGGAACAGACAACCATACCTCTGGTGGAGGCTATGATATTTTCATCACCAAATACACTGATGACAGTAGTGCTCCTTCTCTTTCTTTAACCTCTTTATCTCCTGACCCCAATAATGATAATACTCCTGCTGTTTCGGGAACAGCCACTGATGCGTTGGGGACAGTTTCATCCGTTGAGTATCAAATGGATAGTACTTCAGGTTCTTGGAGTTCATGCACCGCTTCGGATGGCACTTTTGATGAAGCTTCTGAGGCTTTTACTTGTACAACGACTTCTTTAAGTGACGGAAGCCACACTATTTACGTTCGCGCCACAGATAGCAATTCCAACACAACTACCAATGCCAATGCCTCGACTGATTCTTTTACCATTGACATCAGTACTCCTTCTTCTTTTGACCTTGTCTCTCCTGGACACGAAGAATACGTTTCTGACTCCAGACCTGTTTTTAAATGGAGAGCCGCTTCTACTCCTGATACTACTTCTGGAATTTCTCACTACAAGTTTGAAGTGATATACGAAGTAGGAGGAGGTTATCTTGCTGACAGTATTAATCCTTCAGGCACTTCCGACCATGAGACTGATAAATATATCATTAAGTATGAGAACTTCTCTGACTCAGATAATTCTAACAATTACATCTCCCTCCAGACTAAGTCTTCATCTCAGTGGGGGAAGAATAACGGGGAGATTAAATCAGGAACTAATAACTGGTCTGTCAGAGCGGTAGACCATGCTGGTAATGAAAAAGAACAGTCAAGAATAGTATATCTTGGTTCTGCTCCCACTCCTACTCCCACCCCGACTCCCATACCAAAAATCTTAGTCAAGAGACCAAGCCTAGAGACTAAGATTACTAAAGAAGAGAAAATCCCAGCTGAAACTGAAGAAGAAAGAGAAAGAATTGAAAAAGAAGGCTATATTGTTCAAATTAAGGTGGTTGATGAACAAGGCAATCCAGTTGAGGGCGCCAAAGTGACCTTATACTCAGACCCCAAAGTTGCCTATACTAACCAAGAAGGCATTGCTACTTTCAAAGGCATTGAACCCGGAGAACACAAAGTCTTAATTGCCTATGATGGCAAACAAGGCGAACAGAAAATCAACCTTACTGGTGATATTCAAGAATTCCATTATGAGATTCAAATTAAAGAAACCAGTCCCTTTCTTTCTCCTTTGGTCATCGCCATCTTCGGCTTTTTAGTAGTGTCCATTACTCTTTTTTCCATCTTTCTTTTCAAGAAAAAACCCTTCTTTATCTCTTGATTCCTACTTTCTTTCTTGCTATTCTGTGGTTGTATGGGAAAAGCCTTAAGACCCAAAAGGTTTGTTATTTTGTCGTTATTGATTTTAGGGGTGGTCTGTTTTCTTTTTCCAGGACCAGTCAGGGCCGCTCCGGTTTATGATCAAACCAACGGTACCTGGACAGATAGTTATTCGGACAATAGCGGGGTGCCAACTAGAAGCGATGTTGACGTTGATACTTCTGACGGGAAACTGAAACTGACTAACGCCGGGGGTGGTTTTACCCCACCTTATTACACCTCAGGCTACGCCAGAACCACCAGTATTATTCCTACCAGCGTGGCTCTATGGGGAAATATTACTTTTAGTGCCGAGACTCCAACAGGCACCTCAATTAATATCCAAGTTCTTGATGAAGGCAATACTGTTTATTCTGACACGCTTCTTTCTGGTAATGAAAGTGGCTTTACCAGCTCGTCAATTGACATTTCCAGCCTTTCGGTAACAAAAATTGCGGGAAACAATACTGCTAAGTTTGCCCGTTTAAGGTTGAAAATTACCCTATCTACCACTGATACGAATGTTACCCCGGCTATTGACAGCCTGGTTCTCTCATGGATAGTCAGTCAAGGAGATACCAGTGCTTCAACTTTAGCTAACACTGCTTGGCCCATCACTGATGCCGATAAAAAAGGAACAAGACATGTTTCTTATTACAGTAATCCAGTTTATCCAGCCATTCGCTGGATAAAAAACCAGGAATATGATTATGGTGGTTATTTTACCCGAGGGAAAGATGAGATTATTTTTCATAAAGGTATTGGTGGCCAAATCTCTTGGCCAACTGTAAGCGACGCCAAGCTGTCTGCTATTAATCGGAATACAGGGGCAACTGTTTGGGAAAAATTAATCTCAGGATATGCTTATTCAGAGATAAAACACACTGTTTCTGAAAATGGAACTTTGTACATTGTTGATCAATATAATGATATTTTTCTAGCTTATGATACCTCCGACGGAAGCCTTAAGTGGACATATCAGTTTGGTTCTACTCATGGAAATGGTCATGTGGCAATCGCCGATGACGGCACTCTTTACACCGTGCGTTTTAATGGTACTTTCACTGTTTATGCTTTTAATCCTAATGGTTCAATTAAGTGGACAAAGAACATTGACCCGCCAGATTCGGTGTCCACAAGTCCAGTCGTAATCGGTAATAATGGTGCGGTGATATTTGGCACTCTGACTTATAATTCTTCAAACGGAGATAGGACTAATCATGGCGAGTTATATGCTTTAGATCCCAGTGATGGCTCAATTGATTGGCAATACTCAACCGGAGACAATAAATATATCACTCCGATTATTGATACTGATGGCACAATTTATACGGCTCATACAAATTCTCTTTCGATTGAAAAAAAGATTTATGCCATTAAGTTTGATGGCACTTTAAAGTGGGAGCGAAGTATCGGCACTTCTACTGATTCTTGGTCTTTCCTTTCCCTTCGCTCTGATGGGATTCTTTTGGCCGGTAGATGGAATGGTGTTTCTCCTTATCCTAAATATTCTTATATTGAAGCAATTAATACCAGTGATGGTAGTCTTGCCTGGAGTCATGCCAACAATGACTATCTTTACGGAGTTGTTTTTACTGATGGATTGAATGGCTATTATTATGCTGACAGGCAGGGGGTGAATTATACTGAAGGTGATACCACCCCCGAAAGCACCAGATTATATTATTTTGATTCCTCTGCCAATCAGAAATGGAGCCTGATTCACGAGGGAAATGTTGGTTTTAAATCCTTTATGATGGATGAAGATGGGCAGTTCTATGGGAATTTACGAGATAGCACCAATAATAACAACACCCTTTTTGCCCTTTTTCCCTGGACGTTGTCGGTTTCAACTGATGCTTCTTCATATAATCATTCCGGTGACACAATTACTTTTACCGTAACCACCGCCATGCAAGAAACCAACCTTCTCTCTGGAGATTCAAATCAGGTTCAGGTATATGTTGACAATGGGGACAAGGTAGCTTTAAGTTACAGTTCGACCAATGGTGATGGGGACACAATCTGGACAGGTGCATATACCCTTCCTTCAGGAATTTCAGATGGTAATCATAGTTTTACGGTTGAGGCTAATGCCGCCGGGATCGAGACAGATATTGCTACTCAGTTTACTACTGCCGCTACCGATTCCAATAATACTGGTTATACAACCACTGGGAGTTTTACTATTGATAATAATGGTCCTTCAGTTGATTTAATTTCTCCCAAAAGCTATACCAAAGATGACACCAAACCTACCCTTTCTTTTAAAAAGGCGACTGATGCTGTCAGTGGTGTTACTTCTTCCTATTCGGTTAACCTAGACTCAGGTAAAAACAGGAGCTTTTCCACTTCAGGGATTCCCTTATCAGGCAATGGCTCTTCTTCTTATATTTGGAAGAATGATAATGATGTGAGGATTGAGTATCTTAACGAGAATGACTCTGACTCTTCCAACGATGAAATCAAGGCCTATTTCAAAGGCTTGGATTCAGGAGAATTAACTGAAGGCAAACATTCGTGGAATGTGACATCCGAGGATAATGCTTCTAACTCCAAAACTAATTCTATTGATTTTTACATTGACAAAACTTCTCCTTCAATTTCGGATTTAGCTATTGCTGATGTTGCCTCTGTTTCCCAAAAGCAGGTTTATCGTCTCAAGATTACCCAAAGAATGCCTTCTTTCTCAGGCAAGGCTTCTGATTCCTACCAGGGGAGTGAAAGGACTAATTCCAATGGAACAAAAGACACATTTGAGAAGGTGAGTTCTGGTCCGGAGAAAATTGCTTTAAATCTTAAAAAGCTGGCTAGGGGTGGAGCCTACGATGACTATTTAACTCAGGAGTATTCTCTAACAGATATTCAAGATGACACCAACAATGAGAAGTATTCCCGCTTCTTTATCACCACCCCCTATCCTTTAAAAGATGGCTATTATCAGGTTAATCTTTCCTTAAAAGACAAAGGGGGCAATACCTACAACCATGATGTTTTCTACCTGACCATTAATTACCGAGGACCCTTGATTGGGGGAGTTCCAGGCAGACTAGAGACGAAAATCATTAAAGAAGAGAAAATTCCTGCCGAAACAGAAGAGGAAAAAGAGAGGATCAAAGAAGAAGGCTATATTGTTCAGATTAAAGTGGTCGATGAGAAGACTAATCCTGTCCAAGGAGCCAAGGTTACCCTATTTTCAGAACCCAGAGAAGAATACACCAATGAAGAGGGCATCACTTTCTTTGAAGGAGTTGAACCTGGCGAGCACAGAATCCTGATTGTTTACAATAACCAAGAAGGAGAACAGCAGATTAATCTCACTGGTGACATTCAAGAATTCCATTATGATATTCAAATTAAAGAGACTAATCCTTTCGTAGATACCCGGGTGATTCTAACTTTCTTTATTTTTTTAGCTGTTATTATTTCCCTTCTATTTTATGTTTTCATCCTCAAGAAGAGGAAATAATCTTTGGTCTTAGCTTGCGAAAAGGCTAATTTTGTGCTAGACTACGAAACGCCGATGAGAAGATTTGTTTTACCAGTCATTGCTCTTATTCTGATTATTGGCGTTGGCGGTTTTATTATTAAACAAAAATTCTTTCAGCCCGCTAATGCCGGCTTAAAAGTCTCCTCGAATCCGCCTGCTTCGGTTTTTCTCGATGAAATAGACATTGGTTCGACCCCCCTTGAAAGAAACGATTTTAAAGCTGGAGAAGTAACTTTAAAATTAGTTCCCCAGGCAACAGCGACCACCTATTTTCCTTGGGAGACTAAGATTAAGTTGATTGGTGGGATGATGACCGTGGTCAACCGGGAATTTGGAGAAACAGAATCTTCTTCGGCGGGCGAAGTGATGACTCTCGAAAAGATTGCTGACAAAAAGAGTGCTTCATTAGCCGTGATTTCCATTCCTGATTCAGCCGTGGTCACTCTTAATAATGAGACCAAGGGATTTACCCCTCTTAATCTTGATGCTCTCGCTAAGGGTAATTATGAAGTCAGGGTTTCTGCTAATGGTTATAAAGAGAGAATGGTTCGGGTTAAACTAGTCGATGGCTATAAATTAATGATGAACATTAAGTTGGCAGAAGAAAAAGATGAGGCAGAAGATGAGGAAGAAGAGGAAGAAGATGAGGAAGAAGCCGAAGTAACAGGAACACCAACACCTAGAGCAGAGGTAACTCCGAAAACAACGCCGCCACCAATGCCTTATGTCTTAATCAAAGACACACCAACCGGTTGGTTAAGAGTCAGAATCGGGCCAACTACTTCAGCGACTGAGGCGGCGAGAGTTGATCCGGGCAACATGTACCCCTTGTTAGACGAAGAATCAGGTTGGTATCAGATTGAATATGAAGAAGGCGAAGAAGGTTGGATTTCCGGCCAATACGCGGAAAAATACGAGTAGGCCTTAATTTTCGTGTCTTTCGCGTTTAAATGCTCCCTCCGTAGATAATTCCCACAATTAAAAGCCCCCAAAGCAGAACTGAAGTCAGAAGAGGCTTGTCAGATAAAAGTACTTTTTCTGGCGATTCGGCTTTAGCTCCGGTTTGGATGATTCTTAAATACCTCATGATTCCATAGATGACAATGGGGATGGTAATCATTAACCATTTATCAATGCCGGCCAAAGTTAAGGGGAAACGGGCCAGGAAGCGAAGATGGCGAACCACGGGCGGTGGCTGAAAAAAGGTAAAAAGAGACCAGGCTAACCAAGTTGAGGAAGCAAAAATGGCCAAGTATTGATCGAGAAGCTCATTAGAGTAAAGAGCCAGAGTTTTTCGATGCTGACTCGCCTGCCCGGCGAGAATATTGAGTTCCGCCCTTCTTTTACCCACTGAAAGGAAGAGAGCCAAAGAGACAACACAGAGTAGGAACCAAACAGAAAGATGGGTATTGATAACAAAGGCGCCGGCGTAAACGCGAAGGATAAAACTAATGGCAATTGCCAAAACATCAAGAATAGCGATATTTTTTAACAAGAGAGAATAGACGATTTGGAGGAGGAAATAGAGCAAACAGGTAAAAAAGAAAAAAGTTGAAAGCCAGATAGCTAGATAAAGAGCTACCAGGGTGCCGAATAAGGAAAAGAAAAGGGCGAGAGGGACGGGGATACTTCCTTGAGTAATCGGCCGTTGTTTTTTTATCGGATGAAGTTTGTCGTGGGGAATATCAATGACGTCATTGAGAAGATAAACAGCCGAGGTGAGGAGAGAAAAGATGAGGGTGGCCAGGATAACTTTGGTGAATGGTTGGAGCTCGAAAAGCTGGCCCGAGAAAACCAAGGCGGCGAAGATAGCAAGATTCTTCAGCCATTGCTTTGGTCGGGCGGAGATTGCCAGATTTTTCCAAAATAAGTAGTCCATAAGAGAAAACCACCAATAATTAAAGCGAGCATCACTATTGTATAGAACTTTTGGAGACTATTCAAATTAAGGGCAATCAAACCCAAAAGAGCGGTTACTAACCAATAGAAAAAAGCCACCTTTCGTTTACTCCAGCCGAGGTCGAGAAGGCGGTGGTGAAGATGGCCACGATCACCCCAGACTGGCGATTTACCCACTAGTAGACGGCGAGTGATCGTATAGGCGCCGTCGATCATGGGAATGCCGAGAACTAAAATGAGGGTGGCAATTTTCGCTCCGGAAAGAATGGCAAGCACGGCCAAGAGAAAACCAGCCAGAGAAGCGCCGCTATAGCCAGGCATGATTTTTTGAGGATAGAGGTGAAAAGGGAGGAAGCCTAGGTAAGCGCCAGCAATGATGGCAGCTAAAATGGCCACATTCCACTGGGTGATATCTTCAGTAAAGCGGAAGGAGAGGAGAGCAATCGTCAGAGCGGCGATGAGAACGACTCCGGAAAGCTGGCCGTCAAGACCAGAAGACCAATTAATCATATTCATACACCAAACGATCCAGGCTAAAGCGAAGAGATCGGCCAAGATCCAGATGCTTCGAGTTTCGCCTAAGAGATGAAAATAGATTCTTGGTTGATCAAGATGAATGATGCCGTCAAGAGGATTAGTAATAAAGGCAATACCAATTCCGACAGAGACCACTAAACCGGCACTGATGATGCAGGTTAGAATTCTTAAATAAGGGTTGAGGTTATACCGATCATCGAGAACGCCAACCGTGGTTGCCAGGAGAGCTCCTCCCAAGATACCAAGGAGATGTTTGTCAAGCGGTAAGAAAAGCAAAGAGCTAAATAAGAGGGCGGCCATGATAGGTAGGCCACCGATTCTCGGTACAGGATAGCGATGAATCACTTTAGGATGTTTTTTCTTTTTAGGGTCATCGACCCAGTTGAATCGAACCGCCAATTTAATCACTAATGGGGTTGTCACCAAGGCAATAAAAAAGGACAGAATCAAGGGAAGAAGAAAGGATAAATTAATTAGGGACGCAATCATTTTAAATAATGAGATTAATAATCCGAAAGAGAATAATTGTCGCTAAGAGAGAATAGAGAGTGGCCGCTACCATTAACACCCGAGTAAGCAATTTATCATCAGAGAAATAGCTCGCGAAAGCGAAATTAAAAAAGACAAGCGCTAAACTACTGCCTGGTAAAAACAAAAGGAAAAGCGGAGAGACTAACTGTTCTTTTCCCCAGGGCAAGGAGTAAAAAAGAGGCACTTCAGGCGGTAGCCTGAACCAGGAAAAAAGAAGGACGAAAAGGCTGGCGACGATGGCAATTGAAGTCACATTAAGACAGTTACCCGCAATCTTATCGCCCCAAACCTCACGGAAGGATAATCCCATCCTTAAATTATATCGCGTCGAACGCGATTAATCGAGTTTGACTCGATCACCTCGAAGGTTTTTCTGAAGAAAAGAGTTGCTCCATCAAGGGTGCTAAAGGGATGATAATGATGGGTGAGAATTAAGTCTAATTGGGGAAATTCATCTTTTTCGTCGAGGATGACAATATATTTAGGTTGGGCTGATTCGATGGCTTCAATAGTTTCTTGATAGCCGTTAAAATCCTTAATATGATAATTGGCCGTATATTTACCTGGAGGTAGGCGGCGGGAGAGAGCGTAGAGACAGGGAGCGTCTTCTCCCCAGATAAAGACTCTTTCCTCAGGAGAGGTGTGATGAATGATAAATGAGGCGATTTGGTGATTTCTAGGCAGATTGGCATTAAAATATTGAAGGTATTCTTCATTAGTTTTTTGGCCTGTGGTCCAATCAAGGAAGTTTTGATAATAGGTGATAGTCGGATATCCCCAGAAATTGAAATAATAATAACTGACGAAACAGAGAAGGAGGAGGAAAATAGCCAAGCCTTTCCCCACCCACTTAATTTTACTAAAGAGAAAGCCAAAGAGGAGGGTGGCAGCAGGAATAACTTGAATTAGATAGTGGGGATAGGGTCGTTCTGAAAGAGTGGCCCCGAAAAGAGAGAAAATTAACCAAAGACCAAGAAAGATAAGGTTTTTATTCAATTTTTTCCTGGTAAGCCAAAGGAAAGAGGTAATGACTAAAAGAGAGAAACACCTGAGGATAAAGCCAGTGTTGACGAGCATGCCGGCATGAGTTTTGCCTTTCCAAGAAGAAAGATAGCCAACATTTTGGAGAAAGCCAGCCTGGATAAAGGGAAGAAAAGCGCCTTTAAGAGCAAAGTAGAGACCGAAAAG
>SDBS01007213.1_pt1 | contig 10809 bp, 3 predicted proteins | sample 2277091 | NCBI WGS metagenome assembly SDBS01 (sample SAMN10404972, study PRJNA504765) | marine sediment metagenome | isolation source: marine sediment core GS10_PC15, 163 cmbsf | place: Arctic Ocean: Southern Knipovich Ridge | collected 2010 | reverse complement strand
AGTTCATACAAAGTATCCTGAACCTTAGGCCAGCGGTTAACATAGAAGTCTTCTAGGTCTGCGTTCTTTATACTGATAGTCTCCTTAGAGAATTGCCCATCTCTAACATACTTAAGGAAGTTAGTAGGGCGACCAAGGTTATCTACTGCTGTGACAAAGGCGCCGTGCTCTGCGGAGAATACCACCCTGTTCATTTCATCTCGGGGTATCTTCTGCAAGGCTTTATATATATCATTGAACTGCATAAGAGCAGCTTCATCCTTAGCAATAGCATTAAAGCTACCTGCCATGCTTTCTCTTAGTGGTTCAATAGTCTCGTTGACATGACGTAGGAAGTCCTGCCCAGTCTGTACAACGAACTGTCCTAGGTCCTCACCATCTACCACTGAGTCTAGCTTCCTGAGTGCGAAGTCTAAGCTGTTGATAGTGGGCTTACCCAGTACCTCTCTACTAAAGAAGGTAGCTGCGTGCTTAATCATAGCACGGAACTCTGACCTGTCAGTGAGATTATATAGCTGCCCTACTAGTGGAACCTTACTGGCCTGCTGCGCTGATACCTCACCGATAATACTGTTATGGATATTCTGTGCTAGCTCTGCATCCTGCTTAGACCACTGCTGCTGGAGCCTACCATTCTGATTAGCTAGGGGGTCACCCTCTAATACCAACTGCTTAGCGTTAAGGTATTCTCCTAGCCTCTCCTTAGCTACAGAATCATATGTAAAAAAATCTTTGCCGATATCAGACTGACGAATGATATCATCTACCCGGTGTCCGGAGGCTATCAACATGTCTACTCCACGCATGGGAGTATTAGTATATACGGATATCTGTTGGCCTCCGTACCCAGACTCATTCATACGTCTAGCCCAGGAACTCTTAGCAAGTATAACCTGGTTAGCTATCTCTTCGTTGTGGCGGAGGGGCTGGATAGTTCCATCGGCTAGGCGGACCTTGATAGCTGCACGGTTTAGCTGGGCTAAGTAAGCAGCCTGGAGTCTAGGTAAATCGTCGAAGTCTATGATAAGACTCTTAGGCTTTTGATTCCTAACAGCATGGAGCGCATCCATAAACATAGCATCGACTTCGTGGGATGACATAGAGAAAGGATCGTACTCTCTAGTAGTCTGTCCTTGCATAGAGAAATTTTTATTGACTCGATAGCCATCCTGTATGTCAGCTGCACGCTGAACACTCCTAGCTACGGAAGCAGGAATAATACTCTGACTATAAGGCTCCATTACTGCAAATTCATCGAAGTCGTCGGCTATACCATTTGCCCTACGCTGTTCCTTTGCCGCCGCTTTGGCATCAGCAGGTAACCTACGCTTGACCTTAGCTCCTGAGCGGTCGAAGAGTTGTACTGAAGGGGCCTTACTCCTACGCTTAGCTATGTTAGGAACTTCCCTACCTACAAATCCTTTAGCTCTAAAAAATTCTTCAATAGCTGGACCAGTCTGAGTGAGATCTAATCCTTGTTCTGTCGCTTCTTCTGCTAGCCCTCTAACATCATGATGGGTAGCTATCCTAGCACCCTCAGGAAGCTCAGCTACAACGAAGCTACCATGCCCGTCAGGCAGGTCAAGCATATCCCTATGGCCTATGCCAGCTCCTACTTGTCTGCCATCAGCTGCGGGATTAATTAGAAAAATTTCTCTAGGACTAGGAGCCCTTGTTCCGTGGAGCATATCCTCAGTCATAGACTTAGGTATAGAGTCAGTCTGGAACTGTCCAGCTTCTGTACTCAATCCCCTTTGTGCGTTGTATCTACTAGCTAAGGCTCCCTGAGTACCCGCCCTCTTAGCTGTATGATGAATAAAAATTTCCATAGGCACATCGCCTAGGTCCGTGTGTATCTTCTGAAGTGTTTCACGGAGTACCAGATTAGGAGCAGACCCCTGCTTTAGGAGAGCAGCGTCACTTAGGGTGGCGGCGTCGTTAGTAAGATGAAGCTCGAACTTCTTATTACCCTTGTTAATCAGATTGAATACTACTCCATCCTGCTGGAACATCCTGGTCTTACCACTAGCTAGATCACGCCAGTCTTCTACCTCTAGCTTACTAAAAGCACTGAAGGTTTCGTTGGGATCTATCCTTTTCCCTGTGAGTATCTGATTAAGGGAGTTAACAGATGCACCCTTGAATTCTTCCACTGTGAAATCAGGAGAGCCACGTAGTCTAACATCACTGATTGCTTCATACCTGATATCACTGACAGACTTAGCAGCTCTGCCTAGTGGTGCCTCACTAGTAAATAACTTAGCGCCTCGTACTCCATTAACACTAGCCAGGTTCTTTTTGATAGTCTGAAGTATCAGACCGACAGGACCTTGCTTATAGATATCAGCTTCTTCAGCAGCTATGACACCAGGCTTAGATACTTTCTTAGCTAATAGCTTAGCCTCTTCATCTAGCATACCGACAGCGATATCATTGGCGGCGGCAAGCTCCTCGCGCTGATTACGCTGAGCTAGTTCGAAGCCGCCTCTGTTCCCTGTCCAGTCTGTGCCTCGAATCTCCTCATCCATACTGGTAGCATTATGAGTACGAGCAGTAAGCTGATCGCCCTTCTGTCCTGTGATCCCTAGGTGATTCTTATAGGCACCAACCTTAGCTGACTCTGCTAACTGGCGCTCGACCTCAGCAGCCTGGAGTCGGAAGACTCTCCTATCCCACATGAATCTAAGGGGTACGAAGGCTGCCCCAAAAGCGGACCCAATAACAAAGTCAGTTGTATCATAATCATCCATGAAAGCGTGACCATTGAACAGTCCGATAAAGGCAGCTTCAAAGGCTGCACCTTCCATGAATCCCTCTCTTAGTGCTGCTCCTGCCCAGGCTCGTCTAGCTCTCTTATACTCCTTAGTATAGAAGTCTCCCTGCTTAACTAAGCTAAGAGCCTGGTCTGATCTAAGCTGCTTGTTCTTTGCTAGCTTATTAATCCGTGAGCCTACCAGCTTACCACCAGTAAGGAGTGAATACTTACCTGCTCGGGCAAGCTGGAGGCTCTTACCAACTAGCATCCCAGGGATAACTAGCCCACCGATAAAGGATCCTACATTAACAAGTGTCCTGTGATTCTCATAAAATTCTGCGGCGCCGTCAAAGCCGATACTACTCAAGACTTCCTGGGTGTCAAAGTCAGCATCTACGAACGGAACAGAATTAGCTATCGACGTAGCTATATCAGTAACGATAGCTATGGGGGCGTCGATGATATCATCTAGTTCGAATCCTGAGCTTGCTTGATTCTTATTACTAATGCCAGCCCAATACTGCTCCTCTAGATAGGAGATATCTGAGTCGGTAAGTGGATTAGGGAGAGCCATTACGTCCTGCCTCCAGTAGCCTGTATCCTATCGAGAAGAGCCTGTATGTTCTCAGGCTGCTTATCAAATAACCTAACTATCTCTTTGTTTCTTGCTTCTTCTTGAGCGTTAGTAGGCTTGCCTATACTACTCTCCAGGAGATCCGTTATAGAACCACCAGTATCTGGGGTCCCAGTAGTACGAGTACGAGATGTAGGATTAGGCCCTGTAGTACCAGGCTGTCCTTCAGTAGCTGCGGGCGGTGTTGATTGTATCCGATTCTTAACCCAGTTCAGGGCACGGTTAATATCCGTAGGATCTAATCCTGTACCCGCTGGGAGATCCCCACCTACAACTAGAGCTGGTCCCTGTACATCCTGTGCTACTCTTAACTTGTCGATAGTCAGAAGTTTATAGTTAAGAGCTTTAAGAGTCTGCTGATAGCTAGACTGAGATACCCCAGCTCCTAATGGCTTGTTAACACTATTATAGTTAGTCTTCTGATTCTCTAAAATCCTACCAGCAATACCAAGAGCCCGTTGCTGACTAATTCCCCTGGTCTCCATGATACTTTTGATAGCCTGAGCATAGCCCATCTCAATGGAGGTAGCCTCGGGGTTAACCATCTCCTGCATAACCTTAGCGTGTTCATAGTCATCAGCATTAGTGCCGAACCAGCTTTGATCTATGTCCTGCGGCGACGCTGCTAGAATCTGACCAGAGAAGCTAGCGTAATTACCATTTACCATAATGTCATTAAATAGTTCTAGCTCCATTCTAGCCTCAGCTTCATCATCCTGATTAAACTGTAGACGAAGTGCTCCGCCAGTATCCTCGTCATCCAAGGCTACCTTTATTGAATTCTTTACAGCTACCCTAGCCCTATTCATCCTTTCATCCATCTTATTGATGGCTATACGGACGTTATCCTGTTGATCAGGGGGAACTGAATTAACTATAAAATCCTGATATGCCTTTCTTCCTCCAGCATCAATCAGCCCATCCCAGTATTCCAGAGGCTTACCAGTAGAAAAGCCTATTGCTCCTCGTCTCCACATCTCCTGAGTAGCAGGTGGTGACGTGCGTAAAAGCTTGTTAGCGTCGAGAGGAGTCTCAGCTAAACCACCAGCTATAACTGCATTGATAGTGACGTCTGGGAATGTAGTATCCTTCTGCCTACCAGCCTTTGCAGACTCTTTGGCTAGTGTTTCTTGTCTGGCTGTGAGTCTAGCGATATCCGCATTAAGCAGGTTGTTATCTTTGTTAAGTGCTATCCCTGCTCGCTTCTCAGCATTCCCAAGAGCCGCATCCCTTATCAGATTAGCTTGTCCTAGAGCTGCAATAAGCTCGGGGCGGCGTGAACCAGGAGCTAAACGGATAGCATCGGTTAGGATATCTACCTGTTGCTGAGCAGTAGCATAGACGTTATCTTTTAGGATACTCTCTTGGAGTCTAGCTTTGTTCTCAAACTGCTGCGCCTGTAATTCTCCTATACGAGCGTTAACTTCTATCTCGCCCATACTATCTGCATCTTCTAACTGGTTAAAGTTAGAGCCAACTCCTCCACCCTGACCAACAGGCCGAGTAGCAGTAACAGGACTAGTGCTACGGTTAATAGCTTGCTGATGTACTTCTACATCGAGGTTACCAAAAGAAGCTTGGCCATCAGGATTACGAGAGCCTATCCCAACACTAAGTAGTGTCTGGATGTTCTCGGATACCGCATCTTTGTCAAACTTTAAAGTAGCCATATTACGCCTACGCTTGTGGAATTCCAGCCAGTAAAGTCTGCAACTGAGCGGGATCTAAATCTTGAGGTAGGAGTCCAAGAGCATTAAGGATACCTACTCCGCCAGTAGCCTGTGTCGTTTCCTTAGGAGTACCAGTGATAAGCTCTACCAACTGGGAGCTGATTGGATCACTAGCAGTAAGTCTTTCGACTACCGCTCCAGCAGATGCTTGAACTCCGGTAAGTCCTGTAATAGCTTCGATCGTTGCGGTGGCAGCCTTCTCTGCGGTTCTGGCAGCGATATCATTAAGCTGGAGACTGTCAAGGGCTGACCTAGAGGTTCCAGCTCCTTCACCACTAGCCTGGAGCTGGGGGAGAAGCTCGTCAAGCGTCCGTCTAATAACATCATCGACAACTCCTTGAGCTAGGGCTGTAGCATTCGCAGCAGATAGATCCTGCACAGTCTGGTTAAGAGCTTGGGTGGCGCTAGCGCGTTCACCTGAAGCAGCCCGAGCCTCCGGAGTCCCACCTGCTTCTACGATAGAGGTTAACAGGTCCTCTAGCTGTGGCTGGATATCTCCACTACTGATGTTTATATTCTGACTGGCGTCCCCACCTCCGCCGCCCCTGCCTCCGCTTAGCGCACTCTTAAAGGCTCCACGGGCAGCTAACCTAGGGTCGATGCCGAATCTTGTAACTGTACCAGAGACTCCTACACCACTAGGAAAGCTAGGACTACGGCTTACATTGATATTCCTATCAAATGTATGAGGGGCAATAGCTATCCCGCCTCTTTGGGCGAGGTTTAATCCAGCTCCGAAGTTAACAATGTCCTGACTAGGAGCACCAATACCTGTAGTCAGTTCACTGATAGAAGCTCTTGTTCTGGCTGCGTCTCTGTTAAGCTGTTCTAGTGTAGCCATTACTCTCTCCCAGTCAGGGGTAATCCTAAGAATTCCATACCAGTCAGATGATATCTGCTTCCTCTGACTATGATATTAAACCAGCGTGCAGATATAGTCCCATGCCAAGTATGGCCTGCACGAAATATTGGCTCACTACGCATATTATACGGGTCCAGTGTTCGCCTGTCAAGACTGGATTCAAGGATAATGTTAGCGTTAGGGTTCTCCGCAAACTCTAGGAAAATCTCTTGCATCATAGTTAGTCCAGACCTCTTAAATCCTATCTTACCGTAGACTAGATAGCTATCCTCAGGAGCATCATCCCACATAACCGTCTGCCCATTCTCTAGGACTGCACCTAGACGTGACAGGAAGTTATCATAGGTAAACCTAGTAACAGCGTCCTCTAGTATCGGATCGTAAGTAACCTCATTGATAGGACTAAGGTCTATGAATAAAGCTAGCGGCTGGTCACAGGTTCCCCATCGCTGGAGTAACCTATCCCAGATAAGTACCCTATTCCAGATAGGAAAGAATTGTCCGGGGGCGCCCGTCTGAGTTAGGAACACAGTCTCTGGACCAGTCAAGTCTGGCTGATTAAAGAACTTCTCTAGTGCGTTCTCAAACTTATTATCAAAGCCATTTCCTAACGTGCTCAGGTGGACTGGCCAGACCTCTCTAGGCAAGAGTCTAGTACAGTGTAATCCCTCAGTAAAATACTCTTCGAAGGTCCCTGACGGGTCAGTACCATTATAGGTATTACCAATAGGAGGTGCAGCCTGGGTAAATTCCGGCGGCACATAAGGCATTGCAGCTGGAGGAGTTAGGACAGTCCATCCCCAATCAGCATACGCCTGTCTGATATCTATCCCCTGTGTAGCGGCATATGCAAACATAGGCTTGAGTACGCCAGCAGGGTTAGCTCCTGTCTCGTTTGTAATTATAGCTAGAGGAACAGGAAGCAAGGAATACTTTAGGCTGATATCCGGACCAGGCTCGTTGAGAAGATCAGGATGTAACCTGTTCTGATTATAATCTGTCTCAATATCCTGCTCTCGTCTCAGTAAATATACGGACTCTCCTGTATCTGGATCTTCTCCCTGGAAGTCAAAGAATGTAGTAAAGGTTCTAGTAGTAATTGTGTCAGTAACCGCACGGTTCTTAGTAAAGTTCCTTATCTCTCCGTAGGTACAGCGATCAGATACAGCTGAGATAATAGAACCTGTAGACCAAACCTGTGGCTGCCAACCTACTTCATAGGCTTCAGTCCCTAGAGTAGCGACCTCCTGGAAGACTATATTAAGCTCTGTCTCGTCGTATTCCCCTTCCGTTGTCAGGTCAGTAAGGTTGTCAACACTAATCGGAGTAAGGAAGTTAGTGGCGAAGATAGTATCATCCTCGTAATCCCCTACGACAGCATTGGCTAAGTAGGCTATACCCTGTGTTCCCTGATTAGCGGGGATACTGGTTACTACAGGAGTAGGGCCGGCAAAGATAAGACCATCGGAGGCTCCACTATCTACTATCCGAACCTCAGTAGGATTCCTATCTAGCCTAACTTCTGCCGTATCTACTATAATTCTACGAGTATTAGCTATGGCGTCTTCTATTACTATGAGTCTAGAATTGGTGAAGACATACTCGTCTGCGTCTAAGTCTTCGGCTACGCTGCTTTCATAAGATCCACTCCGAAGAGTTACATCTATAACAGCAGCTATCGTAGTGTCCGATACATTAACTACTCCAGTCCGGCTATTGACTGGGTGCTCCCAAGTATCATTTACACTAGCAGTTTGGTTATCCTCCATGATACTCTTAGAGAGTAGATGCTGGAAATTATTATTATCTTCAGCCTGCCAGATGTAAGCCTGGTACATCAAGAGAGCATGAGGATCGAAGCCATAGCGTACTACCGGATTGATAGTAAAGCCAGGGAATTCTGTAGCTACCTTAGCGAAGCTAGCCCTTGTAGGAACATACTGTTGGCGCTTGTAGCTTTCGGCAAAGTCCTGCTCTAAGGTTACAGTGTTAATCTTCAGAGGTATATACTCTGCTCCAGTACCTCCATCATCCCATTCAATAGAGTCTATCTCTATCTCTTCTAACTCGAAGTTAGGAAAATCCTGAGCAGCTAGTCCCCATAGGATGTTATCCTGGTCAGGGCAGAGAGGGACTTCGGGATAGCAGTCAAACGGAAGTCCGTCATTAAACTTGTGCCCTGTATTAGGAGTTAGCGCCTCTAAGAATACAGGAGGATTGTTCAGATACTCGGGGTTATAGGCAAACTGTTGTCTCCAGTAGGTCTCTGCGTCTAGGAAGTTTCTCTGTCTAACTGTCCTGGCGAACTCAATCCCTTCATCATGTAGCCAGATAGCTAAGTATCTGTTCAGGTGATGGGAGAGTCTGGGACTCTGCTGGAAGCTGGTTATGTAGTCAGTAACTTCCGTAGCGAATGGAGCTAACCCGCCTCGCTGATTCTGTACCTTATACAGTCCACCGTTAGTGTAGGCAAAATGCTGCCCATCGTCAGCCTTAGTGATTGAATAGTCTGAGAAGACACCGATATTATCAGCGATCTCAAAGAAGTTAAAGACCTTCTGACTACTTGAATCGTAGGTTGCTCCTACTATGTTAGCAGTTGTATAGGTAATAAAGCCTTCAGTAGATCCTAGAATGTAGATGATATTACCCTTAACAGCATCTACCTTGACTGTGTTAGCCCTAGTCCGGAGGCTAGGAGTAAAGTCTAATACGTCTGCTGTGTCGCCCCAGCCTTGAGAGTTATCAGTATCCCAATAACCTAACCTAGACCTAGCCTCATGGATACCCTGAATGGCTGCCATATTAAGGAAGCCGCCAGTATCTATGGACTCAGTTATAGTAACAGCACCAGGCACCGTCGTATCCACAATTAAGAAGAATGGATTAGTCTGGTGGAATAGGAACAGCTGATTCTGAACTACGGCTTTGGACCATAGATTCCTAACTGAACCTCCAGGCGGTACTATGTCATAGATCTTTTGCCAGGCCATTAGTCAAACGTCCCCCAAGGATGTGCAGTCCAATTCATATTAGTCTGTTTAGGCTTACGTGCTTCGGTTAGGACCGTACTACTGAATGGGATATTTTCGGTTATATACTGGCCGTTCTCGTAATTGGCTATCGCACTGGAACCTATACCGCCTGGTCCCTCCTCGATAGTGATACTGACTGAGCCTCTAGCTGCTGAATAAGTCCTAGTTCTAGTAGAGCCATAGACCTCAGATCTATTTATATCACGGATAATAAATGGAGCAGGGACTGCACCTACACCTGTAGGAATAACTACCGAACGCCCCAGATATCTACGTAGGTTAGCAGCGGGTATACCATTAGGAGAACCGGGGTTGCCTACAGTGTAGCCCCAATTCCAATCGTCTAGAAAAGCTAGACTTATACCTGCGCTAGCTCCTACCGGAGGAACTTGGTTGGTAAAGTCTGAGTTCATCCTAACAAAATCAGCAGGACTAGACTGTGACATATGAGCTAGTGTACTACCATCCCAGAATACAGGTACATTTCTCTGATTAACTATATCAAAAGCTGAGCCAGCTTCCCAGTTTCTTACTGATTGCCCACCTAATGGTCCAGTTACTACCTGGCTAGTAAAGTTAACAGCATCAGTAGATTCATGTATTGTATTAGCTGGGCTGACATCTACCCAGAAGAGTCTGCCTATTCTATCAGGATCAGAACCTTCATCTGGGTACAGCCCAAGAGCTTCATTACCTGGGTTACTGGGATCAGGATCATTGATATTATTTATTACTGTCTCATTCCAATTAATTCCATCAGAAGACGTAACCATAGTATATATGCCTAAGAAAGAAAGAGACTTATATAATATCCAGGCTAGGTCTCTGCTAGTTCCCATCTTCAGCATTACATTAGTGCTAGATACTACAATATGCCGTAGAGTCTGCACTCCTATTGGAGCAGCTGGATTATTTACTATAGGGTTAGTAAGTATCTGCTCTTGAAAATCTTTGTTAATACCTATCAGGAGATTCTTCTCCCTCCAATACATTAGGTGGCGATACTTGATAGCTCCAGGAGATTGAAATACAAAGCTACCAGTAGTAGGGAACCAGAAATCGCAGTCATCCTCATTGAATGAGTTAAACTTTTGGTTATCATCAGTAGAATGCTCTCGCATCATTATTGGACCTAAGCCATTAGCAAAGGTCATTATCCTAAATCTACCTTGGGGAGCACCTGAAGAGGTAGGAACCAGATTCCTATTCAGGATATTAAACTGGTCACTGGTTATATTACCAGATTGGACTCTACCTTGAGCATCATTAAAAGGCCAAGGATTCTGAGTTAGATCATTAGTCCAATGAAGTGCCCAGTCATTTACTGTACTAGGGATTACAGAGGGACTATGAGAGGTTATTACAGTCCAGCCTTCGCCATGTGCTACCAAAAAACCCGCTCTGGAAGATAAGAAACCAGGAGGAATTACAGCTCTGGTCATTAAGTTATTATCATTTACCCAGGTGGCTGCACTATCAACAGACCAAGATGCTTCCTTAGTAAAGGTACCAAAGTTATGCTCAGATAAGAACATTATCCCAACTGCAGGTATAGGAGTAACCTCAAAGGTATTCATCTCTATAAGCTCATCTCCTATGATTGTGCCATCAGCCAACGTACGAAAATTGGATAGCGTTGTCTGTCCACTTAGAGATGCAGGTGAGGGGATAATAAAGTTTGGGGAGATAGGTACGGAATCCACAGCCAATACCCCAGTACTATCAGATATAGTAGTATCAAAAGTATCGTCAACAAGGTTAACAATGATAGTGATAGTCTGTCCACTACCTCC
>SDBS01007212.1_pt1 | contig 10810 bp, 6 predicted proteins | sample 2277091 | NCBI WGS metagenome assembly SDBS01 (sample SAMN10404972, study PRJNA504765) | marine sediment metagenome | isolation source: marine sediment core GS10_PC15, 163 cmbsf | place: Arctic Ocean: Southern Knipovich Ridge | collected 2010 | reverse complement strand
CCATTACCATGAAGCCCAGTGCCACGATCACCCAGCCATAGAATATTTTTCTTCTCTTTGCTGCCATGTTTATTTCTTCTTAAAAGGCTAACTTAATTACAAGGAGGCAAGGCAATAGCAACTACTAAAGCGAGATTACGTTGCCGTAATTGTCGTAGGCATCGCTGCAGGTAAATAGCAGGATTTGACTTTCTTTAGCTAACTCTTGAAGTAATAATATCATTCTATCCAGCCTTTTGTGATGAAAATTGACGAATGGGTCGTCCAGCAGGAGAGGTGGGGATTTTCCTTCTGTAACCAGTTTCACCAGTGCAAATCTAGCACAGATGTAGAACTGGTCCTGCGTTGCCTTGCTCAGATCCAGTACACTCACCCAACCTTCTTTCTCAGGGGAGGAAGTCTCAATAGATAAATCTGACTCATTTATTTTAACCTTGCTATATCTTCCGTCGGTTATGGTGGATATGTATTCGCCAAGTTCGTTTTCCATCGCAAGGGCTGCCTTAGCAAGGGTTTGCTTCTGGGCTTCTTCAAGAACGTCATGTGTTAGGTCAAATACTCTCCGCTTTCTTTCCCAGAAATTCTTCTCTTCATTCAGCCCTTCCAGCTTCTCCTCCATCCAGGCCAACTGGTTGGTATCTGCGTCAGTAGAGTTTAAGAATAGCTCAATGCCACCTTCCTTACTCTCGAGCGATTTCTTATCATCCTGTAGCTTGGAGACTTCTCCTTCCAGTCTCTGCAGCTCAAGTGGCTCCATTTTAAATGGGATATGTTGCTGAATTTCATGCCGGTTGCTGGTCATTTCTATAGCTAAGTCCTTGTTCTCCTTCTCAAACTCAACCCAATCTTTACTTCCCAGTATTCCACTTAGCTTATCATGCAGTTCCTTTTCCCTCTTTTTCTTATCTTCATAATCCTTAAGTTGTCTTTGGTATTCACCATAGTCCGAAAACCCAAAAGATTTCAGCAAATCATTTATCTCTTCGTTATTCTGCCGGCTGTATTCTTCTATTTGTGCCGTCATCCCTTGTATAAACTTGTTTTGTCTCTTCCAGGCTGTTTGAGAAATCGCCCAATATACCGAGAAAGGAAGCCCTATTGCAGCCACAATGCCCAGGTATTTGTTGATGAATAACCCTGCCAGTCCCAGTGCTATCAGAGCCACTCCCGATATAAGCATCCACAGGGCAGGTTTCTCCCTACTGAGCTTTTTTACATCTTCCTGTAAGCCCTCTCTTTGCCTTTCTATCTCATCGTGCTTCGCTTTTGTTTCGTCCAGTTGCTCTATTTTCTCCTCGGCTCCAGAGAAACAAGTAATTTGCTTTAGTTTTTCATTTAGACTACCCAGTTCTGATTGATAATTCGTTGCTCTCTCGAAAATTCCATACTGTGCCTTATCTCTCTCAACGGTTTCCTGCAACGCCACTATTTTTTTATTATTCTCAACCAGTTGTTGCTTAACAGGTAAGCTTCCGTTTATTCTAGCCAGTTCTTTTTTAACTCTGTCTAGGTCCCTTCTGTTTTTCATTACGCTGTTGATTTTTTCTTCTTGTCCAGGTTTATCACGATTAAGGTCTTCAATGCTTTTTGAGATTTGCTGTATTTTAGCGTATGGGCCATCAGCATCTTTTCTATGTGTTTTGTCATAAAGCTTCGAGATAATAGCAGAGACATCTGTTTCTTTTGCACCGCTGATTGCAGATTGTAATCTCTGGGTTATCGTTCCTAATGCTTTATCCTCTTCGTTTTTTTTCGCGCTTAGAGGGACGAGCCTTATCAACTCATCCTGTCCGATGCATGCCGTGCTTTGAAAGAAAGTCTCTGATGGGCAGCCAGTAAAATCAGCTACACTGGCTGCGATAGCCTTTTTGTTAGTAAGAGAACGTTCGTCTGAGCCGCTACGCGTAAGCTCGCATGAGCCATTTTTCAAACTTTTACTTATACGATAGGATTCCAAGTCACTGTCAAACTCGAGGGCAACTTCCCAAGGCTCATCTGTACCCCAGCTTGTTAACGCAAGTATTTCTTTTTGAGAAGTAGTTGGGTCCTGGAATAGTGCCTTGGTTATCGCTACACGTAAAGACGTTTTCCCTGCTTCGTTATCGCTTCCTTTGATGATATTCAGGCCAGGGGAAAAATCTATGGTTCTGTCCCGTCTTATCGCTTTGAGTCTTTTAACAGTTATGCTTCTAAGTATCACTCTATCACCTGTGTACGCCCCTGTAGACAAGCAAATCCCAGTTTTAAAGCTTCCCTGTAAAGTTCCTTGTCCTCTTCATCGTCAGCCGATTCGATTCTCTCCTGCATGATTTTTATGAACTTTCCCCCTACCGTTTCTTCCGGGATATTTTCAAGTGACACTTCCTCTAAGCTGGGGTGTGACTTATCTACGACTCGAAGATAGAAAAATCTATCACCCAGTTCATCTTCTATTTCGCGGGGGTTAAGGTCATAGTCCATGCTGCAGAGCCCCTCCAGCGTTAGTTCTAAAATCAGGTTTGGGTCAACCTTAGCTTCAACCTGCTGCACAATATCAGCGATGGATTTAGTTAAGCCAACGTCTATGGACAGTTTAGCGAATTGCATGGTACCTACACGGATTGGCGTGACTGAGATATTCCCTTTCTCGTGGATGGCAACCATGAGCACATTCCCCGCGCCTTTCTGGTCCATGGATACAGGTTCAGGCGCCCCGCAGTAGAACGCTTTTGTATCTCCCTGGCTGAAGTCCTGAAAAGAATGCCAGTGCCCCAAAGCAAGGTAGTCGAGTCCCGAGGTTGCTATCTCATTTCTGCCAAGCAACAGGGCATCTTTTTCTATCCAGCCTTCGATTCTGATAGAGCAATGAGCCATGCCAACGTGATATTTCGAGTCTTTGGACAACGACAATCGCTGAATAGGACTTTCATCCACATATCTGCCTTCAAAAACCTCGCCATAAACTGTCAAATCGAGGTCTTCATAAAGCTTATGGTCATATGCAGGAGTAAACACTGTAACGTTCGATGGAAAATTCACGAACCGATATATGGAATCCTCATTATAAATATCATGGGTTCCTGGGATAATGCATACACGGATGCCTTTGCTCTCCAGTTTTTTGAACGCAGTTAATGCCTTCCCAATAATGATTCCATGCACACGATTAGTGTCAAAGAGGTCGCCTGCAATAAGGAGAAGAGAGACATCTTCACTTATAGCCAAGTCCACTATTTTCTCAAAAGTTGCAAGCAACTGGTTTCTGTATTCTCTGCCCCTCTCCCGTAGGAAGGAAAATTCCTTACCAAGGTGGATATCGGCCGTATGTAAAATCTTAATCATTACTAGGTACCGGTTTATATTTTATTCCTTTGTAAATAGCGTACATTACATGTAGTGTCAGTGTATAGTAAATCTGAAAGGGGTTCAATAACATGTGCTGGCTAATGTCAAGACTCTTTAGAAATTACGGTCAGATAATTTTGGTTTGATAAATCCAATAATGTTTCCCTCTATGAATATGGAAACAGGGATCTCTTATTATTTTGATTTCAGATGTGCAAAGATACGGCGGCTTGAGCGGAGCAAACTTCATCGACCTGGTAAGGTTGACGGAGAATAGCTATAATTTGTAGATTACTAAATGGCAATACTATTGAATGAACATTCCATAGAGTAGTCTATAATCTATATAATGATAACGGCATTTTAAGGAGGAAAAGGTGAAAGTAATAGGCTTCAGCTCCGGAACTGTCGATCGGTTTGGAAACGTGGACAGAATAGTCAAAACGATCATGGACAAAAGTGGCCACGAAATCGAGTTCGTTAAGTTAACTGACCTTGTCTATTCAGGTTGCAAGGGCTGTTCATGGTTGTGCGCCAAACCACAGGTATGCATGCTTGAAGATGACCTGTTTCCTTACTATCAGAAGATTAAAGAGGCCGATGCTATTATTGTTGGAAGTCCCGTCTATAGCGGGGGAATAAATGCAGCCGCGTTAACTTTTTTGGAGCGTTTCCATGGATATTATCATGTGACCAGGGCAATTCAGGATAAACCATTTGTGGGGGTTGTCTGTGGGTACAGGACCGCTGATGCTGCGGTAGAACAGTTACGCTATAAACTCAGGAGAGTAAAGCTATTAGATGTTGTCGAATACTCCTCATGCACTCCTCCCTGTGTTAGATGTGGTCGTCACCAAGAATGCAGTATTGGTGGGTTGTACCAAATGATTGGGAAAGCCGCACATTCGAAAACAATTACACCAGAGATGTTTCACAGATGGGAGGATGACCCTCGTACTGTAGCCGCGGTTGAGGCGGCTGCATCAAAACTCAGGGACCTCTAAGAGGTAAAAACGTAGCTTGCTTTTTTCAGATAGGTGTAAAAGGCGAGTACAGTAACAATAATTGTGAGGTACATGAAGGTAACAAGCAGGCCGTTTGGTCCTACTCCCCAAACACCTAGAATCAGCGTTATCATCTGTACAGAGTATGAAACTCTGGCTATCTGAGTGGGAGGAGGAAAATTCATGGTACGGGTGCGCCGCTTCCTCACCAAGGTTATCACCCCTATCAGCACTGTAATATCGGCAATAAACACAACTGCTGCGTAAGGATAGGGATTGAAAGGCATAAGGCCAGCTGTCCGTTGCCAGTACCCTCCGATAATGGTGATAATCAGGGCAGGAGTCATAATACAACGGTCAGCTACCAGGTCAAAAAGTGAGCCAAACAGGGTCTGTTGCTTCAACTTGCGAGCCAGAAATCCATCCAGGCCATCGGTGCCCCAGGCAATTAACAGTAAAATGCCAGCCCATATTATTCCTGTCGTAGTTGCCTGAATCAAAAGAATAGCGACAACCACAGCTAGGATGACGCGTACTGCTGTGAGGGTATTAGGGACGTTGACAAGCGAAGACCTTATCTGCCCTTTGGAATCATTTATGTGCTTCAACCATACAGGAGAGCGAGGACGCGTGGATTTTTTCATTTAGCAAGATAGCATAGTGTAGAAGCAGGGTCAAAATCCACAGTACTGCTCCTGTCCACTAAATTTGTGCTAGACTGATTATTGATGATTGCCAGGCTAATTTTTAATGTCTTATGCCGCTAGAGCGTCGTTTTCTGGGTTGGGATGCGCCGCTCACGGTAAAGGTGCGGGAGTACCTGCTACCAGAGGAGTTGTCAGGCCCTGTTGACCTTGGAAACGAGTTGGTGGTTGTCCAGACGAGGCAGGCAGGACGTCGGCTAAGGGAAGCGCTGGCGCTACATTGCGAACGGCAAAGTACAGCCCTGCTTTCTCCGCGAGTGGAGACCTCTGACTTCTTTCTGCGCTCAGGTGATGAATCGACAGTCGAAGCCAGCCGTATAGAGGTAACGGCAGTATGGGCCGACATGCTGCTGAAGGCAGACCTGGCTGAATATCACGGGCTTTTCCCCTCTGGTGCCCCAAAACAGGATTTTTCATGGGCATTGCATACAGCTGAAATAATCCAACAACTGCGGAATGAGCTGCTGGATGGGGGACTCAGCATCGCTGGCGTAATTAAAGACTATGCTGGCATGCTTGAAGAACTGGAGCGCTGGCAGGACCTGGCCTGTCTGGAAACAGGTTATCTGTCTCGATGGCAGTGCCTGGAGAAAAAAGATATCTATGAGACCATGCTCTTGCGAGCTGAAAATCCGGAAATACCGCAAAAAATCGAAAGAGTGGTGCTGGCAGCGGTATCCGACCCGACTCCGCTTATGGTCCGTGCGCTGGAGCACATTGCGAAGCAAACAACTGTTGTTGTACTGGTACATGCCCCCGAATCCGTGGCGGATTGCTTCGACAGGTGGGGTCGCCCAACAGTGGAGAAATGGGCTGAGATATGCATCGATATCCCTGAAGCCGAAAGGAATGTCATCCTCTCTGGATCTCCCAGGGCTCAGAGTCAGAAGGTATTACAACTAATAGCGGAGGAATCCAATAGATTTGGCCCTGCCGATATCGCCGTCGGCGTTCCCAGCAGGGAGATTATTCCATTCCTGGAGGCTGAGCTTGAGCAAAATAAACTGCTACCATTCGACCCCGCCGGCATTCCATTGAAGGAACACCCTATCTGTCAGCTACTGGAGGCGTTTAACTCGCTTGTTAATGAGGGCAGTTATACCGATTTCAGTTCATTTCTGAGACATGCTGCAGTCCTGGAATTTCTGCAAGATAAACATGGACTGCAACCACATTTATTGCTTGAGGAACTGGATGAATTCCAGAACCATTATTTACCTATGGATTGGGAAAAGGTAGCCAGTTATTTCTCATCAGGCATCTCGAATAGTGAAGAGAGTATGCAGAAATATGGGCACCTAGGCAAGGCAATAGTTTTTATACATGAGCAAATCGAAGGCCTCAAGGACAATGAAATGGCCGGTGCGTTATGCTCACTATTGCAATCCGTTTATGAGGGGCGGATGCTCAATCCCGATGCCCCCGAAGATGGAGAGTTCATCAAAGCGGCGAACAAGGTGAATAGTGTTCTCCGTGAGTTCTCCAGTAGCATTGTCAAGGAATTGAAGATGGACAGGCAATCCACGCTAGCCCTGTTACTGTATAGTCTGAGTCAGCAGAGCTACTTTAAGGAGCGAAAAGGGGCGATGGTTGACCTGGAGGGATGGCTTGAGCTGCCATGGAATGATGCCCCATTTATGATAGTCACCGGGATGAATGATGGCGCAGTGTCTGGAGGGCGGTTGAGCGATATTTTCCTGCCCGATACCCTTAGAAGACAGCTAAAATTGAGGAACGATGCTGAGCGGCTGGCAGGGGATGTATATTTGATGCGCACACTTATCGAATCGCACCAAAGGAGTGGAAGAATCTGTTTCATTGTTGGCAAGACAAGCGTCAGGGGGGACCCTCTGAGGCCTTCCCGTCTGCTTTTCCGCTGTGACGACGAGGAATTACCGCGGCGTGCCAGGAGGCTGTTCAGAGAACCAGAGGAAAGGCGGGATAATTACCCTCCAGCGGTCAGTTTTCTACTTAAGGCCAGTCCTCCTGCGGATATACCCAGTAACAAAGTATTACTGAGGACGATGTCAGCTACAAAATTTAAGGACTATCTTTCCTGTCCCTTCCGTTTCTACTTGAAGCATATGCTTGGCATGGAAGAACTTGGTGATGAGAAAATGGAGATGGATGCGCTCGATTTCGGCTCCATGATTCACGATGTAGTTCACAGAATGACTACGGACGAAAAGATGCGTCGGTGCTATGAAGAGTCGGAGCTTATCAAGTACCTCTTCAGCAGGGTGGATAAATGGGTTAAGAGGAGATTTGGCCTCTCTCCTCCCCTATCGGTAGAAATCCAACTTGCCTCGGCCAGACAGCGCCTTAGGGCAGCAGCATATGTACAGGTCGAGATGCTGGAGCAGGGTTGGGAGGTTGAAGAAACCGAACTCTGGCTTGAAACTGAAATTGGAGGGATGCTCATACGAGGACAGATTGATCGGATAGACAGGCATCGGGAGACGGGCGCTATTCGTATTTTGGATTATAAGACTTCTGATAATGCGAAAAAACCGCAGCAGGAGCATCTGGGCACTATCTCTACGGGATTGGCCGAATATGTTGTGGCTAAAAATAATGGAAAAGACAAGCGATGGGTGGACCTTCAATTACCTTTATATTATCTGCTACTGGCTAGTAACAGAGAACTGCCAGAAAAAGTGGAACTGGGATATTTTAACCTGCCGAAGGCTGTAACAGAAACGAATGTGTTTATCTGGAATGATTTCAATGATGGGCTGCTGAATTCTGCCAGGGCTTGTGCCGAGGGGATAATAAAGGATGTCAAAGCACGAAGGTTCTGGCAGCCATCTGGGAAAGTGCCGTATGACAGCTTTGAAAAGCTGTTCCCAATGGCTGCAGATGAATGCGTGGATGTGGGTGAATTTGAGTTGTTTATGAAGGAAGGGCGAGGAGAGCAGCAATAATGTCAACACATATCGGCCACAAAGCTATATCGGCATCCGCTGGCTCAGGAAAGACTTTTCAGCTTACTCACCGCTACATAGAGCTCATGGCGCACGGTGTGTCTCCTGACCGCATTGCAGCTTTCACTTTTTCGCGGAAGGCGGCCGGGGAGATTTTTGATTCCGTGGTAAGGTATTTGTGTGAAGCCTCCTGCTCTACGGAGGGAGCAGCTAAGACCGCTGAACGAATAGACGTGCGGGGGTTGGTCACGAGTGATTTTGTGCGACTGCTCAGGGGTTTCCTTAATGATTTGCACCGGCTGTATATCGGTACGCTGGATAGCTTCACCGTCAGCGTGCTTGGCAGCTTCCCAATGGAGCTTGGCATATCCGCAGGATTTCAATTGATGGAAGGAGAAGGAGCCACGGCGAAGGGCGCTCAACAGGAGGTTTTGAACAGCATATTTAACACTCGCTACGTGGATGCTGCTGCGCAGCAGGATTTTATTGAAGCGTTCAAGCAGGCCACTTTTGGATTGGAAGAGAAAGGACTGGAAAGAAATCTAAATAGATTTATCGACAAGTACCAACGTTATTATCAGTCCATGCCGGTAGAAGAAGCCTGGGGGCAGGAAGAAAGAATCTGGGCAGAGGGTTCTCCCTGGTTGGGGAAACTATTTCATGTTGATGCCGCAGTGGATGGGATTGAAAGTGAACTATCTATCTTTTCTGAGAAAACCAGAGAAAGATGGCAAACATTTATCGACGCCGTACGTGTTTTTGATAGTAACTCACGATGGACACGAGATATAGAGTATCTGTTTGAAAAACTTATCCCTGGGATTGAGTCTTTACGTAACGGGAGTGCCAGCATCAGGATAGATCATACAGTCTGTGATCTGTCCTCTGCGCAGTGCCGGTTTGTGACTGAATTGCTAGGGCATGTCATGAAAACGGAGCTTGGAGTGGCGGTGGCGAGGACCCAGGGTATATATCGAGTACTGGATTGTTATGAGGCGGTCTACGATGAGATGGTGCGACGGAGGGGTAGGCTTACTTTTACCGATGCCCAGTATCTGTTGACGGGGGCCAACCGCTATAGCGGCGGTGCCCGGTTGAGCCGGCTCTCAAGAGAAGAGGCACGGCTTTACATCGACTATCGGCTTGATTGCAAGCTTGACCATTGGCTGCTGGATGAATTTCAGGATACGAGCGACCTGCAGTGGGAAGTGCTCAGCAACCTGATTGATGAGGTCTTGCAGGATAACAGTGGGCAGCGGAGCTTTTTCTATGTTGGTGATGTTAAACAGGCGATATATGGATGGCGTGGCGGTAATGCCCGTCTCTTCGGCGATATATTACAACGCTATGACGGGCGAATTGAGCTTGTCCCGATAAGCAGATCATTTCGTTCCTGCCAGTCCATAATAGACACCGTTAACAAGGTATTCACCAGCCTTCCTCAGGATGCTCTGCCGCTGAATGCAATTGAACAGTGGCAGAGGTTCTGGCAGGAACATCAGTGTCAGCAGGGGCAGGTGCCAGAGACTGGGTATGCCGTTCTGTTAGAGCCTAAGTGCCCCGAAGGTAAAAAGAAACCTGGCAAAAGTGATCGCCACCGAGTCGTCGCTGATATTCTTAAGGAACTCGATCCGCTGAAGCGAGGTCTATCGGTGACGGTACTGGTGCGAAGCAATGACGAGGGAAAGGACGTTGTCGATTTCCTTCGCGGGGAATGCAGTGGGATGAATATTGTTCATGAAGGAAAGGCGACTATCAAGAACTGCCCGGTTGTCCTGGTGCTGCTGTCACTGGTAAAGTTTGCAGCGCATCCTGGAGATACCTTTGCCTGGCGTCATTTGCAGATGAGTCCACTGGGCAGATATTTTGAAAAGAAAAAGCAGGGCAAGGGGAATCTTTCTCTGCAGCTGCTTGCTGAAATCCAGCGCTCAGGGTTTCGACGCTTCATATATAACTGGGGGAAACGACTGGAAACAGTTCAACCTGTTGGTGATTTTGGCAATAAAAGGCTAAATGACCTGGTTGATGCGGCTGTCGAGTTTGATGGACAGGGTAACCGTGATTGCAATGCATTTCTGCGCTTTATCGATAGTTACACCCTCAATGAACCTCCCGCTGACAATGCCGTTCGTGTCATGACCATTCACCAATCCAAAGGGCTCGGATTCGACATTGTCATCGCGCCTGATTTGCAGGAAAGTAGTATCGCAAAAGGAGACCATCCCGACATTATTATGGCTGGCAACTCCGCAAAAGAGGAGTCCTGGGTGCTGGAAATGCCCCGTAAAATTATCGCACAGAACGACACTGTCCTCGCTGAGGAGTTACTTAAATACGATGAGAAAGCCTGCTTCGAATCCCTCTGTGTTCTGTATGTTGCCCTTACACGCGCCAAACAGGGGCTATATATGGTTACCAGTTTTCCCGGTACTAATTCCAACATGGTGACATCGGCTACGCTGTTCAAGAGTCAGCTTGAGCGAGATCCTCTGGCAAAAGATATGGACAAGAAAATTGAGATAATCGGAGAAGCATGTGCCTGTGTATATGAGGCAGGGAAACGGAACTGGAATCCGCGGTCATCCAAAGAGCAGGATACGCAAAGCATGGAATAGACTTTTCTTTGCAACGTATGGATTAAAGTCTCTCTCTACTACAAGTTTCTTCTTAGCTTTTACCCAAGAATTAGAAGCCTTGGCTGATAGTGAGCATCGCAATAGGTCCAAATCCAGATTAAAATCGAATGTTCTTGTTTCGTATTTCAGCGTAGATGGTAAAAATATACACTCTAAAGCCACGATCTCATGTTCAGCAACTTTTTTCTCGAATATATGTTCATCATAGATAGTAAGCT
>SDBS01007211.1_pt1 | contig 10811 bp, 6 predicted proteins | sample 2277091 | NCBI WGS metagenome assembly SDBS01 (sample SAMN10404972, study PRJNA504765) | marine sediment metagenome | isolation source: marine sediment core GS10_PC15, 163 cmbsf | place: Arctic Ocean: Southern Knipovich Ridge | collected 2010 | reverse complement strand
GGTTGGAAGAGGACTGGTACTCATTGACGCGGGTCTCGAAGAAGTTCTTCTCTTTGCCAAGGTCAATGGTCTCGCTCATCCAAGGGAAGGGGTTGCGTGCCCCTTCGAATTGTTGGGGCAGGCCAATCCGCTCGAGGCGGCGATTGGCAATGTACTGGACGTATTCGCGGAACATCGGCGCTGTGAGCCCGAGTATGCCGCGTGGGAGACAATCCTGTGCGTATTGCACTTCGAGCTCGACCGCTTCGTGGATGAGCTCGATGATGTGCTTTTGGAACGCGGGCGTCCAAATCTCGGGATTTTCTGCTTTGATTCCATTGAGCAGGTCGATCCCAAAATTGAGAGGGTTCGTCTCATCGCGCAAGTTGTATTGGAACTGCTCGCCGATTCCAGTCATTTTGTTTTGCCTGTGGAAGGAGAGGATCATCACGAATCCGCTATAGAAAAAGATCCCTTCCATGATGATGTAAAACCCGATGAGGTTTTCTAGGAACTTTTGCGCTCCTTCAGGGGTATCTGTCGAGAAGCCGTCTTGCATGATGTCGGCGGTTAGCTTCATCTCAAAGGCGTCTTTGTTTTGGATCGAGCTGATCTCATTGTACATGTTGAAGATTTCGCCCTCGTCGAGAGCGAGAGATTCGACGATGTAGTGGAAGGTGTGCGTGTGAATCGCCTCTTCAAATGCTTGGCGGAGCAAGTATTGGCGGGCTTCAGGATTGGTTACGTGCCTGAAAATGGCCAGGACGATGTTGTTGCCCACTAAGCTCTCTGCTGTGCTGAAAAACCCTAGGTTGCGCATGATGACGAGGCGCTCGTCATCGCTGAGCTCATTGGATTTCCAGATTTCGATATCTTTGGCCATCGGCACTTCGGAGGGCATCCAGTGATTGGCACATCCATTGAGATAGTGTTCCCACGCCCATTTGTACTTGAGCGGCATCAGCTGGTTGACATCGACGACATTGCAGTTGATTAATTTCTTGTCTTTGACTTGTACGCGTTCTTTTTTGGTCATCATATTATCCTCCTATTGACAGCTCTCGCATCCTTCTTCCATGTTACATACGACTGGTTTGGCCTTTTGCTCTCTTTCGACTTCAATCGTGCTTGAGGCTGACTTGTTTTTCATCCAGCGTGGCTGCAAGCCTCGCTTGTTGATATCTGTGGTTGATTTTTCTACTTGTGTCGCGGCCAGTGTCCGACAATAGTAGGTGGTTTTGAGTCCTTTATTCCACGCTTGCATGTACATCTGGTGCATCTTTTTCCCGCTTGGCTCCGAGAGGTAGAGGTTGAGTGACTGTCCCATGTCGATCCACTTTTGCCGACGGCTTGCACATTCCATGAGCCATTCGGGGTCGATCTCAAAAGCTGTGGGGAACACCCGTTTGACCTCATCGGGGATCCGCTCAATTTCTGCGATGATTCCATCAAAATATTTCAAGTCGTCGACCATCTGTTCATCCCAAATGCCGAGTTCTTTGAGTTTGTTGACCAAGAAGAAATTTAGCAGGGTGAATTCTCCAGAGAGATTCGATTTGACGAAGAGGTGTCGGTACATGGGCTCGATCGATTGGGTGATTCCGGTGATATTAGAAATCGTCGCAGTTGGTGCAATAGCCATCGTGTTGCTATTGCGCATGCCGTGTTCTTTGATCGCATCGCGCACGGGTGTCCAGTCCATCGTGGAACTCGTGTCCATTTCGAGGTCTTGTCCTCGCTCTTTAGCGAGGAGTGGGATCGTATCGATCGGAAGAAGGCCGCGGTCCCATTTGGAACCTTTGTAGGATTCATAGATGCCTCTTTCTTTAGCGAGTTTGCTCGATGCCAAGATGGTGTGGTAGGAGATGAACTCCATGCTCACATCGGCAAAAGTAACCGCTTCGTGGCTCGCATAGCTGATGTTTTGGATGTAGAGGGCATCTTGGAAGCCCATCATTCCCAAACCGATGGGGCGGTGACGCATATTGGCATTTCTCGCCTCTTGAATCGGATAGAAATTGATGTCGATCACATTGTCGAGCATCCGCACAGCGGTGCGGATGGTATTGACGAGTTTATCGCGGTCGAGTCCATCTTTTGTGGTGTGGGCTGCGAGGTTGATCGATCCCAAGTTGCAGACAGCGGTTTCATCTTTCGAGGTATTGAGCAAAATCTCGGTGCAGAGGTTCGAGCTGTGCACCACCCCTTTGTGATCTTGCGTGGAGCGGATATTCGAGGGGTCTTTGAAGGTGATCCAAGGATGGCCCGTTTCAAAGACCATGCTGAGCATTTTGCGCCAAAGCCGCACCGCTTCCACTTTTTTAAAGAGGATGATCTTGCCCTCTTCTGTCATTTTTTCATATTCGGCATACCGCTTTTCAAAAGCCGCGCCATAAAGATCGTGAAGATCGGGGACGTCGCTTGGATTGAAGAGGGTCCAAGAGCCATTTTCGTTGACTCGTTTCATGAATAGATCGGGGATCCAATTGGCTGTGTTCATGTCGTGGGTGCGACGCCGATCATCGCCGGTGTTTTTCCTCAGTTCGACAAAATCCTCAATGTCGAGATGCCATGTCTCGAGGTAGCAGCAAAGGGCCCCTTTGCGCTTCCCTCCTTGATTGACGGCGACAGCGGTGTCGTTGGCCACTTTTAGGAAGGGGATCACCCCTTGCGAGCGCCCATTGGTCCCTTTGATCCGAGCTCCGGTTGCACGGACACTGGTCCAGTCGTTGCCAAGGCCTCCGGCCCACTTGGAGAGTTTTGCGTCATCAGATACGATCTTGAAAATATGCTCGAGGTCATCCATCACCGTTGAGAGGTAACACGAGCTGAGCTGTGCCGTGCAGGTTCCTGAATTGAACAGGGTAGGGGTTGCAGAGGTATAGAGAAACTGGGAGAGGATGTGATAAAATTCAATGGCTCGCTCATTTTTGTGTTCTCCTTCATTGATGGAAAGGCCCATGGCGACGCGCATCCAAAAAATCTGGGGTGTTTCGAGGCGGCGATCTTCATGATGGATGAAATAGCGGTCGTAGAGATTTTGCAAGCCGAGAAGGTAGAATTGATCGTCGCGCTCGAGGACCATTACACTTGCTAGTTTGTCGAGATCAAAAGCATTTAGTTCATCGGAGAGGCGTTCGACCTCAATCCCCTGTTGAATATAGGACTTGAAATAGTCGTGATGGTGCTGTTTTAGCTTGTTGTCGGATGCGGAAATTCCCATCGATTCTCGGTAGAGAACATCGAGAAGAAGGCGCGAGGCAACTTTAGAATAGGCGGGATCTTTTTCAATATTGGCGCGCGCAGCCATGATAACTGCCAAATCGATCTCGTGTTCTTTGATTCCCTCGTAAAAATTGAGAATGCACAGTTCGAGGAGTTTTTTCGGATCGACGATATGCTCAAGCCCGCGACACGCATGTGCAATCCATTTTTTCAAATGTCTTTCAGAGATTGTTTTTTTCTTTCCTGATTGCGTGATGACGGTAAATTGACGCGCATGAGGGTCTTGATCTTCCTCTTCTTTAGGAAGCTCAGCACCCTGTGTTGTCATTCCAGCGCGCAGGAGGATCATCTCTTTTGCGATGCGAAAGAACCCCTCGCGCATCAATTGATTTTCGAGCTCATCTTGGATGAGTTTTGTGGAGAGCTCTTTGTTTTCTTTATGCAAATGGGAGATGCGTGCGACCATTTTTTGGGTGAGCAAATTGACCGCATCGATGATGTCTTGAGGAGAGGGGCCTGTGATTTCGTGACAATGGCGAAAAGCACCTTCTAGTGTCGCAGCCACTTTCATCGGATTAAATCTAGCTTTTGAGCCGTCGCTGCGTGTCACTTTTAAATTTTGAGGAGAGTCTTCGCGGACAAGTTTGTGCATATCGCGGTAAATGATGTAGTCACGAGCCACGTCGTGATGCCCTTGATCCATGAGCGAGACCTCGACGATATCCTGGATCCCTTCAACCGTCAAGCAGGTGCCCTTTGTCGCAAATGTAGAGAGTTTTTCCATGACGTGGTTCATGGTTTCTTCAACAATTTGAGAGAGTTCTTCGGGAAGAGGTGCATTTTTTGGCACCTTTTTGGTGTCGCGAAAGGCCGCTTCAATCGCGTGGAAAATCCTCTTTCTCCGAAATGGCACCAAGCTACCGTTGCGTTTTACAACAGTGAACTGTTGAAGTTCGCTTGGCGTATCCAAAATGGCTTGGGAAGAAGGGGAGTTTTTAGTCATATTACACGCTCCTAAGGGATTGAAGATTAAAGGTCGCTCTACCAGATCTGGTAGTCTTCGTCTTCTATAAACACTATATATAGTAGCTGGATTCTTTTCGTCCATCAAAAATTTTTCCCCAAGGGGGGAAATTTTTAGAGGTATAAAAATGCAATATAAGAGAAATAAGCAAACAGCAAAATGGCACCATCTACACGCGATAAACGGTCATGTCCCAGCACCATCAACACCCATAAAATGATAGTGAAAACCACCATTATTGGAAAATCAATGATGAGCATTCTGCTCGAAAACACAATAGGCTTGATGAATGTGGCACAAGGGAGAATCAGAAGGGGATTAAAAATGTTGCTTCCCACCAGAGTTCCCACGATAATTTCTTGCTCTTTGCGAAAAGCTCCTACGATTGCCGTTGCCAATTCGGGCAGAGATGTTCCAAACGCAAGTAGGGAAATTGCGATGATGCGCTCTGAGATTTGATAGTGAGTTGCAATTTTAAGCGCCCCATCAATAAGAGATTGCGTTCCCAAAATGAGTAAAATCCCACTTGAAATCACTGCAAAAATTTGGAGCTTAATTCTAACCGGAGCCCGCTTTACATCATCATGGATCCGGATCTCTTCTTCTAGCTCTTGCTTTTTTGGAGGCAACGTGTACTGATGCAAAATATAGAGACCTAAAACAAAGAGCAGGAATACCCCTTCAACCCGGTTGATCGTTCCCCCTAACATGACGAAAAAAACCATTAAATAGACGAATAAGAGCTGAGGCATTTTCTGCCATTTCATCTCATGGGTGACATCACAAGGGCGTAGCATCAAATAGACGCCGAGAACGAGGCTCAAATTGGCGATATTGGAGCCAAGTACGTTGCCGAGTGAAATATCGCCTGATCCTCCCTTGAGCTGAGCGATGATGCTGACCAAAGCCTCAGGCATTGAGGTGCAAAAAGCGACCACAGTTAGGCCAATGATCAAGCGGGAAAGCTTGAAATGCAAGGCGATCTGGACCGCTGAGCGGACCAGCAGCTCTGCTCCTACGTATAGGAGGATAGCCCCTAAGAGAATCAACATCCAAGATAGACCCATGGGACTCCTTTATATACAAAGGGTTAGATTGATTCTAGAGGAAAAAAATACTTGATTTTAAATGTTCAGGTTGGCATAATAGCTTCCAACTAATGGAGTCTTTTAATGAAAATTCAGAATTTTTTCAGCCCTTTTTATTCAAGTTCACAACAAAATCAAGGATCTTGGATTTCACGCGATACCCTGCGTAAAACCATGATCATTGGCCTTTGCTTTCTGGTTATCTTTGGGATTTTTATCCCGCCAGTCAATGCGGATCCTGTAGATCCGTATATCAGACCCTTAGAAGGGCGGGTGACAACACATTCAAATGAAGTGATTCAGTCATTTCCCTCATATCTCACAGGGATGTTTCATCCGGGCATTGTGTCTAATTTGGAGGGAAACCGCTATTGCCAGATTGAGAGTGAGGTTCCCGATTTTCACGATTGCGAGGAGTTTTCTGCAGAAATAGAAGGAATCGCTAGACGCTCCCATGCCGATGAATTTACCGCCAAAGTCAATGATCCGGTAACTTTCCAAGAAAAAGGGCTTCCTGTAACAGTCCAAGATGATGGAGGAACGGGGATTTATACTATGAGGTTTGGAGCGAATCCACAGAAACTAGAAAATCACAAAGAAGTTTTGGAATATTTAGAAAAAACCGTACTCCAAGATGCTGGATTTTTTAATCTCGATACAGAAGAAATCCTTCAGTCCATTTTGAAAACACATGAACATATGGTGCAAAAACTTCCCGCTGCTTACGGTCTTCTAAAAGGAGGAGAATTTCGAGATCAAGCGATGGTTATTACGGGAGAAAGAAGTGGAAATAGTTTTAATGAACTCTCTGAAATTGTGCTTCAGCGTGGAGGGACACAAACCGATGTCAGAAATCTAAAAAAAGTGATCCAAAAAATGAATAAATATGGATCATTTGAAAAGGCAAAACTTCATTTCACCAAAAAAGAATTGAAGTCCTTTGGGAAACTTGGACACATCCCTCCAGCTCCCGAGGAACTTGCAGAAGAGATGAGTGCATTCGTAGAACAGATGAAAGAACTCGGTCCTCAGGTGATTGATCGGACAGTAGATGGAGTTGCCGCCGCAGCTTGGGTCCACCAGGAAATCGGAAGGATTCACCCCTTTGAGGATGCCAATGGCCGCGTCGCACGCAGCTGGATGAATACCTTTTTGCAACTCGGTGGGTATGAAGCAGTCATTTTCCCCAATGATGACTTATATACAGAGGCTGTAGACGACGATCAGAGAAGACCGGGAAATTTCGCAAACTACTTGAGCGAGATTATTGGTTGGAACCGCGAGCAGAAGAATCTCGATTAAGGGCCCGTAAAGAAATAATCTGACAATCCTCGAGGGAAAAATCGATTCATCTCCCGATGATTTTCCCTTGTAGATATTGCAGGAATATCTACTGCGGAAAAATCCTCAAGATCTGAACCGTTTTCCTGCTCGAGGATTGCCCAGGTTATTTCTTTACGGGCCCTAAAACACCCTTTTCCCTTATGATTAGGGAATGAGACGGATCTATATTGTACCTAATGTAATCACAGCCTTCAGTCTTGCGACGGGGCTGTTTGTCATTTTCAAAGTCAACATGATCGAACCTGGCATGGGGACCTATAAGACCCTGATGACTTCTTCGATCTTACTTCTAATTGCAGCCTTTGCCGATTGGGTCGATGGGGCGATTGCCCGCGTGATGCACGCCGAGAGTGAGTTCGGCTTTTTGTTTGACTCCTTATCCGATGCTGTCACCTTTGGTGTAGCCCCCTCTGTCTTGATGTTGAAAACCCTTTCACTCGAGAGAGGCACTCCTCTATCATTCTTTGCGATGATTGGAGCGATGATCTTTTCCCTCTGCGGAATTTTGCGTCTGGTTCGTTTCAACGTTACAATGGCAGCGATTAAAAAACTGCCGAAGCACAAGACCAAAAAATTTCGCCATTTTATTGGGCTTCCCATCCCTGCCGCCGCTTTGACGATTGTCTCAACCAATCTCCTCTTTTCCTATCCCATTTTTGAAGACTGGTCGGGATGGTCAGAAGAGATTCAGACCATTATTCTGGCTTCGATGGGCATTGTCTTCGGTTATTTCATGGTCAGTCGTTTTAAATTTCCCAGTGCAAAAGTCCTTCATTTTCGCGTTCCCTCATTCTATCTAGTTTTTTTTGCAGTGATCTTTGCCTTTTTCCTTCTCTACGGAGTGGTCTACTTCTTTCCCATTGCCCTTGCTGCCGCGACATGGTGCTATATTCTATTTGGGTGGCTGCTCATTGTGATCCGGTTGATCGCGGGGAAAAAATCCAAAACTTTAAAGGATTTTGAGCCTTACCGCGATGATTGAATGGAGTGTGATTGCGGCCCTCGGGGCCCTTAGTGGATTTTTAGCTTGGAGGATACTCCAATGGAAAATGCGCTGCAGTCTTGCGAATGAAAAACTCCAATTTACGCAAAAAAGTCATGAAGAGCTGAAAGAGGCCTTTAAAGCTCTTTCGCATGATGCTCTCGAAAAAAATAACAGGGTCTTTCTCGATCTTGCCAAAACGAGTCTAGAAAAGTTTCAAGAAGGGGCGAGAGGAGATCTCGAGAAGCGACAGCAATCGATTAATGAACTTTTCAAACCAGTCAAAGAAACCCTTGGAAAACTCGATGAAGGATTGAACAAACTCGAAAAAGAGCGCAAAGGGGATCATGTCTCCTTGAAAACACAGGTGAATTCTTTAGCAAGCGAGACCGCGAATTTGGTCAAAGCCCTGCGCACTCCGATCGCGCGAGGGCGGTGGGGAGAAATACAACTCCGCCGGGTCGTGGAAATGGCGGGGATGCTCAACCACTGCGATTTTTATGAACAAGAAACGGGTGACAATGGCCTTGTGCGGCCAGATTTGATCATCAAGCTTCCAGGTGGACGTCAGGTCATCATAGATTCCAAAGTGCCACTAGAGTCCTATTTAGATGCCATCCAGACCGATAATGAAGCGATCCGCGAGGCCAAATTCAAAGACCATGCCCGCTTGATTCGCACGCATGTGACAGCGCTTTCGAAAAAATCGTATCATCAGCACTTTTCTCCGACACCTGAATTTGTCGTCCTCTTCCTCCCTTCCGAGACTTTTTTTAGTGTGGGATTGCAATACGATCCAGCGCTCATTGAATTTGGGGCAGATCAAGGGGTGATCATTGCGACACCGACGACTCTCATTGCCCTTTTGCGTGCTGTTGCCTACGGATGGAAACAAGAAAACTTGTCGCGTCATGCCGAAGAGGTGAGCCTGCTCGGTCATGAGCTCTATAAACGGATCGTCGACATGTCGAGCCATTTTTCCAAAATGGGGCGATCTCTGAGCTCAGCTGTTGATGCCTACAACAAGGGGATGGGATCTTTAGAAGCGCGCGTTCTCGTTTCAGCACGTAAATTCCAAGAGCTGGGGGCTGCAGCATCGAAGCTCGAGATCGAGCCTATTGATGTTGTCGAGAAATCTACTAGAGAGCTTCATAAATCATAATTTCAAAAAAACCACAGAGCTCTGTGGTTCAATTTTTCAATGAGTCTTTGAAAGAGGCGAGCCATGCATCTGAAATGCCTGCCTTTCTTCGGTTTTCTTCTTGAAAGTGCGTTCCCATTGCCCGCTTTGGTGGCATCCTATCAGGTAGAGATTGCATCCAAACATCCCACTCCGTAACTCCCGCTGGTTTGAGCTTTTTGAGCCAGTTCCACCCAAAAGAGACGTGGGCAATTTCATCGCGCAATATCCGTTCCATGAGCTGAGCGCTTTTTTGATCGCCATGCTGAGAAAAGCAGGCTCCATACATCGGAGCATAGTCCAAGTTGGCCATTTCAAAGGTCAGACTCATCACGCTAAGATACTCTTCGGGAGTGCGCAAGAAGGGCGTATAGGCCCAAAAGTGTCGAAACAGAGGCAAGTCATCTAAGTGGATATTGAACCGTTTCAATTCATGAAGATAGAGGCGGACATGTTCTTGCTCTTCTCGCAATGTGTTTGCCACACCGCGACGAAAATGTTTGGGAGCCTCGGGAAAGGCTAGAAGAGCATATGCCATGATTTCAACGGCGAGGAGCTCATGACCTGCAAAACGGTGCAGGCAGATCGCCCGTTTGTCGGAGTGAGCAAGCTCATGGAGCGGGGGGAGTTTGTCTTTGCGCGCATGCTTTTGGAACTCTAATCCGGGAGGACGGGTGGGCTCATCCCAGAAAAGTGCAGGACCTGGCTGATCATCACTTAAGATAGCCGGCTCCAAGAGCTTTTCTTCAAGGGTATCCGCACTTAGAATGCGCGTTGCCCACTGGTTTAGTTCCATTACTCAACTTCGTGAACGAAATAGGCAGGGAACGCAAAGCTGTGATTGGAACGGGAAGAGCCGATCATAGTCACATATTTACCCACATAATCTTCGAGATCGATTTTCGTGCTGTAGAGATAGGCAACGGGAAGATTTTTGTCTTTGATGATATAATCTCCTGGCTTATTCTTGACAGGCGATTTAAATGCTTCTAAGACACCTGTAACCGATGTGGCAATGAGTTGTTGTTCATCATAAAATTCATCGAAACTTTTTTCTTCATTGTCCTTTGCCCAGCTTGCATAAAGGCCCTCTTCAATAGAACCCCACATTTGTAGAGGTTGGGTGATGCGCAAGTTCCCATTGCGAATAGATTCGGCAGAATCTGAAGAAACGAGAGCTGCTTTGACTTCTAAATAGGCAATGCGCTTTTGAAGATATTCTTCCTGAACGCGGGTTAGAGCGTTTTTAGCAAGCTCTGCGTTTTTGGGGAAATCGGTGTATTCATGAATGATCGTCAAATACCCTTGTTTGATTCGGTCAAAATCGATCTCTTCAAAGAGCTTTTCCATCTCAGTTTTGCATAAAAGGTTTGCAGCTTCTAGAAGCTGCTCGACACTTTCTTTGCGCTGTTCTATTTTTCCCTTGATGTCAGGACCGCCAATGTTTTCAATGTAATCCTTTGCAACATAGAAATGGGTTGTAGAAGGAGGTGTGATTTCTAGCCATTTTTTATTGAGGTGACTGATTTGTCCTTCAATCCGGTCTCCAGAATTAAGATGTCCAATAACCGGAGCTTCGAGGTCGGGTTCCAAACGGATATTGACCCGATTTCCCTCAACGATATTATCGAGAACAAAGCTGCGGAAAATATAAGCCTTGATTGATTCGGGAGCTTGTACAGAATAAAATTCGCCTTCCTGATCGATGATTGTGATGAGTTCATTGAGAGTGAGTTCACGCACGATATACCCATCGAGGTCGGGTTGGAGACGCATTCTGACTTTATCGCCAGAAACTTTTCCAGTAAAAGGGGCAAAGGCTGTTTTCACAGAGGGAGATTTACGTGGAGCTTTTTTTCCCACTTGAGCATTGAGCTCGATCTCTTTTGGAGTGAGGGGATCGTCTTCTGCAAATCCATTTGCGAGCAAAAAAAGACTCAAAAAAATGGAGCCAAATTGGAAGGATTTAGACATGGTTAAAGGTCCTCC
>SDBS01007210.1_pt1 | contig 10811 bp, 9 predicted proteins | sample 2277091 | NCBI WGS metagenome assembly SDBS01 (sample SAMN10404972, study PRJNA504765) | marine sediment metagenome | isolation source: marine sediment core GS10_PC15, 163 cmbsf | place: Arctic Ocean: Southern Knipovich Ridge | collected 2010 | reverse complement strand
TAATGTTCATAGCCTTAGAATAGTCGACAAACTTGCTGACTCTTGCAGAGGGATGAACTTAACTTTTCAAGCAAGAGATGGAATTCTCTCTCATGATGGTGAGATTAACGAGAAATATTTAAAGCCAAATCGCCATAAAACCGAAGCTGATTTAATGGATTATTGCCAGAAAAAATCTCAAGGGAAACAGGTCCATATAGTGCCGGCGACTTTGGAAGGGTGTGTAGTTAGGATGTCAGATGCAATCTCCTATGTAGGCCAAGATTTTGAAGATGCAATTAGAATAGGGATTTTAAAGAAAAATGAGTTGCCCGAGATAATTAGGAGAGAATTAGGAGAAACCAATACAGATATTATAAATTCTCTGGTAACCGATGTTATTATTAATTCTCATAACCGGGATGAAATGATTTATTCGTCTAATATCGTTGAAAGGTTTTTTGAACTAAAACAGTTTAATACAGAAAGGATATATAAAAGTTCCGAACTAAAAGCAGAAAAGGCTGAGTTGAAAACTTCCTTTAAATATCTTTTTGAAAAATTTCTAAGTGATCTTATCCGGGGAAAGGAAGATTCTCTAATTTTTAAAGAATGGATTTTTAATAGGGGTAAAAATAAGGGAGCAGATTATGTAAGTAGTTATTTACCTGAACAGATAGTTATAGACTATATTGCCTCTATGACAGATAGGTATTTTTACAATACTTATAAAAAATATAATAAGTAATTTTACTTTAATTGTATAGGAATTTCTTTTTTTTGTATTTCCGTAAACCCTAATTCGTATCTCGTTAGCTTGTTAGTTGGTTACCTGGTTGAGGAATGAGTATATTGAAGAATTAATACTAAACTAATTAACTAACAAACCAGTTAACTAGCCAACTAAATACTAGCGACTAATTTAATTTTATTTAATTTTTTTAACAAGAAGGAGCAGGGAAATATGCCTCATAGAATTGAGGTCGTTCAAGGTGATATCACTAAACAAAAGGTAGATGCCATTGTAAATGCAGCCAATAATTCCCTTCTTGGAGGAGGGGGTGTAGATGGGGCTATTCATCGAGTAGCTGGACCAGAGCTTTTAGAAGAATGCCGAAAGCTAAAAGGATGCCCTACCGGGCAGGCGAAGATAACTTATGGTTATCGATTGCCAGCTAAATGGGTAATTCATACTGTTGGTCCTATCTGGAGAGGTGGAAATTATAAAGAAGCAGAATATCTTGCTCAATGTTATCAGAGTTGTTTTGTGTTAGTAGAAAAGTATCAGCTTGAAACAGTGGCTTTTCCTTCAATAAGCACTGGGGCATACAGATTTCCTCTGGAGCGCGCTACCAAAATCGCCGTTACTGAGACTGTAAATTTTTTAAAGAGAAACAATTTTGTAAAAAAAATTATTTTTGCATGTTTTACCAAGGAAGTATGTGATTGTTATATAGAAGAATTAAAAAAGTATATCACAGGCAATATATAATATATAGAATAGAATCATTGGTAAAATAAAATTTTGAAATATTAAAATCATACTTTATAATATTTAAATTGTATTGTATAATTATTTAAATGTAATAAATTTTATAACAAGGAGATATTAAAAATCTTACCAAAAAAAAAGTACTACTATTATTCTCATCATTTTTTTTCTTACTACAAAAAAAGAAGAAATAAACGAATAAAACTATTTATTGGAGGAATATTTATCCTATTATTGATTATAGGAGCAATTTGTTTTAGGATTCCTCCTTTATTTCCCACAGAACAAGTTAGCGAATCTCTTCCTGCCTCAGAAGAAATTTTAAAGTCGGTAGTAGTGGTGGAGGAGGAAAAGAGTTCCGAGATACTTGAAGAAGAAATGATTACCATTAATGGTAATCTACAAGCTGGAGACACTCTTTACGAATCTCTAATTAAAGAGGGAATTTCTGCAGCTGAAATACTCAGTTTACAAGAAAAAGTTAAATCTATAGTAGATTTTAACTATCTCCCTGTTGGTAGTGAATATTCTTTAAAATATAATCCAGAAGGAAAAGTAACAGAATTTATTTATAAGCCTAATCCTATTGATATTTATTATATAAGCATTCCTACCTCTGATTCAGAAGACTTGAAAGTAACCAAAGAGGAAGTCGTTACAAAAGTTGTTCGGGTTGAAGGGAAAATCGATAATTCTCTTTACGAATCTATGATGGAAAGTGCAGATTCGCCACAGTTAGCCCTGCAATTAGCAGAGATATTTGCCTGGCAGATAGATTTTTTTACTGAAAGCCGAGAGGGAGATACTTTTAAAATTTTAGTAGAAAAACAGTATAGAGGAGATTTCTATCGTTGGGGTAAGATACTTGCTGCTCAATATGAGGGTGAGCTTCTGAGTAAACATACGGCTATTCTGTTTGAAGACTCATCTGGGCGTACAGACTATTATACCGAAGAAGGGGAATCGTTAAGGAAGGCTTTCCTGAGAGCTCCTTTAAACTATAAATATGTCAGTTCTTACTTTTCCAAAAGTCGTTTTCATCCTATATTGAGAATATGGCGTTCTCATCTGGCTATCGATTATGCTGCTCCCACCGGGACTCCGATCTCCACTATCGGAGATGGCACGGTAATTTATGTTGGTTGGGATAAAAATGGTTATGGAAACTACATCAAAATTCGACACCCCAATAATTATGTAACTGTTTATGGTCATCTTTCCCGTTTTGCCAAAGGATTAAAAAATGCCCAGAAGGTAAAACAGGGAGAGATAATAGGTTATGTTGGTTCTACCGGATTGTCTACAGGTCCACATTTAGATTTTTCAATTAGTAAAAATGGAGAAAGGGTAGATTTTTTAAAGCTTAAGCTCCCGGCTGCTTCTTCGGTAGATCCACAATATCTTACTCAATTTAACGAAGCAAAGAATAAATTACTTAGTAATTTAAAAAACGGTGGAGAAGTAGATTTAAACATAGAATTAGATAATCAACAATCCATAAATTTAGAAGGGAAATAATCCGGAAAATAAAATATTACCGATTCCCTCCCATCATAAATCTTCCCTGACCTTTTTGGCAGCCAGAACAATTTTCTTTCGTATGAATGAAAAATTCTTTTTAATTTCAAAACTAAGAAGGATATTTATAAAAAATGTAGAATTAAGCTATAATGATGTATGATTAGGACAAAGAGTAAAAGGGGGAACTAAAGATGAAAAAGAGATATTTAAAAATGTTTTTGATATTAAGTTTAATTATTTGTGGATTATTGTCAGTATTTAGCTTTAGTTTTGCAGCTGGTCAGGGGGAAACTACCTGGGAGACTCTTTCTCAAGAAGCATCTGATTACCTAAAGATGGCTGTAAACAAGATGAATGAGGCGATTAAAACTTACCAGGGAATTAATTATCCCAATAAAGAACTGTGGGTTGAAGCGATCGATTATGGTGAAAAAGCTATTAAGGCAGACCCTGATTTTATAGAAGCCCATTATTGTCTTGCTCAGATTTACCAATATACTAATTGGTATTATCGAGAAGCAAGAGAATGGGGGAGATATATTGAACTTATTCAAAAAAAGGAAGTAATTTTTCCGGAAGCTGAGCAGAAATTAGCTTTTGCCTATTATCGGTTGGGATATGCGGCTTATCAAAGGGAAGATTATGATAGCTGTATCCTGTATTTACAAAAAGCAGTCGAGGTTGACCCAGAAATGACTGAAGCTTACTATTGGCTAGCGAGAGTATTTTACGAAGAAGGCAGATTGAATGATTCTCTTTTTTTCTGGCAAAAGGTGTTGGATATTGATCCCTATTACCCTCGAGCTCAATATTTTTACACTAAAGTAGAAAATTCTATAAAATACGGGAAAGAAGCATATTCTCATTATGAAGCAGGGTATAATTTTTACGAACAAAGGTTATTTGAAAAAGCTATATACGAATACCGTCAAGCAGTTAGATACAATTCTGATTTTTCTTCAGCTTATTATTGGCTGGGTAGAATTTATTACGAGAGAGGTAATTATCGGGAAGCAGTCATTAATTGGAAAGAAGCCTTGCTTTTAGAACCGGAAAATAAAAAGGCAGAGTACTGGCTAAGGCAAGCGGAAAAACATAACTAGCGTAGAGCGTATAGCGGGTAGAAATATAGTAATAAGTAATAAGTAATAAGTAATAAGAAAAGAGTTAGATAGTTGAGGAATGGGTATATTGAAGAATTAATATTAAACTAGTTAACTAGCTAACCAAATGCTAACGACTAATTTAATTGGCAAATTGGCTAATCGGGGAATTGGTCAATTGTCTATTTTACTATTTCGAGTACTTAAGATATAATAACGACAGAATTATTCAAATTTGCGAAAATTAAAAATATTGTAAAATAATCACTTTCTTAAATTGAAATTATCAAAACTGAATAAAAAAAATTTTGATTTTAGATTACGGAGAAAATAAAATGAGAATTGCATTTTTTACCAATTGTTATAAACCGCTGGTGAATGGAGTTGTTACCAGTATATCTTCATTAAAAGAGGCTTACGAAAGAAAAGGGCATGAAGTTTATGTCTTTGCTCCCAGGGTAGAAGATTATGTTGATCAAGAAAAAAATGTATTCAGATACAGGTCAGTAAACTTAACCAGTAAAGTGAGATATCCTCTTCCTATACCTTTATCCTTTAGGGTGAAAAAAGTTATAACCGAATTTAATCCTGACATCGTCCATATTCATCATCCCTTTTTGCTTAGTTCTGTAGCTATAATGTATGGCAAAAAATTAGGTATTCCCAAAATATTGACTCTTCACACTCAATATGAACAATACGCTCACTATGTTTCCCCTATACCAGAAAGAGTAACTCATGAAGCAATCAAGATGATAATTTCTAATTTAGCTTACAAGATCGATTGTATAACTACTCCGTCTATATCAATGAAAAAAATTATAGAAAATTATGGAATTAAAAATAGAATTGAGGTTATTCCTAACGCAATACATTTGACTTCTTTCAAGAAAAATGATGAATTGAAAAGAACAGAAATTAAAAAAAAACATAATCTGAAAGAAGATGATAAAATAATTCTCTTTGTAGGTAGAGTAGCTTCGGAAAAGAGCATAGATAAGATTGTAAAAGCATTAGCAATAATTAAAAAAAGGAATATTGGTAAAGAAAAATTATTAATAGTAGGCAATGGTCCGGCTATGGGTGAACTGAAACAGCTTGCTCGAACTTTGAAAGTGGAAGAAGATGTAATATTTACAGGAACAGTAAGTTATGAAGAAATTCAGCATTATTACAAGATGGCTTATGTATTTACTATTGCTTCCACAACAGAAACTTTTGGGATAGTAACCATAGAAGCCTTAGCTTCCGGAGTTCCCGTTTTGGCGGTTAAAGCTCCGGGAGCAGTAGATATACTGACAGATGGGCTGGATGGACTGTTGGTCGATAACGATGTTGGAAAATTTGCTAATGCGTTAGAAAAGATTATTAGAGAGCCAGAATTAAGGGAAAAACTCTCTCGAAGAGCATTAAAGACTTCTGAAAAATATAGTATTGATACAATTTCTGAAAGAATGTTAAATCTCTATCGGGAAGTAATAGCGATAAAAAATTCTAAAACAAAAGAGAAAAAAAGTTTTATAAAAGATATTCTATCCATAAATTATGGAGGTAAAATTAAAAATGGAAAATAGAAATATAAAAAATATTATTTTAGCACTATTATTTTTTTTAGTTTTAACTTGTGTAGTGCAAGCGGCCCCTATGACACCATCTGAAATAATTAACGAATCTATCGAAGTGTTAAAAGAGATGTCAGTATCAGAGGATAGTGGGGCTTTTGGAGCTCTTTTGAAAGAAGCAAAAGGCATAGCTATTTTTCCTTCAATAATTAAAATAGGATGGGGAATTGGCGGACAGTATGGAAAGGGTATAATATTTAAAAAAGATAGCAAGATAGGGATATGGTATGGCCCCGCCTTTGTAAAGATTAAAAGTATAAGTATCGGTCCCCAGATAGGGATTCAATCTATTGCCCTGGTTTTAGTTATTTCTAATGAGAGGGGAATGGAGGGATTTATGGAAGACAATTTTACTTTGGGCGGTACCGCTAGTATCGCCGCAGGTCCGCTTGGAAGGTCTCTTTCAGCAGATACGGATTATAAGTTTAAAGCCTCAATATACTCCTATTCTATAAGTAAGGGGGCTTACATCGGAGCTTCTTTCCAGGGTTCAGCTATCGAAGAGGATAGCAAGGCGAATGAATTATTTTATGGGAAGAGCATATCTAATCGAACTATATTAGGAAACAAGATTACCGTAAATCCGGCAGTGTTGAAGTTATTGCTGCTGATAAAGAAAGTTAGTAAATAATATTTTTTTCTTTAAATGCCACCTCCTTGGGTGGCAGTAATCTACTTTTTTAATTTCGTTTTATTTTATAAATCTTCTAAATCTGTTAACCTCTTTGTTTATAGTCCTTTAGAACGATTAAAGCATAGTCAATGTCATAAGGTGTATGGTCGGCATTGATCTGAAATCTTATTTCTTCATCACCTTTAGGAACAACCGGATAATTAAGACCTGTGCCAAGAATTCCATTTTCAATAAGATAGTTTACCAACTCTGTGGTTTTTTTAGTATCTCTCACCATTAAGGGAATAATAGGGTGGTCACTTTCAATAATTTCATATCCCAAATCAAGGAGGCCTCTTTCAAATTTCTTGGTCATCTGGTGAAGATGAGCAAGAATGTCTTTCCCTTTTTCGCTATTCAGTATTTCCAAAGACTTTAAAGCAGCACTTGCTTCAGCAGGGGAGATGGGGTTAGAATAGATATACATCGGTGCTGTTTCTCTCAAGTAAGTGATGACAGTTTGATTGGAAGTTACATACCCACCATTAACTCCAAATGCTTTACCCAGTGTTCCCACTAATACATCTACTCCCTCTGCATTGGTATATTCTTCTGTTCCCCGACCGGTTTTTCCATAAGCCCCAATACCATGAGAATCATCTACTACTAACAGAATATTTTCCGGGAACTCCTGGTCATATTTTTTAGAAAGACTGGAAATAATATCCAATGGCGCATAGTCACCTCTCATACTGAATATTCCGTCAGTGACAATGATTAATCTTTTTGCTTGGCCAACAGAATCTTTTATTTTATTTTCGAGGTCATTCATATTAAGATGTTTATAGATTTTTTTGTCTTTTGGTCTAGCAAGTCTTAAGGCATTGATTATACAATTATGATTTAACTCATCACTTATTACTATAGTGTCAGAAGTTGTGAGAGGGGTTAAAATACCCACCACGGTTGAATAAGCTGAGCTGAACAACATAGCATCTTCTCTTTGATGAAATTTTGCTAATTCCTTTTCTAATTCTCGGTGAGATTGGAATGTTCCGCTGATAAAACGGACGGCTCCTGGCCCAACACCATATTCTTTGGTTACTCTTTCTTCTTCCTGGATAATTTCCTCTCTTAAAGACATTCCCAGATAAGAATTAGAATTCATTCTGATAAATTCTCGGTCTTCTTTTCCTTTAAGGAAATATCTTGGACCTTTTTCTCCTTCAGTTTTTTTAATTTTAGTTATGATGTATTCTTTTCCTTTTAATCGTCCTTCATCTTTTAATTCTTTTAGTGTTTGAAAAAGCACTTTCTCTAAATTATTTAATCCCATTTTTTAATTCCTCCAATTTTATTAGTCGTTAGTTCTTGGTTATTGGTTCATGGTTTTTTGTAGGGGTCGAATTTATTCGACCCGAAACGGGTTTGATGAATCAAACCCCTACATTTACACAGACAGGCGAGGCACCTGTCCCATGGTTTTACATAGATTATTGAGGGTGTATTGCAATACGCCCCTACTTATTTTCTCAAACTTGAAACTCGTAACCTGCAACTTGTAACCTGTATTCTCGATACCCAATACTATCTTATCTTCTGTATTCTTTCTTTTCTTTTCTTTCTTAAACTAATTAACCAACTAACTCTTTTCTTATTACTTATTACTCATCACTGTATCCTAACGCGATACTCGATACGCGATACGAGCGGGGCTTTTGACTCCTGGCTCCTGACTTCTGAATTCTATTTCCCGCAATATTAAGCTTAATCTTAAGTTTTTCAATCATATCTTTAGTCATTGTTTCCAGATTATAATCCAGAGACCATCCCCAATCTTTTTTGGCTGCACTATCGTCTAACCGGTTAGGCCAGGAATTGGCAATTGCCTGCCGTATTGGATCAACATCATAGTTTATTTTAAAATCCGGAATGTGTTTTTTGATTTCCTGAGCGAGTTGTTTCGGACTAAAGCTTTCCGCGGTCACATTATATGCATTTCTGTGTTTTAATCGGGAAGGGTCTGCTTCCATCAGATTAACTGCGGCTTTTAGACTATCAAGCATATACATCATATCCAGATAAGTATCTTTATTTAAAAAGCAGGTATATTTATTATTTTTTAATGCTTCGTAAAAGATCTCCACAGCATAATCGGTAGTTCCTCCCCCGGGAAGGGCAACATAAGAAATGATTCCCGGAAAGCGCACTCCTCTAGTGTCTACTCCATATTTTGATAATAGTAATCACAAAGCAGCTCTCCTGTAACTTTGGTCAATCCATAGATGGTATTAGGTCTTTGAATTGTCTCCTGAGGGGTATTATCTTTAGGGGTAGAAGGACCAAAAGCGGCAATCGAACTGGGAGTGAAGACAGCGCATTTATATTCCCTGGCTATTTCCAGCACATTGTAAAGGCCATTAATGTTTACCTTCCAGGCTAATTGGGGATTTTTTTCACCGCTTGCAGAGAGGATAGAGGCAAGATAAAATATGGTATCTATTTTATATTTTTTAATTACAGAATAAATTTCCTGAGCATTCAAACAATCAATATGCTCAAATATCCCGACTTGGCTAATCATCCCCTCAGGCATGGATTTGATATCTGAGGCAATGACATTTTCATTTCCATATCTTTTTCTTAAAAAAGTAATAAGTTCAGAACCAATTTGGCCCAAAGCTCCGGTTACTAGAATTCTTTTCATTTTTTCTCCTTATTGCTAATTTAATTCAAAGAATAATTTTTTTATTCAGCATACAAGCTCATTTTTATCTGATTTATAAAGTGAATAGCGTGATCTTTCATAATCTGTTCACTCTTGTTTTGCTCTTTATTTTCCAATGCCTTTATAAGTTCTTCAAAATCTTCAGGTATTTTTTGCGAATAAGTATCATTTTCTTTGGCAAAGAACCAGAGGCGTCCAATTTGATTTCGCAATCTTTTTAAAGTCTCAGCCAAGGTTTGATTTTTAGTAGAGTAGTTTACTAAATCGTGAAATTCTGCATCCAATTGAATTAATTTTTTCCGGTCTTTTTCTTGTTTTATCTTTTCAAGAAGTTCTTTCATCTTATTTAATTCTTCTGTAGTTACCCTTTGAGCCGACAATTTCCCGGAAAGACCAACTAAAAAAAGCCTGATTTCAAAGACATCTTTCAATTCTTGAAAACTTATGTCATTAACGTAGATACCATTATTAGGTATTATATGAATTAGTTTTTCGCTTTCCAAAAGGATTAACACCTCTCGAACAGGCATAGGGCTAACCCCAAATTCTTTCGCTAATTCTTTAATATTCAATACTTGTTTTGGCTTGTAATCCAAATAAACTATCCGTTTTTTAAGTTCTTTATAAATTTCTTTATTTACCATAAGTTTCACCTATATATTAATAATATATTATTAATATATCAGTAAAATATCGTTATGTCAATTTCTTATTCGTATCGCGTATCGTGTATCGTGTGAAGGAAAAGAACTAGAGAAAAAAAAGATAGAAAAACAAAAGTAATAAATATTCTTTATATTTTTCTTTCTACGCAACTAAATAATTGAAAAACATTTCTAATTTTGTTATATTAAACTTAAAAGTATTTGATTTATCAAACCCGCATGACAACCACAATATAAAAATTAAGGAGGGAATAGTCTTGTATAATAATTCTAAGGATATCGTTTGGATGAATTTCGATAGTTTAGAAAATTTTATGGTTGATGTTTTTAAAAGGATAGGAGTTCCGGAAGAGGATGCCCGAATATGTGCTGACGTGTTAATTACTGCTGATAAAAGAGGGATAGATTCACATGGTATTGGCCGTTTAAAGCCTATATATTATGATAGAATTAAAGCAGGTATTCAATCACCAAAAACAGATATCGAAATTGTTAAAGATGGTCCTACTACTGCAGTTATCGATGGCCATAACGGAATGGGGCAGGTAATTGCTAAGAAGTCTATGGCTCTGGCTATTGAAAAAGCTAAAAAAATGGGATTGGGAATGGTAACAGTAAGAAATTCTACTCATTATGGGATTGCCGGTTATTATGTCTTAATGGCTATAGAAGCAGGGATGATTGGAATTAGCGGCACTAATGCCCGTCCTTCTATTGCCCCTACTTTTGGGGTAGAGAATATGTTGGGAACTAATCCTTTAGCTTTTGGAATGCCCTCCGATGAAGAGTTTCCTTTTGTCCTTGATTGTGCTACTTCTATTACTCAGCGAGGGAAGATAGAATTTTACGACCGGGCAGAAAAAGAAATCCCTCCGGGCTGGGTAATCGGAGAAGACGGAAAGAGTAGGACGGATACTCATCAAATTTTGCAAGACTTAAAAATAGGAAAGGCTGCACTTTCTCCCTTAGGCGGTATCGGAGAAGAAACTGCCGGTTATAAAGGTTATGGTTATGCTGCTGTAGTAGAAATCCTTTCAGCTGCCCTGCAAAACGGGAAATATCTTAAAATGTTATCGGGAGTAGAGGAT
>SDBS01007209.1_pt1 | contig 10811 bp, 8 predicted proteins | sample 2277091 | NCBI WGS metagenome assembly SDBS01 (sample SAMN10404972, study PRJNA504765) | marine sediment metagenome | isolation source: marine sediment core GS10_PC15, 163 cmbsf | place: Arctic Ocean: Southern Knipovich Ridge | collected 2010 | reverse complement strand
GTTGTGAGTGAGAATAAGGTAGAAGAGAGACGACTGTTTTATGTTGCTATGACGCGTGCAAAGCAGAGTTTGACGTTTACTCGGTCTTCAAGTAATACTGGCGGGAAGCCTACTACTGTCTCGATGTTTGTTCAGGAAGTTGAGAAGAATTATCTGGAAAAGTTTGAGGATAAGGAGAAGGAAGAGAGTGAGGTTGTTCGTCTTACTAATAGCGCGCTTGCTGTTTTGCCAGGTGATGGTGATGTGGACGTTAGGGCGTGGGTTTCGAGTTTGCTCAAAAAGTATACGATGAGTGTTACTCATTTGAATAACTATCTGGATTGTCCGAGAAAGTTTTATGTGCGTAATATTCTTCATGTTCCCTCTGCTCGAACAAAGCATCAGGCGATGGGGACGGCTGTCCACGGCGCATTGGATGATTTTTATGGTAAGAGTGTGCAAAAAAAGAACGTTCTTCTTGATTTGTTTGAAATGTATTTGAAGCGTGAATTATTAACTTCAGTAGATTATGATGATGCGCTTGCAGTAGGGAGGGAGCAGCTTGGTGGGTATTATGATCAGTATGTAGATGCATTCGCAAAAGAGACGAAGCGAGAATATTCGTTTAAGTCGCACGGTGTTGTTGTGGGTGGTGTGCCTATCACAGGGAATATTGATAAGATAGAGCTTCTTGATGAGGAGTGGAGTGATGGTGCAAAGGTGAATGTGGTGGATTATAAGACGGGGAATCCGGATAGGGGGATGCTTAAGATACGCCCCGATGAGGATTATTATCGTCAGTTGGTGTTTTATCGATTGCTTTGTGATACTTCCTCGCAGTTTCCTTATACGTTTGCTTCAGCTGAAGTTGATTTTATAGCTCCGAGTGTGAAGAAGGGATATGTGAAAAAGAAGGTTCAGATATCTGATGCAGAGGTTGATGAGTTGAAAGAAACAATTGCGCGCGTGTGGGGTGAGATTCAGGATTTGAAATTTCTTGATGATGATTCTGTGTGTGGAGAATGTGAGTTTTGTTTGGTAGAATAAGAAGATGAAGTATGGTCGTGGTTTTACTCTTATAGAACTTTTGGTTGTTATCGCAATTATTGGAGTACTTGCGTCCATAATAGTTGTTGCTGTTGGGAGTGCGAGAGAGAAAGCGAGAATGGCTAATCTTATAAGTTATGCTGGGCAAGTGCATCGAGCATTACTTATATCTGCAGAGGGTATTTGGGATTTCAATGGAGATGTGAGTGATACTTCGGAGCAAGGAAATGATGGTACGGTTGTTGGTACAGTAAATTTTGTTAGTGATGGTGATAAAGGCGCAGTGGCGCAGTTTGTCGGTGGTCGTATTGAAACGCCGATTACTACTACTCCAGATGATATGACATTTTCTGGGTGGTTTAAGAATACTAGTGCTTCTTGGGGTAGTAAGGCGTTTTTAGGAAAGCGACATTCTGATGGTGCTGGAAATTTTACGGGGTGGATGTTGTATAGGAATAGTGGAGATATTGACGGACGTTTTCGTCTATATATGCATTATGTGACAGTTGGAAATAGTATTGTGGCGTATCGTGCGTGGCCTTATATAGATGGGTTGGAGGCCGAAAAATGGTATCATTTTGTTATTACACGAACGAGTGATGGATTTGTTCAGGGGTATGTGAATGGCGAGCGTGTTATTAATGAGACACCTCCCGCTGATTTTGATCGCTGGTCTACTAATAATTATGGTATTAGTGTTGGTTCACAGAGAGTTGGGAGTGCTGGCTGGCAAAGTAATAATGCATTAATGGATGATTTTCGTATATATTCTGAAGTGTTTACCACAGCTTTTGTTAAGCAGTTGTATGCAGAGGGTTTAGAAAAACATCGAGTTGCGAGTGATATTGAGTAATATGGTTGCATAACGGTGTAGTATTGCTATTCTTATGAGTATGAAAGGAGTAGTTACAGTGGTTGGTATTGTTATTATTTTGGTGGTTGTTGGTTTGTTTGTGTTTCGATCTACAGATGAGGTGCAAGCACCTTCTCTTGAGCCGACATTTGAGATGAGGGATGGGGGTTTGCCTGATAATGAATCTGGTTTGTTTATAAAGTTAGCGCCGTCTGATTTGCCTGTGAGTGAAAGTGATGTATCGGAGGAGGGTGCGGTTTCTAATGTTGGTGATACAGATGTTGTAAGTAATGTTGTCAGTGATGTTACGATTTCTGTAGATGAAAGTGGTTTTACGCCGAGTGAAGTGGAGATTTCGGTTGGTGATACAATACAGTTTGTTAATGATGGACAGGCACTTCATTGGCCTCGCTCTGATATATTCGATGCTGGTAGTGGTCTTGCAACTGGTGGAATATTTTCGCATACGTTTGTTGAGGCGGGGGTTTGGGAATTTAATGATCATTTGTATCCTGGGGTGCATGGAACGGTGACAGTGAAGTAGTGGTATTTGAGTGATAGCTAAAATGACGTCTTGTCTTAGTTTTGGTATACTTCATTCATGGTTGATGGTTTTAATGATTTAGTCCTTCAGAATCTTGTTGAGAAAGGTGTTCTTGATATTGAAAAAGTTACTGAAATTCAAGCAAAGCTTAAAAAAGGAAAGAGTGATTTATATACTCTTGTTGTGATTGAAAGTGATGTGGATGGTGAGATGTATGCTCAAGCGCAGGCGGTTGCGTTTGATCTTCCGTATGTCAATTTGAGTGATTTAGTGATTGAGAAGGAGGTTCTTGAAATTGTTCCTGAGTCGACTGCACGTGATCATGAGATTGTTGCGTATGAGCAGACAGGTAAGTCACTTAAGGTTGCTATGTCTAATCCGAATGATCGACAGATTGTTGAGTTTATTCGAAAGAAGGTTGGCATACCCATTGAGGTGTCTGTCGCGAGTTCTATAGGGGTTCGTAGTACGCTTGCGAAGTATCAAGCATCACTAGAGGCGGAATTGAAGGGTTTGATTCAAGAAGTTCAAGCAAGTATTCCTAAGGATGGGGATGATCTTTCGAAGGTTGCTGAAAATTTACCTATTATTCGAATCACAGATTCCATATTAAAGCACGCTATTTTGAATGGTGCATCTGATATTCATATTGAGCCGACAGAGAAGAAGGTTGTTGTTCGATATCGTGTGGATGGCATGCTTCGGGATATGTTGGTGCTTCCAAAGGATGTTATTGTGGGTCTTGTAGCGCGTATAAAGGTGCTTAGTAGATTGCAGATTGATGAGCATCGTTTGCCACAGGACGGAAGCTTTAAGATAGAAAAGGATGATTATAAGGTGGCGTTTCGTGTTTCCATATTGCCTGTTTTTGATGGTGAAAAGGTTGTTATGCGTTTGCTTGATGAGTCAGGTCGTGGACTTGGTATTGAGGATATTGGTTTGAGTGAGAAGAGCTTGAAGATGTTTCAGAAAAGTATTAGTAGTCCGAATGGCATGATACTTGTGACTGGTCCTACTGGTTCTGGCAAAACGACTACGTTGTATGCTGCGATGCGTGAGATGAATAAGCCTGAGGTTAATATTAGTACTATTGAGGATCCAATTGAATATCGCATGCCTCGTATCAATCAAACACAGGTTCGTCCAAAGATTGGTTTGACGTTTACGAATGGTTTGCGTTCTCTTGTGCGTCAGGATCCCGATATTATTATGATTGGTGAGATTCGTGATGAAGAAACAGCATCTCTTGCAGTGAATGCTGCTTTGACAGGGCATTTGGTGCTTTCTACTCTTCATACAAATAGTGCTGCTGGTGCTGTCCCTCGTCTTGTTGATATGAAAGTAGAGCCATTTCTTATCGCTTCTACTACGAATCTTCTTCTTGCGCAAAGATTGGTTCGTCGTTTGTGTGAGAAGTGTCGTGTGGAGGTTAAGTCGAATCAATCTGTTTTGGATAGTTTGGGTGATGTGGTGAATCTTGATGAGACACTCGCGATATTGCAGTCGATGAGTGTTGTGAAAAAGGGTGATAGTTGGAAAGATATTGAAATGTATACTGCTGGATCATGTGATAAGTGTCATGATGGGTATAAGGGACGGGTTGGAATTTATGAATTGCTTGAGGTGACTTCGTCTATTCAAAAACTTATTACAAAGAGTGTGACATCAAAGGAAATTCAAGATTTGGCTCGTGCAGAGCAGGGAATGGTGACGATGCTTGAAGAGGGTCTTAGTAAAGTTGTTCAAGGTATCACGAGTGTCGAGGAGATACTCCGTGTTGCAAAAGAGTAGTATACTAATTCATATATGGCTACATATTCGTTTGATGGTAGGAATGAGATGACGGGGGAGATTGTGAAGGGTGTGCGTGAAGCGACATCTAGTTCTATGCTTGGTCAGGATTTACTGAGTGAGGGTATTCTCATGACTCGTTTTGAAGCGAAGAAACGAGCTGCAAAGAATGCATCGATGTTTTCTTCCATTTTTAATCGCGTTCCTATTTTAGAGCGCGTGTTGTTCGCTCGATATTTTGCGCTTATGCTTCGGGCTGGTCTTGATGTAAAACATTCGATAGGTGCTCTGAAGGATCAGACGAGAAATAAGGCATTGAAAGATTCTTTGAATGCGATTTATGGAGGTGTTGAGCGTGGGCAGGCAGTGTCTGAGGTTATGGAGCAGTTTCCTGGTTCTTTCTCTCCGCTCTTTATTAGTTTTGTGAGAGTTGGTGAGACGACTGGTCGTTTGCAGGAGTCACTTGAGGTTTTGGCGGCGCAGTTGCAGAAGGAATATATTCTTCGTCGAGCTGTGCGTGGTGGTATGCTCTATCCGATTGTTATTATCACTGCACTTGCCGCTGTGGGTTTTGCAATGATGGTGTTTGTTGTGCCGAAACTTGTTGATATTTTTGAGGGATTTGATGTGGAGCTTCCTATTATGACTCGTATTCTGATTGGGATTAGCGGATATTTTGAGTCATTTTGGTATCTTATGATTCTTTTGATGATTGGGTCTGTGTTTGGTGGATGGTGGGCATTTCGTTTGCCACCTGTGAAAAGGGTGGTTATGCATGGTTTTTTATATGTTCCTGTGATTGGAGGAATTATGCAGAATATAAATTTGGCTCGTTTTGCTCGAAGTTTGAGTTCTTTGTTGAGTAGTGGCGTTTCTTTTATAGAAGCGTTGCAGATTCTTGGTGATAATACGCCACATCCAAGTTATGCAAATGTGTTTAAGGATTCAGAGGATCATGTGAAACAAGGAAAACCACTTAGTATATTTTTGAAAGATTTTCCTCGTTTGTTTCCTACGCTTGTTGTAAGTATTATTGAGGTTGGTGAGGAGACAGGAGAAATTGATACTGTATTGAATGAAGTTGCGTTGTTTTATGAGGGTGAGGTTGATCAGGTTATGAAAAATATGACATCTATTATGGAGCCGATATTAATGATTGTGATTGGACTTGCTGTCGGTGCTCTTGCTGTTTCTGTGATATCTCCGATTTACAGCTTGGTGAACGTGATTTAAGTATGACAGTGCGTGAAAATAAGGATGCTGTGCAGAATGATAGTGGTTTTACTATTATTGAAGTTTTAATTGCTACTTTTATAATTGGTGTTGTTGTTGTTGGATTGTTTGGGCTTTTTATTTTGTCTTTGCGTACAGTTCAAGATAATGAAAGGAGGATTGTTGCTATTGCTCTTGCGAATGAAAAGATGGAGTTGGTTCGTAATTTACCGTATGTTGATGTTGGGACTCTGGGTGGTGTTCCTTCTGGTAGTCTTTTGCAGGAAGAGGTCATAGCGCGTAATAATTTATCGTATACAGTCACGACCGATATTAGATATGTAGATGACCCACATGATGGTCTTGCGGGAGGGGATCCGAATGATTTGTTGAATACGGATTATAAGCAGGTGCGTGTTGAGGTTTCTTGGAATAGTCCGACTGCGGTTCGACCGATATTGTTAATAACTTTTGTTGTTCCTCAGGGCATTGAGGGTGGGGAGATTGCTGGTACTCTTATTTTCGAAGCGCTTAATGCAAATGGAGATTCGATTGTTGGAGCGAGTGTCAATATTGTGAATAATGAGGTGGATCCTGTCGTTAATATTGCGACACAGACGAATGATGAAGGGAGGGTTATTGCTCCTGGTTTGTTAGAATCGGCAGGTAGTTATCAATTAGCTGTGTCGAGGGATGGATATACAAGTGAGCAAACATATGATGAAACGGGAATATTTTCTCCTGACCCCAATCATGCCCACCTTACTGCGATTCAGGGTGAAATTACAGAGAAGACGTTTTTGATTGATTTGTTGAGTAGTGCCTCTTTGACTACAAAAAATGCGCTTGGTGTGGTGCTCGGCGGTGTTGATTTTAATATGCATGGTACGAAATTCATAGGTGAAGATAATGATGGAGAAACTGTATATATGTTTGATGAAGATGGTACTACTGATGGTGGTGGTTTGTCCGAGTATCAGGATATGGTGTGGGATTCATATGAGATTACTGTAGATGGTGTACTTACTGGGTATGACATTAAAGAATCAAGCAAGTCCTTGCCTCTTGATGTTGGTCCTGGGGAGCATGTTGATATGGATATTGTGCTTGTTCCTCATACTGATCTTTCTTTGCATTTAACGATTGTTGATATACTTGGAGAGTTGGTGGAGGGCGCTACTGCTACTTTTAGTTTGGATGAATATAGTGAAGAGTTAGTGACTGGAGAATATGGGCAAGTATTTTTTTCTGATCTTCCAAATACTGGTAGTTATACCCTTGTGGTGGAGGCGGATGGATATGAATTGTTAGAGCAACCCGTGATTATGAACGAGAGCTTGCGGGTGTATATAGATTTAACTGCACTTGGGATATGAAGATATTAAAGAACAGTTCTACTGGTATGACTGTTTTAGAAATAGTCATTGTTGCAGGTATTTCGTTAATTCTGATGACTGCTCTTGTGCGGTTTATAGTTGCTGGATATCCGCTTTCGAAGTCTGCATATTTGCAATCAAATGCGAATGAACAGGCGCGTTTGCGTTTGAAGCGTATTGCAAAAGAGATTAGAGAGATTCGTATTTCAGACACTGGTGCATATCCTATTGTTGAGATGACTTCTACGCGTCTTATTTTTTATGCGAATGTTGATGATGACATGCAAACAGAGCGTGTTCGGTATGAGCTTTTGGGAACAAATTTGGAGAGGGGTATTATTGAACCGTCTGGTGATCCGTATGAGTATGATGAGAATACTGAGGAGGTTGCGGTAGTTGCATCATCGGTTCGTAACGCGGAAGTTCCTGTTTTTGTTTACTTTACTGGTGATTATCCGCAGGATACTGTTGCGCTTGCTCCAATGGATGTGACAGAGGCAAAATATATTGAGTTTACATTGCTGATTGATGCTGATGAAAGAGTAAGCCCAGAGCCGATTGAAATGGTATCGCAAGTACAGTTGCGTAATATGAAAGTGAATCTTGGTGATGTGGTAGAATAGGGGTATGCGATTTTTTCATAGCAATATGAGTGCGGGTGGTGTGCTTGTTATGATGCTTGTTATTTTTAGTATGTTTATGGTGATTATGATTGCTATGATTTCATATATAAATAGGCAATTTCATGAAACTGTTGATCAGGAGCAAAGAGAAAAGATTTTTCATATTGCGGAGTCGGGGGTGGATTATACGGTTGCGGAGTTGAATGGTGGTGTTGTTGTTCCTGATGATTTATTAGGGTTTACAGAAAGAACAGTAAATATTAATGATCCTGTTTCTGGAGATGTGATTGGTGTGTTTAAAATGTCATATTCTACACTTGTAGGTGACGGTGTGAGTCTGGAATCAACTGGATATGATGCATCTGGTGAAGGTAAATGTGCAAAAATTGTAGCAGATATTCAGCGTATTAGTGTTAATCAACCGTATACTGTTGTGTTGTGGGATCGTAGTGTAAGCTGTCCTTAAGGAGTATGATTAAGGTTTGTAAAAATGAATTAGGATTCACTATTGTAGAGTTGCTTATTGTTATTTCTGTTGGTGCCTTGCTTCTTATGGCAACTGTTGCGTTTTTTGGTAGAGGATTCGGGATATATCGTAGTCAGTTTGAGCAGGTTTTGAGTGTAGAGGAGGCGAGAATACAAATGAATCGCTTGAGTTCTTCTTTGCGAGATGCGCGTGATTTTGATGCTAGTACTGATTGGCTTGTGCTTGCGGAAGATTATTCGATTACCTTTTATTCCAATATCGATGATGACGTCACTATTGAGCAAGTCCTATATTCTGTTTCTGCAGATGGTGAGTTTACACGCACTGTGGATGGTGGTGATTCTGCAATTATTGCTCGTGGTATTCGCAATCGGGTTGTAGGGTCGGAAGTGGAAATGTTTGTGTATTATAATGACAGTGGAGATGTTCTTGATGCTGCTGGTAGAACAGCTGATTTGGTAGAGAGTATTGGTATCACGCTTGTTGTGGATAATGATCTGGGGCAATTGCCTAATGGGGTTGTGGTAAGTACGCGAATTACACCAAGACAGAAGGGGTCTATAGCTGTAGTTGATAGTTTGAGGCCTGTTGATGTTGTGTTGGGGTCTGACGGGAATGCTACGATTACCATCGATGGTGTTGATACTGTTATTTCAATTAATGCATTAAATGATGGACGAGTTCGAGTATATGAAAATGCTTTTTATGCTCATATGAGTACTTTGATTGAGGAGTGGACTGCGTGGATGGGGAGTAGTAATCCTACTGACCAAATATCAATTACTGATTTAGAGACAGCTATGTGCTTGAACTCTGATGCTGTTTTACTTCAAGAGTTACTTGATTCGTGTAGTTCTGGTTTTGGGTATGATCCTGTGTTTACGTATACGAGTGGTGGTGTAACTGATTTTATTAGGAGTATTTTGGATGTGGTTTCTCCGGCGGCGTGTGGGGGTGCTAATATTTTTCCTCCTAATTGGCGCGGGGAGGTAGATGCAAGTGCTTCTGTGTGGGACGCGTGGGATAGTAGTTCGGGTATTCTTGCTCCTGCTCCATACTTCACACCTGATTCTTGGGTTGGTTATTTTGATTGGCCACTTGATTTTCCTTTTAGTCATCTTTCTGATAGTAGTGTTGTGCAAATTCTTGATGATTATCAATCGGCAACACGTGTAGCTGTTATTCCTGAATCGAAGGAATATGTGTTTGATTTGCAGAATTATCGAGGGTTTGTATTAGGATCAGTGAAAGAAGTTCGATTGCAGGTTGCGTGGAGGCCAGAGGTAGGGCAGACAGCTCAAGTGCAGATGGGGTCAAGTGATGGTGGTATTGATGCTGGGATAGGGTCTTGGACTCGATTATCTGGTCCTGATGCGAATGGATGGGTTACTGATTTGTATGAAAACCGATTGTATCCCGCTCCAACAACTGAGACATTTGCTTTGAGTTTTGGTAGTGGTGATGCATATGTGGATCAGGTTTCTATTGATACGTATTCTGTTGTCGCTGAAGAGGATTTGTGTGTAGGGGGGGTGCTTGCTTGTGATTTGGGCGCTTTTCCTCCTTCTTGGCGGAATGAGTCAAATGCGAATACTGCTGTGTTTGATGATTGGGCCGTGAATCCAGATATTCCCGTTGTTCAAAATTATTATATTGCTCCTGATTCGTGGGAGGGCTTTGTTAATTCTCCCCCTATGCCGTGGCCGTATGTTTTGGGTTATACTTTTGGGCCTATACCATTGCCAGGTAGCGTTCAGGAAACTAGATACGGGAGGTCTAATGTTTTGCAAATTCCTCGTTCTGTAAAGTTATTTTTTTCTTTGAGAAATTCAAGTGGAGAGCTTGCGGTTAGGGAGGCTCGAGTTCAAGTTGTTTGGCGTCCTTCTTCTGGTGCTGGTGGAGAGCAGACAATGAGTATGGAATTAGGGTCAAGTAGTGTTGGCATCACGTTTGAGGAGGGAGAGTGGTTTCGAGTGAATGGGCCTGATGGGGACGGATGGGTTACTGATGTATATACAGGTTGGTTTTTTCCTAGTCCCGAGTCTGAGTTATTTACTTTGAGTTTTGCTGGCGGTTCTTCTACGGTGTATGTAGATAGTGTGATTATTGATACATACGCTACTGTTGAGGAGAATTTGTGTGGAATTACTCCTTTATCGGCGATGATAGTGAATAGTCCGCGTGGGATTGAATTTTGGGGTGTGGGGACGAGCGAAGAGATTCAGTGGTCTTTGGTAGGTTTCGAAGATCCGAATGTGAAGATTGAGTTGTATAAAAATGATGTATTTTTTAGTACGATAGCTGCTTCAACTTCCAATGATGGGTCTTATGATTGGTCTATACCAGAGGATCATTCTGTGGGGAGTAGTTATAAGGTTAAGATTTCTTCGGTGTTGGATCCTTTGATTTTTGGTTTGAGTGATGATGATTTCAATATTCAGGATATACAAATCGTTGAGGATGAGGATGCATCGTTTGTCGCGTCTGGTTCATGGCTTTATTCTACGAGTGTTGGACGTGGGGTAGGTTCTCGTTATAAGTTCAGTGGCTCGGGATCCGAAAAGACAGCTTGGGCATTTACAGTCGTTCCTGGTCAGTATGAAGTTGCGGCGACATGGGTTGGTAGTGGGGATCGGGTAAGTGATGCTCCATATACTGTGGTTGATGGCTCATCTCCATTTGCTACAGTAGATTTGAGTCAGCAGATAGATCCTGATGATTATTTTGCTTCTGGATCTGATTGGGAGCGTGTGGGTACATTTACGATTACTGGGAATACATTGAATGTGGAACTTAGTGATGATAGTGATGATGCTGGCCAATATTTGATTGCTGATGCTATTCGCATTAGAAGAGTTGCTCCTTAGTTATTGTGACTGCTCGTAAAAAGTGTGTATAG
>SDBS01007208.1_pt1 | contig 10812 bp, 12 predicted proteins | sample 2277091 | NCBI WGS metagenome assembly SDBS01 (sample SAMN10404972, study PRJNA504765) | marine sediment metagenome | isolation source: marine sediment core GS10_PC15, 163 cmbsf | place: Arctic Ocean: Southern Knipovich Ridge | collected 2010 | reverse complement strand
CTTGAAAATAATAAAAAATACATTGGGAAAGTCGTTGAAGTGCTAGTTAACAGAACTAAAGGAGGATTTTTCTTTGGGAAAACAAGAACTTACAAAACTATAAAAGTTGAATCAAAAAAGAAGCCTTTAGGTCAATTTGTTAAAGTGAAAATTGTTGATGCCCTACCATGGGGTCTAAAAGGAGAAATAAAAAAAACCACCTAAAATTTCTAAGTGGTTTAAAGATTTGTTATCCAAGGATTTCAACCAATGAATAAAGCCAGCGAAGCGGATGACTACATAAATAGATCGTCAAAACGAATCCAATTAAACCAAGAAATTCGCAAAAAATTTCGCTCCGATGGCCAAAAATAGCCTCAACAAGCCAAACAAGAAAAAAACCACCTGCCATAGGTAAAGCTACACAAAGAATTATCACGGCATAAAATCCTCCAAGAAGGATGATGGCGCCGATAATAGTGCCAACAACCAAAATAGCTGCCAGAATACCTGCTCCTTTAAGAAACCCTGTCATTGGAACACCTGCAAAAGCGAGAAAAAAACCTAGACAAACGATAACAGTTATGAGAATCAGTAATTTTTTCATTTTCTATCTCCTTTCAGTTTTTAATGAACAAATAAACTCTTTATTTTATTATAAGGCATCATAAAAAATATGTCAAGAGAATCAAAAAAGCTAATTGTCATTCTGGGGCCGACTGCTTCAGGGAAAACTAAGTTTTCAATAAAACTTGCCAAGAAATTCAATGGCGAGATTGTTTCGGCTGATTCAAGGCAAGTTTATAAGGGGATGGATATTGGCGCTGGCAAGGTAACTAAAAAAGAAATGCGAGGCATCCCCCACTATCTTTTAGATATTGCCTCGCCAAAAATAAGATTCACTGTTTTGCAATATCAAAAACTTGCTCTAAAAGCAATCAACAAAATCCATAAAAAAAGCTTGCCCTCACACCAATCCGCCAAAGGCGGATCTGGTAGTGATGGGAAGATTCCTTTTTTGGTTGGAGGAACTGGCTTCTATATTCAATCCGTAGTTGATGGAATTGTTATTCCGAAAGTAAAACCTGACTGGAAATTAAGGACTAAACTTGAAAAAAAGAATATTAAAGAACTTTTTAAAATGTTAAAAAAGCTTGACCCTCGCAGAGCTAAGACAATTGAAAGCAAAAATAAAAGAAGATTAATAAGGGCTCTTGAAATTGTGATTAAAACTAAAAAGCCGGTTCCTTTATTAAAAAAGGAGCCGCCTCAATTTGAAGTTCTGATACTCGGAATAAAAATAAGCTCTGATGAGCTTAAAAAGTTGATTAAAAAAAGATTGTTAAAAAGATTGAAGGGAGGAATGATAGCTGAAGTTAAAAGATTGAAAAATCCGCCGACTGGCAGAGGACTTTCCTGGAAACGTTTGGAGGAATTTGGGTTAGAATACCGATCTGTCGCGCAATATCTTCAAAAAAAACTAAACTACCAAGAAATGATAGAAAAAATACAAAAAGAAAGCGAACATTTTGCAAAACGCCAAATGACCTGGTTTAAGCGCGATTCTCGTATTCACTGGATTAAAAACCACCAAGACGCAGAAAAATTGACCCAAAAATTCTTAAAAAATAAAATTTAAACGTAGATGTGGGCGCGCAAATTTTGCTAAACAAAATTTAGGGATAAGCGTTTAAAATTTACTTTTCAGGAATTTAATTCTCTTTTCAAAAGCTCTTGCACGGTGTCTGGTTTTGCTCTGCCTTTGGTGGCTGCCATTACCTGCCCTATTAAAAACTGGAGGGCGTTTTCTTTACCTTTTTTATAATCTTCTATTGCTTTTGGATTTTTGGAAATAATCTCTTTTATAATCTTTTCAATCTCTCCAGTATCAGTTATCTGGGTTAGACCTTTTTCTTCAATAATATGAGATGGGTCGGCTCCAGCGCCAAACATTTCCCCTAAAACTTGCTTGGCAATTTTACTTGATATTTTGCCTTTATAAATTAAAGTGCAAAATTCTGCAAAATTCTCTGGAGTAATTAAGAAATCCTCTCCTGAAACCAAAGCTCTTTTAAGCAATCCTTGTAGATCTGTAATAATATAATTTGTGGCTAACTTAGTTAATTTCAAAAACTCTTCTCTACTAACTTTTTCTTTTCCTTCCAATTCCTTAACCCAGTTTCTCAGTTCTGACATTACTTTCTCAAAATATTCACCAAGATCTTTATTAAAAGCGTAAATCTCAATAGATTTTTCATCTAAATTATATTCTTTTTTAAATCTTTCTCTTCTCTTTTGAGGAAGTTCGGGAATTTCTGCTTTAATTTCTTGAATAAATTTCTTATCAAAATGAAGCACTGGTAAATCGGGCTCTGGAAAGTATCTATAGTCGTGAGCCTCTTCTTTTTTCCGCTGGCTAACTGTTATTTGTTTTTTCTCATTCCAGCCACGGGTTTCCTGGACAACTTTTTTGCCTTTTTTCAAAACTTCTGTCTGTCTTTCAATTTCATAATCAATTGCTTTTTCTACCGCCCTGAATGAATTCAAATTTTTGATTTCTACTTTTGTTCCTAGTTTCTGCTTCTTACTTAAACTAATATTTACTTCAACACGTAATTGTCCTTTTTCCATATCAGCATCAGAAACTAAAAGATATCTTAAAATTAATTGGAGATCTTGGGCAAATCTTCTCGCCTCCTTGGCTGTACTTAAATCCGGCTCAGTAACCAATTCCATTAAAGGAATCCCTGCTCTGTTAAAATCAACTAATGAATAATCTTCTCCTTTGGGATGTATCAATCTGCCAGTGTCTTCTTCTAAATGCACCCTTGTTATTCTAATTTTTCTGCCATCTTGTGCTGAGCCTGCCGAAGTATTAATCTCTAAAAATCCTTCTTCGCAAAAAGGCTTGTCATATTGAGAAATTTGATATCCTTTTGGCAAATCAGGATAAAAATAGTTTTTTCTATCAAACTTAGAATCTTTAGGAATCTGGCAATTCAAAGCCAGTCCTGTTTTTATTACTTTTCTTACTGCTTCTTTATTAATTACCGGCAAAACTCCCGGCTGAGCAGTGCATATCGGGCAAATATTAACATTAGCGTGTTTTTCGTTAGGGTCATTCAGACAACTACAAAACATTTTTGATTCTGTCTTCAATTCAACATGTATTTCAAGGCCTATTGTTGGCTTATATTCCATGATTTATAATTTATTTTTGATTATTTTCCAAATTTTCTCATGAATTACTTCTGGCGCCAATAGCTTATTATTTTCCATACATTCTATAACTTTAAATTCTTTTGGAAATTCTTCAGCTGCGTGCAAATAGGATTTTAAAGTATCTTCCAAGTGCTTTTTGTCCTTTTCGTGAATATCTCTTTTCTCGCTCCTTCCTAAATAAGCTTTTCTTCTTGCTTTTTTTTCTTTATCAGTTATTTTGTGGGCTAATTTTAAAGAAAGAGCAGGCAATGTTTTAAGAATAAGACTACAGTTGGGCTTAGGAATTTTTAAGATTTCGTATTCTAAATGATAAAGCCAGTCAAAATATTTTTTCCTTTCTTTTCTATTTTTTATCTTACCTCCTTGATGACCAATATTTGAAGCAAGATATCTATCAGCAATAACTATTTTTCCATTCTTTAACCATTTTCTTATTTTAAAACTAGCATCATATCTATCGCAGGCATAAAAAATAGAGGCACAGTAAGAACCAACCTCTTTAACTGTTCCATAATTACCTCTTAAATACTCATCAACTAGCCAGGCTGGCTTTTCGCCATGCCGAGGAAAATCAATTATTTCTACTCCATATCCTTCGCGTTTTAAACGTTTAATTAATAACTTAGATTGAGTTGATTTTCCTGATCCATCTAGTCCCTCAAGAACTATAAATTTTCCTGGATAAAAATTCATAATCATTCTAAAAACTTTAATAAATATTCTTTATAAACAATTGGCGCTCAACTACCAGTATCTTTAATCTCGCTTCTTTTCCTAAATTGATAATTATTTTTTATTAAGTTTAAATAATAATCTAAACTAGTGGTTCTAATTCCCTGTCAAAAGCCATCTTTAAAAATTATATCTCTGGAAACTACTAAAATTTTCTCATTTTCTTTCATGTTTTTCTAAAGTAAGGAAAGTATATTTATAAGGATTTTCTCTGTCTGGTTTATTCTCTACCCGTTCTACTTCTTTCCAAGAGCTCCGGTCAAATTCCGGAAAAAAGACGTCACCTCCAAAATCTCCCTCAATCAAGGTTAGATATATTCTATCAACTAATGGTAAGAATTGACGGTAAATTGATTCTCCCCCGCAAATCATTACTTCTTTAGAATTCTTGACTATCTCAAGCGCTTCTTTTATAGAGTAAGCAATTTGACAACCAAACGGAGTAAAATTTTTATCTAAAGTTAGAATAATATTAATTCGACCAATCAATGGCTTGCCAATAGATTCAAAAGTTTTTTGGCCCATAATTATTGGTTTCCCCTTGGTTAATTGCTTAAAATGCTTCATATCAGCCGGCAAATTCCAGGGCAGAGTATTTTTTAAGCCAATAACATTATTCCCACCAATTGCTGCAATAATTGAAAGAACAGGCTTGTTTTTTTCTCTCATTTTGATATCATAATATATTAACCATGAAAAAACAAGCTAATAAATCTATAGTCTCAAACTATTCTGAACTTAAAAGAATGATTAATGCCCATAGAACTCTAAAACATAGAATTGTTTGTACTGTGGGTTCCTGGGATATGCTTCACATAGGTCATCTTAGATATCTGATAAAGGCTAAAAGACAAGGAGATATCCTTATAGTCGGAGTGGACAGTGATAGAGGAATAAAACTTTATAAAAATGAATTAAGACCAATTATTCCTCAAGAAGAAAGAATAGAAATGCTTAGTTATCAGGATTGCGTGGATTACGTCACTTTAATAGACGACATTGATGAACAAGGAAAATGGCAATACGAACTTATAAAAATGATCAAGCCCGATCTTTTTATTACTACTGATTACAGCTATTCTGATAAACAAATCAAAGAAATTGGAGAATATTCTAAAAAGGTTTTAATCTTTCCTCGTCAGGCAAAAAACACTTCTTCAACTAAAATTATTGAAACAACTGTCAAAAAACACTTAGAAATACTTCTATCAAAATTTAACAAAAAAGATGAGAAAAAAATTAGTTAATATTAAAAATGCCAGACAAGGAGAATATAAAAAGATAATTGAACAAATAGCTAAAACGGGTAAATGTCCCTTCTGCAAAGAGAACTTTAAATACCACAAGAAACCGATTTATAAAAGAAAGAATGGCTGGTTTTTAACTAACAACAGCTGGCCATATAAAAACACTAACTGCCATCTAATAATTTTAGGAGATAAACATAAAGAAAACTTTTCGGAAATAACAAAAAAAGATTTTGAATCAGTGACTTATTTAATAAACTGGGCGATAAAAAAATGGAAAATAAAAGGAGGAGGGATAACGATGAGGTTTGGAGAAACCAATTATACTGGAGCTTCGGTTAATCATATTCACTTTCATATAATTTCTCCGAAGATAGACAAAAAAACGAAAAAAACAAAAACAGTTAATTTCCCAATCGGTTAGTTTTTTTTAAATGGCGATTTCTCCTTTAATTGAAGGGTGAGGATCATATCCTTCAAGTCTAAAATCTTCGTAGTCAAAATCGAAGATGTTTTTTATTTTTGGATTAAGAATCATCTGGGGCAAAGGCCTGGGCATACGAGTTAACTGAAGTTTTACCTGCTTTATATGATTAAGATAAATATGAGCGTCAGACAGGGTATAAATAAATTCATGGGCTTTTAATCCGGTAACCTGAGCCATCATCATTAACAATAAAGAATAAGAAGCAATGTTAAAAGGAACACCCAAAAAAACATCGCAACTTCGTTGAAATAAATGTAAGGATAACTTTTTCTGGGCAACAAAAAATTTAAAAAAGCAGTGGCAAGGAGCGACAAAAACCTTATCAATGTCTTCTGGGTCCCAAGAAGTTACCACCAATCTTCTAGAATCAGGGTTTGTTTCTATTTCTTTTATTACATTCGATATTTGATCAATTACTCCGCCGTCTCTTTTTTTCCAACGCCGCCACTTTTCGCCATAGATGGGCCCCAATTCTCCTGGATGTAAATTATATTTAGCGCAGACCTCGGGCGTTGCCCATTCGTTCCAAATTGTCACACCATGATCTTGTAAATACTTAACATTGGTATCCCCCCTTAAAAACCAGAGTAGTTCGTAGATAATGGATTTCAAATGAACTTTTTTAGTAGTAAGCAAGGGAAAACATTGATCTACTTTAAAACGCATCTGATAACCACAAATAGCAATATTTCCGATTTCTTGTGGATCGCCCTTTCTTTCTCCGTTTTCCAAAATGTATTTTAAAAAACTTAGATACTGTTTCATTTTTTATTTCAATTTTAATTTTCCAGAGGGAACATAAATAATTTTCACCTTTGCCGAATCTAAAACTTTTTTGGCGTCGAAATTGGAACCGCCTTCGCCAAAATAAAGATTTTTTATATTGGAAAAAACAATAAGTTTCGCGCAGACAGGACAAGGAAAAGTAGTTATATAGAACGATGCTCCTTTAATAGAAAACCCTTCTTTGGCAGCTTGAGCAATAATTCTTTGTTCAGCATGAATTGTACTTGCCAAATCCTGTCTTTCGCCAGGCATAAAAAAATCCCTTACTTCACCAACCTGATAAGGAGTATGGTCGCTGGGAAGATCTTTATTGTAGGTACGAAAAATAATTTTTTTATCTTTTACCAAAACTGCCCCGATCCGACGCCACCACTCACTGCTTTTTTCTGCCTCTTTATATGCCTCCTTCATCATTTCAATATCAAAAAAATCTTCGGAAAGCGGAATATCTTCAATGGGCTGTTCGGATAAAATTTTATCTTTATCCCAGCGAAGAAAAACCGATTGCCATTCTACTTTTTCTTTTTTGAAGTATCTATCATATAAATTTCGAGAAATTTCATCCTGAACAAAAATCAGTTCTTTATTTCGCAACTGTTTAACATTATCTTTAGAAAGAATGGAAATATTTTCAAAACCGAGTTTATTGAGCAAAAGTTTTACCGTGTTTGAATCTATTGATGCAATATCCGGTTTAAATTCGGAAAGTTCCTCTAAAAAGGCTTCATCGATAATATAAATAACAGAAATTCTCTCCCGAATTTGATTCAAAAAATCTAAATATCCCCTATGGATAACAGGGATATAAAGGATGAGATTTTTTTTATTCATAAAAAAATAGTTACTCTATTTCAATGCCCATATTCTTCGCCGTGCCCTCAATAATTTTCATTGCCTGCTCTATATTAGTGGTATTCAAATCAGGCATTTTCTTTTGGGCAATTTCTTTTAGCTGGCTTTTTGTAATTTTAGCCACTTTTGTTTTATTCGGAGTCCCTGAACCTTTTTCAATTCCGGCTGCTTTTTTTAAAAGCTCTGCGGCTGGGGGCTGTTTTACTTTAAAATCATAGGTTCTATCCACATAAACTGTAATTTCCACAGGAAGCTTAAAGCCGGACTGATTTTTCGTTATATCATTAAACTTTTGACAAAACTCAGCAATATTTACCCCATGTTGAGCTAAAGCAGGCCCCACCGGAGGAGCCGGTGTCGCTTTTGCTGCTGGAATTTGAAGTTTTATAATAGCTTTTATTTTTTTTGCCATGTTTAAAGTTTCTTAATCTGTAATGAATCTAATTCAACTGGAGTATCTCTACCAAACATATTTACTAAAACTTTTATTTTTCCTCTTTCTTCATCAATCTCCGAAACCTTTCCATCAAAATCTTTAAATGGACCGTCAATAATTTTTATGGGATCCCCTGCTCTGACATCAATCTTATATTGAGGAGCTTCAATGCCCATTCTTTTCTTCAGAATCTCAATCTCTTGAGATGAAATCGGCACCGGGGTAGTTCCGACCCCTACAAAACCAGTTACGTTTGGGGTATTCCTAACAATATACCAAGAATCATCAGTAACAATCATTTCAACCAGCACATAACCAGGATAAATCTTTTCTTCAATGATTTTTCTTTTACCGTTCTTAATTTTTATCTTTTTTTCTTTTGGCACCAAAACATTAAAAATTTTATCTTCTATACCCAAAGACTCAACCCTTTGTTTCAGGCCATTGGCAACTGCGTCTTCGTAGCCAGAGTAAGTATGAATCACGTACCAATTTTTTTGTTGCGGTAAACGTTGTTTTGGCATAGTTTTATTACAATATGAATCGTCTTAATAAGGTATTAAATATAAAATCCAAGCTGCCTAAAAATGCGGCTACGGCAACCGAAAGTCCAATAACAATTAAAGTATATCTAATGGTTTCCTTTCTTGTAGGCCAGTTAACTTTTTTCATTTCAAGCCTAACTTCTTTCAAAAAAGAAATAATTTTTTTGGGTAAATTAGCAATCTTCATAATTTTCATGGTATAACGTAAATCTCTTAAAAAAGGCCTCTTCGGCCACTATTTAATAATAGCTGAAGGTTCTTTTTGTGTCAAGCTGCGCCATTTCTAAATATCCAAATTCTTTACCTTCTTGGCATAGGTCTGAATAAATTTCTTCCGTGGCAATACTTCCTCGCCCATTAAAGTATCAAAAATTTTGTCTGCTTCTTGGGCATCGTCAATAGTAACTTTTAACAAAATACGGTTTTCTGGATTCATAGTGGTTTCCCAAAGCTGGATAGGATTCATTTCTCCAAGTCCCTTATACCGCTGAATAGAATATTTCTCTTTTTTAAGAGAAGCCAAAATTTTCTGCTTTTCTTCATCACTGTAAGCGTATTCTACTCTTTTTCCTATCTGAATTCGATAAAGCGGAGGCTGGGCGATATAAAGATAACCTTTTTCAATTATAGGTTTAAAATAACGATAGAAAAGAGTTAAAAGCAAGGTTCGAATATGCGAACCATCAACATCAGCGTCCAAGGTCAGAATAATTCGATGATATCTTGCTTTGTCAATATTAAAATCCTCCCCAATAGCGGTTCCTAAAGCAATAATTAATGCCCTAATTTCTTTTGAAGATAAAATCTTATCTATTCTTGCTCTTTCTACATTTAAAATCTTACCTCTGAGGGGTAAAATCGCCTGAAAACGCCTATCCCTAGCCGACTTGCACGAACCGCCGGCGCTCTCACCTTCCACTATGAATAATTCGGATTCTTCAGGATTTCTGGAAGAGCAATCAGCCAGCTTTCCTGGCAAAGCAAGACCCTCCAAAACACCTTTTCTCAAAACCGTATCTCTGGCCGCTCTGGCTGCTTTTCTAGCCCTGGAAGATAAAATACATTTCTCAATAATAGCTCTGCCATCTTGAGGGTTCCTTTCTAAAAAATCTGTTAAACGTTCAGAAACAATTTGATCTACTACTGACTTAGCTTCTGGGTTTCCCAGTTTTGCTTTAGTTTGGCCTTCAAACTGAGCCTCCCTTATCTTAACTGCGACAACTCCAGTCAAACCTTCTCTTACATCTTCGCCCGACAAATTATCATCTGATTCCTTAAGAATGTCGTTCCTCCTCGCATAATCGTTGAAAGTTCGAGTTAAAGCAGTCCTGAACCCGGTCAAATGAGTCCCGCCCTCTTCAGTATAAATATTGTTGGCAAAACTTTCCTCGTGGCATTCATATTCCTGAGTATACTGAAAGGCGGCTTCAACAATCATACCGTTTTTTTCACCATAGCAATAAAAAACATTTGGATGGCGAGAAGCGGATCCATGAATTAAATACTTAACATAAGAGCCAAGGCCTCCTTCAAAATAAAAACTGTAGCTTGTTTTTTCTTTTTCTCTCTCATCTTTAAAGGTTATTCTAACCCCTTTAGTTAAATATGCTTGCTGGCGCAAGTGATTTAGAATTCTTTTTGAATTAAAATTAATTTCTTTAAAAATTTCTTGATCCGGCTCAAACAAAACAGTGGTTCCTGTGTTCCGGCATGAACCCATTTTTTTTAGTTTTGTCTGAGTTTTCCCCTTAGAATATTCCTGGTAATATTTTACACCTCCCCTGCAAACCTCAGCTCTTAGATAATTAGATAAAGCGCAAACAACCGAAACTCCTACTCCATGCAACCCGCCAGAAACCTTATAAGCTTCTCCACCAAATTTCCCTCCAGCATGCAAAGTAGTCATTACTGTTTCCAGAGCCGATTTTTTTGTTTGATGATGCCTATCTACTGGAATTCCTCTTCCGTCATCAACTGTTTTAACTCTGTTTCCCGGCAAAAGGGTTAGTTCAATGTTTTTAGCATAACCTGCCATTGCTTCATCTAAACCATTATCAACACATTCCCAAATTAGATGGTGCAAGCCATCTGGACCGGTTGAACCAATATACATTGCCGGTCTTTTTCTAACAGGCTCTAGCCCCTCTAAAACATAAATGTCTTTAGCAGTATAACCTGTCTCTTTCTTTCCCAAGGGCTTTTTAGACCTTGGTTGTTTTTTTATTTTTTTGGTGATTTTTTTGCGAATCATGATTTTAATTTTATCTACGTACTTCCCATGTGGGATCTTTTTCTAATGCTTTAATAATCTTATTTTGCATCTTGTCTATTTCTTTAGCAGTCAGAGTTCTATCTTCTGCTTGATAGATTATATGGAAAGCCAGATTCTTCTTTCCTCCGGGAATGCCTTCTCCTTCGTAAATATCGAAGAGGTCAACATCTCTTACTAAAGAACCGCCCGCAATGTTAATTTTATTCAAAACCTCTACAACTTTAGTATTTATTGATACTAAAATAGCTAAATCT
>SDBS01007207.1_pt1 | contig 10814 bp, 13 predicted proteins | sample 2277091 | NCBI WGS metagenome assembly SDBS01 (sample SAMN10404972, study PRJNA504765) | marine sediment metagenome | isolation source: marine sediment core GS10_PC15, 163 cmbsf | place: Arctic Ocean: Southern Knipovich Ridge | collected 2010 | reverse complement strand
ATGTCAGGTTTATCAGGAAGGTCTGCTGATCCGTCGCAACCTCGAGAACGTCTTTCCGTACGTCGACCGAATCATACTGACAGAAGGCAAACTCACGCCACACGCCTCATCTGTATTGCACGAGACGTCGACTGACGACACACTAAAACAGATTGGTCAGTTCGCAATTGATAATGACGTTGGCGAGAAGCTGGTCTTCGAAGCTGCGATCACAGCTGAGGAGTGTGAGAAGACTCCTGGCACCCGCGAGGAGTGGGAGGGTCGCAATAAGAACCGCATGCTGGCGACCGCTCTGGAGCTCGGCATGGAAGAAGGCGACTTGATCTACATCATGGACGCCGACGAGTTCATTCCACCAGTCAAGTTGTGTGAAACAATCACAGCGTTCAGCTGTATGCCTAGACTGGTCGCAGGCATGGTGAAAGAGTACCAGTTTGCTTACGGGTTGAAGTACTGGTTCCCGTCGTCTCACCCACGGTTCTTTCGATACGCACCAGGCACCAGGTTCACAACTACCAACCATTTCGTTGCAGCTGGGATCGGTGACCTTAGTCGGATGACCAACTTCGAAATCGACGGCATGTTCCACCTGTGTTGGTCCAAGCATCCGAATATGATTCGCGAGAAGGTTCTGTCGTTCAATCGATTCAGCTTCACGCGCTGGTTCAACGACGTCTATCTTGTGTGGCCGCGGGATCCGGAGCGAGCGTACTACAACAACAGTTGTATCCCTCCGTACCACGGCGTAGGTTTCGCTGAAGGAATGAAGGAACCGTTGTGTGGTCCGCGTGAACTGCCCGAGTTACCAGAGGCGCTTCAAGGACTTGAGTTTGACTGTCTTGACTATGTGATCGAACATGAGAAAGAACTAAGGATATGAGGTGTCCCGACTGCGGTAGTAAATGGCCGAAGGTGATTGTGGCTCACGCTGAAGATCACGGAACACATTTTTGTGGTGAATGTATGGAATGGTTTACTGTTATACGACAGAAGAGGTCTCCAATGCTTAGATACGTTTTGATGGCACCGTTGCTCGTCGCACTTGGCGCAGGTAGTGTGTCGGTTGACTGGCAGAGTAGGAGTGATGAGATTGTGGAGTGGTGGAATGCGCCGAGTGCTCCGGGCACATACTCATACAGCGCCGGCGACTTCTACTACTGGAGACAGTGTTCTGTCTGTTACGACATCTTTACCAACCAGGATCGCGACTGCTGCAAAGCATGTGGCAGTAAATCTATAAACGACAGCGTTTGCGCTCGATTGCTTGATAGTGAGACTGATCCAAAACGTGCAGATGGATATCAGACGGCTAACGGCACGCTGTATGTTTTCAAGACGCGATACTTTGATTGGGACAAGTTTTTCATTGGAGCAGATCTGTATTCGCGAGAAGAAATGATCATTGCCAGGAGAGTAAACTTGCGATGAAGATCTTCTTCGCCGGCGCCCACGACGGTTCCAACACGGATGCTCTGTTGAAATACTGTGGTCATCACAGACTTGGTGACGAGTGTTACACGTTCGGACACGAGTCGTTCGACGTGGTGTTTACGAACAACGGGCGGCTGGTAGAGGGTGTACATGGACGCCTGAAGATCAACACGCAGCATGGCAACCTGTTCTTGGGCGACACACAGCCGGAGCCACAGTACGGCATAAACGTAGTTCTCGCAGCGTCGGAGTCTGAGAAGGCCATGATGGTGCGCAATGGTTACAAGCTGCGCGACGTGTTTGTGACCGGTCAACCTCGCACAGATCTGCTGTACGATGCGGTTCATAACACAAACGTTAGGAACCAGTATCTCGAGTCCGTGGGGTTGGACATCTCCAAGCCTACGGTTTTATATGCGCCCACGTACAGTCGAAAGGCGTTCGGTGGCGGTCACAAACTATTCTTTGCATCCTCCACGAATGAAATCTGCGACGCGAACATGATGAGAGAGCTGTTGCATGTCTGTGAGACGTGCGGCTGTAATCTCATCATCAGGTTGCACAAGTACATCAAGCGGGACTATGGGGGTAAATTGCTGCCAGAACACATCAAGGATACGATGGAGTTCTTCAAGGTCAAGATGCACCTTCACGACAACGAGATGTGTCCTGATTCGATCCCAGTTCTCGCAGCTTCAGATGTTCTGATTACAGACTTCAGTAGCATTGCTGCCGACTTCCTGGCTCTTGACCGAGAGATCATTTTCATCGAGCCACATCCCGAATGGCAATACACATCACAGTGGCACGCCTCCAAAGAAGATAGGTACGGGATGGGCGCTGTGTGTGAAGACTATCAAGCGTCGTTAGGTGTACGCTTGTGTGACTTGTTGTTGCACAACGCGACCACTTTTGCCCCTAAGCGACGCGCTATGCAATGCAAGTACCAGCCGCTGTTTGATGGACTGTGTTGTGAACGAGTTTTCAACGCCGTGATGGAGAGGGTAAATGGATAGTAGGTTCTACTGGAGTTCGGTGTACAGTAAGCGTGACAAACGTTACGAACCAAGTCTGTTTGCTCGATACTGTGTTGATCAAGGTATCATTCAGCCCGCAGATGAAATTCTTGAATTGGGTCACGGAGACGGAAGAGATGCATTCTTCTTCAGTGAAGAAGTTGGCGCCAATGTGCTTGGTTACGATCAATCTGGCGCAGTTGTGTCAAAAGATCTCATCAGTCTGCATCAACATGATTTCGTAAATCTACCAGCAGAAGAACGACAGTGGCTAGAAGATTATCGTCCGTTTGACCACGTGTATTCCAGGTTTAGTTGGCATTCAATTTCTGAGCATGATGAAAACGTAGTTCTTGATCTGGTGACAAAAATATTACATCCTGGCGGCTCATTGTTGATTGAATGTAGAACGGTATACGATGAGTTGTATCACATAGGTTTTCCCAAAGGAACACAAACGCGTGAATATGAAAACGGTCACAGTCGACGGTTTATCAATCCTGGTCATCTGCTCAACAAATTGATGGAGGAAAATTTCTCAATCAAGTATGCCGAAACAAGCAGAGGATTCGCGCCATACAAAGACGAAGATCCAGTAATTTTACGAGTCCATGCTGTACTTAAGGGATAGTCGATGCAGGTAATCATACCGATGGCTGGTGCCGGTACACGATTTGATGCGCCGTGCAAACCTTTGATTGAGATACAAGGCAAACCAATGTTTCAAATTGCCATCGAAGGCATTGGATTACCTGCAGAGTATTGTTTCGTGGTGCTGAAACAGCACGTCTTATCTCATAAGATTGACGAAGTTATCGACAGAGTTGCCAGTCAATGTGACTTTGTTCTGACTCGGTCGATCGTGGTTATTGATAAGGTGACTCGTGGATGCTTGGAGACTTGCTTAATAGGAGCGCGGCAGCTCAATCGTAATGACTCTGTGATCATCTGCGACTGCGACCAGTACAATCAGTGGAATCCTCACGACTTTACGATCTTTGCGGAATCTAAGCAGGTAGAAGGTATCATCTGCACTTTCAATTCACGCAGTCTCGCCCACAGCTATCTTGAGTTGAACAGTGATTGCACTGTGGTTCGGACAGTGGAGAAGCAAGCTATCAGCCGCGTAGCGGCGACTGGTTTGTACTATTGGCAATCGACTAGACAATTTATATGGTGCGCCGGTGAGATGATCGATAATAATCAAGTTGAACAAGGGGAGTTCTACGTCTGTCCGTGCTACAACAACCTGATAACGTCAGGTGGGACCGTGTTGCCGTATCCAATCATCGACCACGTGCCTTTAGGTACTCCAGAAGAAGTGGAGCTGTATCTTGATAGTAAAAAGAATTGAGGACTTTACAGGCGGATGGTTCATAGGTGACTTCTTGCCCTCGATCTTCAAGACTAATCAGTTCGAAGTAGCAGTCAAATTGCATACGAAAGATAGCGAATGGGATAAGCATTACCATGCTCAAGCGACGGAAATCAACTGTCTCGTCAATGGAGAAATGGAAATCAGTGGTAGAAGGCTACGATCAGGTGATGTATTTTTGATTGAAGCCGGGGAAGTGTCTGATCCGAAGTTCATCACCGACTGTCAAGTAGTCGTAGTAAAAATACCGTGTGTGAAAAATGATAAATTCGTTGTTCCGAGATAACATTGATCGCTCAACTCATGTGGTCGCCACCTACGATATTAGGTCTAAGACTACAGTGAAAGAAGCAGCCTATTGTATAGCAATAGGTCAAAGTATTGGTAACCCATCTATCAGAAGTACACTCGAAACCGCTGATATGTTGGAGCAGCATGCGGCAAAGATAACCATGAGGCACGATGGCTTAGTGAACATCGGCTTTCCTTTGAATAACTTCGATGCAGGTGGCGCGGATGGTGTATCGCAGTTGATGTGTGTTCTCATGGGTGGTCATCTCGATATAGATTTGATCACCTATTGCCAGCTGGTAGATATCCATGTGCCAAATGCTGTGAAGTGGTTCGCCGGACCAAGATACGGTATATCAGGTATCAGGGAATACATTGGTGTAAAAGACAAGCCGTTATTAGGAGGCATAATCAAGCCCAAGACGGGTATTACTCCGACGCAGCTGTTGGACATTACGAAACAGCTTGTTGAAGGTGGTGTGAACTTCATTAAGGAAGATGAGTTGTTGGCTAATCCAGCATGCTGTCCGTTCAATGAACGGGTTGAGTTGATATCGGACTATATCCGAGACAAGAACGTGATATTTGCTCACTGCGTCAACTCCGACTTCCCCCACATCATCGACAGAGTTCGTATGGTGCACCAACTGGGGGGAAACGCTGTCCATGCAAATATATGGTGTGGACTAGGTGTCTACCAAACAATCAGAAAGATGGACTTACCACTGTTTCTGTTCTTTCAAAAGAGCGGAGACAGAATTATGACCAACGAGTCGCACGCGTTCAACATTCACTGGAATGTGATGTGCAAGCTTGCGGCGGCTATTGGTGTGGATTTCATTCATGCAGGGATGTGGGGAGGATACTCTAGCTGTGATGAAGATGGTTTAACAGAGACACTCAAAGTTTTGCAGTCCGGCAACGTCATGCCTTCGTTGTCTTGTGGAATGCATCCAGGACTTGTTGACGCTGTAACTCGGCGGTTTGGTTACGACTATATGGCGAACGTTGGTGGCGCGATACATGGACATCCTGGTGGAACTCTTGCTGGAGCGAAAGCCATGAAGCAAGCAATAGACGGGCAGCGTGGATCGGAATGCGACCAGGCGATTGAAAAATGGGGCAAGGTAGATTGAAAATCGCACTGTGTCTTTCAGGACAGCCTAGAAACGTTCAAAAGGGATTCGAGCGAATCAACAATCTGATTTTGTCAGGTCGAGACGTTGATGTATTCTGTCACCATTGGACATCGAACAAAAATTGTGACAAAGTGATTGACTTGTACAAACCCAAGAAATTTCAATTGCAAGAACAGTTACAGGGATACGGCAAGCTTCCTGACTGGAAATCAGTTGGATTCAACGTTTGCAGTATGTTCTACAGCATCATGAGATCGTTCAAGTTAATGGAGGAGTATTGCGAGCAGACTGGTACGAGTTACGATTGCGTGATTAAGACTAGGACAGATATTGGTCTTGTTGGAGTCATTCCGGAGATTGAAGAAGTGGGTCAGCTGAATGACAAAGAGTTCTTCTGTGTGACTCGATGGGGAGATGTTAAGACAGCCAATGACATATTGATGTTCGGCAAACCAGAAAGTATGCAGCCGTACTTCAATATCTATGACAAACTACATCAGATTAAAGACGCGAAACACAAGGGCGGACTAGGTGGTATCACTGTGCTGCGTCACGCCATTGAAGTTATGAATATCATCAAGCCTAAACACATGAACCCTAAAATTCCGAGCGGCAGTAGAAGGATCAATATACTTAGATGAAATTCATAGCACACAGGGGAAACTTTCAGGGATCAGACCATGATTGTGAGAATACTCCGGGAGCAATATGCGAGGCTCTCGACAGAGGGTTAGACGTGGAAGTCGATGTGTGGTATCACGCAAACAAGTTTTGGCTCGGTCACGATGTTCCATCGGTGTCTGTGCGCACTAATTTATTAGACAACCAGCGTGTTTGGTGCCATGCGAAGAGTGTCCAGACACTTGAGGTATTGAACAGACTCGGCATCCACTGTTTTTTTCAGAGCGACGAACCGGCCGTGTTTACGTCCAAGGGATTCCTGTGGATCCACAGCGATTACGTGTGCTTCGGCAATAATGTAATCATTCACGTGTCGCAGTTCAAGCCTGGCATAAATGTCTACGGAGTATATGGAGACAACTGTGATGAAGCTCTCAGAAAACTTCTTTGCTGAGTTATTTGAACGGTATATCCCGGATGCTGATAGCTCTGATCTTAATGAGATATACAAAAGTGACGGTTGCAGTTGTGGTCGGCTGTGCGGACTACTGCTTTACCTTCTAGTTCTCGAGTTTAAACCGAATCGTGTATTGGAGTTCAGTTCTGCGTACGGCTACAGCACGGCATGCTTAGCATTCGCGATGCGAAGACTGGGTAAGAAGGACTCGATGATCACTTGTGAAATAGACGACAAAAAGTTCAAGAGCAAGCTAGAGGCAAGAATTCATAGGAATCAGTTGCATGAATACTTGAATGTGGTGTGGGGCGACGCATTGCACACGCTGCCTAAAGTGTTGCGCGACGGGACTAAAGAAGTAGACTTCTGTTTCGTGGACTCTTGTCATAAAGAGTGGTTTGCCGATCGTTACATCAAAGAAATATTCCCACTGATGTCTGAGCGTTGCGTAATCTGTGTGCACGATATAGCCGCCAAGACTGCGGATCCGCAGGGTGACTTTAACACCAACGAACCGCATAATGGAGGAGAGTGGAGAGCGCTTAAACGTTGGTTGCGTGAAAATGATTTGTCCTATACTCTGGTTCACTCAATTTTCGGGGGCAAGGAGGACCGCTCTAACAAGTTGCCTGTAAATGAAAAATTGTACAGCAGAGTAAACCAAGTTCTTGGTATTGACATCAGAAAAGACGTTGCCGAGACAAAGAAAGCTCCAGTATTGTTGATCTGTAAGAACTTAAAGCGCAACAATGACACCACCAACTGATAAATTATTGTTTGTTGTTTGCATGAATCATTCAGGAAGCACTTGGATGCAAAATATCTTCCTGCATTGCAAGCGAGTCGTGGGATTCGTGAATGCTCGTCGTCCACACAACGTTGAAGGCCAAAGTCTCATTGGGAACAAACACTATCCCAGCGACCTCAGCTTGAAGTGTGCGAACATCTGGACCGAGAAGGCTGGCAAGTACCAGAATTTCGACTGGGTAACAATCGAGAAGAGATGGCGCAAAGAATGGAAGGCCTCCCCTAAATTCAAGAAGGCTAACCCCCTCCCTCGCGTTCTAGTTGAAAAGTCTCCACCCAACGTGCTGCTCGCTCAAGAGATTTGGAAACACTTTGGTAAATTGGCTCACTTCGTCATCATGGTACGGAATCCTTATGCTGTCGTAGAAAGCATTCTCAGAAGCAGAAGAACACCAAAAAACAGCATAGTGCGCGCTACAGAACACTGGGTGCGGTGTACTGAGAAGCAGATAGAGAACATCGATGTGCTGCCGAACGAACGTTCTCGGTGGTTTACGTATGAGTCTCTGTGTGAGACACCAAACATAGCTCGCGGCAACATCATGGAAATGCTCCCAGAGCTAGATGACTTAGACTTCGGCAAGAAGTCCAGAGCACATTCACTGGACGGCTCTAAGGCTCAAGTTCTGAAGAACTACAACGATCGTCAGATTGCCAGACTGACACAGAAACAGATAGACGAGATCACGGAGGTCTTGAAGCGCTACCCTCGAGTGGTTGAGTATTTTGGCTACGAACTCTTGGGAACAGTAGTCAAGAAGGAGCAGAAGCCCACCAAACCAACCAAGCCCACCAAAAACACAGTGCCAAAAGGTCACGGACCCATGAATCCACGGCTGGGTAACAGGAAGTTCTTGGTAGACATGCTGCCGAAACAAGGAGTTGGTGCGGAGATTGGTGTGTGGACGGGCGTCTTCAGTAGCTACATGATCCGTGACTCCAAGCCTACTGAGTTTCATGCAATCGATCCTTGGGAGTTTCAGCCAAAATACACGAACCGCGCGTATGGTACAGCAATGGAAAACCAAGGTCGTATGGACGACGTGTTTAAGGAGGCTCAGTGGCGCATCAACGAAGCCGCAGAAGATGTGTGTATTAACGTGGTGTTTCATCGCAAAGGCTCACACGACGCCGCTGCAGGCTTTCCTGACGAGTTCTTCGATTGGGTATACATCGACGGCAACCATTCGTATGAGTTCGTGAAGAAAGACATGATGCTTTACCTACCGAAGGTGAAGATTGGTGGGCTGCTTACTGGCGACGACGTGAAGTGGGCTGGCGACGGCGGCCAACCTGTGCAGAAGGCTGTCAACGAGCTCAAGAACAATGAACCTCGAGTGAAATTCATCATGGTGAAAAATGACCAGTTCATTTTTCGGAGAGTTCAATAATGCGACACAAAATCAAGCTACCCGAGAATCATACTCGAAAATTTTTGATCGAAATGATTCCACCAGGATCTATGTGTGTAGAAATAGGTGTTATGACTGGGAATTTTAGCGCTGCAATATTGACTACCAAACCTCATGAATTACATCTAATTGACCCATGGTTATTTGAAGAACATACAAACATAGGTTATGGATGTGGCATTAAAGATCAAGATGAAATGGATGAAGTGTACAATTTTGCAGTAAATAGATTTGCTAACCAAAAATCAGTGTTTATTCATCGAAAGAGTTCACAGGATGCTGTTGTGGATTTCCCTGATGAATATTTTGATTTTATTTACCTTGATGGCAATCATTTGTATGATTTTATCAAGAGAGATGTTTCGTTGTATTTACCTAAGATGAAAATTGGAGGACTGTTCACTGGTGATGATTACACATGGGGCACTGCTCATGGTCAACCAGTTAAAAAGGTCATCAATAATCTTAAAAAAGACCCCAGAGTTAAATTCATCACGGTCAAGAATGATCAGTTTATTTTCAAAAGGATTTCGTAAGCCTCATGCCGTACGTACTGCAAGATCGCCGCGTCGGACTTCGTGAACCAATCGACTCGCTTGCTAGCACTCTCGGAGAAGACTCTCAGTTGCACGAACTTATTATGAGAATAGCTCTCGTACATGAGCCCGATTCAAGGGTGACTGTGAACACAGAGCTCGCCAGCCGCGAACGTGACGGTGACGACATCACTGGCGACATCAACTTTTGCATCTGTCGTTTGCTTGTGGGGTACACGCACATGCACACAGACCCAAGGTACCACAAAGTGAACCTGATCAACAAGGTGTTGCGTAAAGCTCAAAGTATGGTCAGTGACACCTCACGCTATTGGTTTTCACTCGCATCGATCGAACGAGCTGCAGCAGTGCTCGACGACGTGAAGATGGAACTGTACAGAAGGTACGCTGGACCGTATGAAGATGAAAAGAGAAAACTCAATGGTGATATTATGTCCTGAAACCGGCTTGTCTTTGTCGTACGCCTACAAGAAAGGATGTTGGAGTACATACTATGAACCGTCAAGAGTACGAAAAACGTCAGTTGGATACGTGGGCGAAGTCGAAACCGATCTCAGACTGGCGCAAACAGATGAAGAATCCCAAGAGTAACAAGGAACTCTTGAAGCTCGTGAGCAATCATTGTAAACCTCACGAGGGTAAAGCGCTTGACCTCGGTTGCGGTGAGGGATACCACACTGTGGATCTGCAAGCCATGGGGTACGATGCGTTAGGCATCGACATGCATCCGAAGAGAATCAAAGACGGCCAGTTGATGGGTCGTCCGGTGATTGAAGGTGACATGCATGATTTGATCGCATGGGATGATGAGACGTTTAACCTAGTATTCGCTCACGAAGTCATCGAGCATTCGTTCGAGCCGGACAAGGTGCTCTTTGAAATCTACCGCGTGTTGAAGTTTGGTGGCTTCTTCGCATTCAGTTTGCCAGCAGAAGGCCACTGGAAGAAGAACCTGACACCGCGAGACAACCACACGTTCAAGACCACGGTGCCGGAGTTCCATAAAAAGCTGATGCACTGTGGACTGACAAGTTTCGAAATCCGACTGTACGCGCTCGGTTCGATAGCATTTAAAGGTTTATGGGTGCCCAACTGTGGAATGAATCTGAACTTCAGCCCTCATCTTTTTGTTACGGGAACCAAAATATGAACGAGCCATTCAAATTCTTCTCTTCTGGCGGTCTTGGAGATGCGTGGATAACCTTCTTGAAGATCTGGGATGAGGTGTTCGACGGAGCTGACGACAAGGTTGTTTGGAATCACGCAACCAGTCACGAATTCCATCGTGATGCGATATCACAACTCATGACCCTCATGCCCGGAATCGTCGAAGGCAACGTGCATATTATTACGAAAAGCACAATAGTAAAGGTGGAGGCGCGGTATGTAGACAAACACACAATGCGACTGCGATCCACGGCTTTCGATCTGGTTGACCCGTGCCCAAATTTCGACTGGTTGCCGCGTTCAGGTTTTACGGAAAAGTTTGCGGTCATTCAGCCTGCCGCGGGACGCGATGACAATTCTTTCAGACACTTTACGCCGTACGCGGTCAACACACTGATCGAACACTTCAAGGAGCGCAACATGAAGGTGGTGCTTTTGGGGTACAAGTACAGCGCAGCTGTTCCTGAAGGCGTGGTCAACATGACCGGCAAGACGACGATCTTGCATGCGATCTCGATCATTCGAGACTCATCTGAATTCA
>SDBS01007205.1_pt1 | contig 10816 bp, 3 predicted proteins | sample 2277091 | NCBI WGS metagenome assembly SDBS01 (sample SAMN10404972, study PRJNA504765) | marine sediment metagenome | isolation source: marine sediment core GS10_PC15, 163 cmbsf | place: Arctic Ocean: Southern Knipovich Ridge | collected 2010 | reverse complement strand
TCCTCCCAGCAATATTTTCTTTACATTCTTAAATCAAATGTTGTCTACCTTATTCTTGATCATTACGGGCCTACAACCTCCCATACTATATAAAACGATTTGGCGGTTTGTAACCGTTTCACGAAATTTTTACAAAAAGAAAAAGTTATTATCATTATTAATAATAGATCTCAGATTACTCTTATAAAGAACGACTTTGAACAAGTAGAGGGTTTATAAAATAAAGTAGAAGAAGATAGATTTTCGCAAAGAAAAAGTTTTTAGTAACTTATGATTAATAGGATTAAAAAATGAAAGTTTTACTTATTGGTTCTAATTATAAGGGTATGAAGGAAGTTTTGATAGGGCGTGAAATTAAAAAGATTAGAGAAATTCTAATTTCTTCAGAAATCCATTTAATTGATGCACCAGACTCAAAAAGAGATGAATTATATGAAAGAATTTCTGAAATAAAACCTCAAATTATTCATTTCTCAGGACATGGTACAAACGAAACAGGCCCCTTATTTAATGGGGATGAATACCTAATAAGTACACCTCCTCCTCTTATGGATCAATTAATAGAAGTTCTAAAGAAAGGAAAACAATATGTAAAACTTGTCATTTTTAATGTATGTGACTCATTAACTATAGCTGAAAAAACATCAGGATTTATTGATTTTACAATAGGGATAGAGAAAAAAGCGGAAGATCGATGTGTTAGAGCATTTTCAAAGGGATTCTATAGGATATTATTAAGGAAAGATTCACTAAATAATGCATATGATAATGGTACAAATAGATTTTCAATAAAACATACTGAAATAAAAGCAGATGGTCTTAAACAACCATATCAAATGTTTTCTAAAAATTCCGAGGATGAAGGTGTTTTTATTGATGTTTTTGGTGAAATTTCTTCTGAAAGTGTCATAAATGAACGAAGAAAGAAAATTATTTCAAAACTTATTTTTTTACAAGATAAGATTCATTCCAACTATCCATTTGAAACAATCAAAGTACGGTATTTGGACTCAAATTTTTATAATTATATGAATAAAAAATATTGGAATAGAGCAAAAAATCAAATAGTTTATAAATTGAAAAAAGAAATTAAACATTTAAATGAAATTTTTATGAAAATATTAAGCATCAGAACATTTTTAGGCTTCAAAAATCGCTTTACACGAATATTAGAATCAAAAAAATCTAAATTGACGAGTTTATTTAATTTTTCTCCAGATAGTCTAATGTTTGACATGGTGAATGGCTCAGAACAATCTCGAAATAGTTATAAAAGGATGTTAGGAGAACAATTTTATAATGTCGATTATCTCGCGGGTAATCTCAATACATGTTTATCAAATGACGGGATTTATATTTTCTTAGATGATAATTACAGACTTGAGGCTGATAAAATAAAAAATTATTTCTCATCTCGAAATAAGTTTCTCAATGAAAACATTTTTATCATTTTAGATGGGGATGATATATCATTTGATCAAATTCTTGAAACTTCATGTAAATTAATAGAAAAAATAGATTCAGAACAAATTGAAATAGCTTTGTCCCTGTTAGGTAAAATTAATAAAATTTTAGAAGATATTAAGGGATTTTTTGAGGAATTTTAATTGGCTTTTCTTATCAAAGAATATCCCTAAAATAATAATTCAGATCGATGATGCTCTTAGAGATTTTATTAAAAAAGTATTAGCTTCGGTTATTTCACGATCACCGATTATATCTTTTTCTTACCTTTATTTTAGTTTTATGAAAAAAATCTAAGTTTAATTAACTCCTAAACCTTCTACTTTTAATTTTTACAATTAGGTAGAAAGTTTTTAAAAAAAAAAAATGATTATATTATTAATACAAATAATCCCCGTTTTTCAATTTAGGTGGAAAAATACTTTAACTTTTTAAAAGTGATTGAGAGTGTCATTCGAGAAGAGAGTTAAAATCTTGAAAAAGCAATTAGGGAATAAGCTGAATGAAACTTTAATACGTTTCATTTTAAAAAATGGTAGTGAAGTGTTAGGAATAATCGAAGACCTTGAAAATTATTATATGATAATACAGACTGAAAAAGGTTTAATAACAATTTTTGACATGGATAGTTATGAGATAGAACAAGATCAAGATAGCAGGTTAAAACAAGTCCTATTATTGAAGAGTAAGGGGTTCGATGAAAAAAATGAGGATTACATCGAGGGCGAAAACGAGGAGTTTGTCGATGAGGACTCAATTAAATTAATCCAGAGCTTTTTAACAGAATTCAAGATAAAAAGGTATTCTTTTGAGGTAGATATTATACAACCTGACTTATCTTTTCCTTATGAAATTTTTAAATTGCTTAAATTATCTCAAAATAGAATAGATTTGGTTAAAAAGAGCTGGGATCGAATTAACAGTCAATATAGGTATTTTTTAAAAATTCATAACTACACTTCTATTCATTCTCTTGCAAACGAATTAAAGGATTTGGTTAAAAAATTTCCTACGCAAGCGGTATTTCTTTTCAATATTGGCTGTTTTCTTTATGAAGCGGAAGAGTATGAAGAGGCGTTAAAAACTTTTTTAAAAGCTTATAAATTACTAAAAAAGAGAGATATTTTGTTCAATCTAGCTTGTTCTGCATTAAAATTGAATAGATATAAAGCTGCGTATAAAACCCTATTAATTTTTTTTAAAAAATTGTCACCCACATCAAATAAAGATATGTGGTATGTATTTTGCAATCTTATTAACCAAATCCAAGAATATAGTGGATTATTAGATGTTTATGACAGTTTAATCATGGAAGATCCTGAATATGAAAGCAATATTTTATCTTCATATGAATTGACTGGGGATAACGATAATGACATTATCTATTTATGTAGAACTGTAGTCTATTTTTTGCATGAAAACAATAAAAATTACGAAGCTCTGAAAATTATCAACTATTTAGAAATAGATGCGAGAATTGATTTGGAAAGTAGAGTTATAATCCAGATTCGTGGTTTTATTGATTCCGGTATAAGAGTATTATTAGAAAGTTCTCCTATTACTAGAGTGTCTATTAAAAAAGCTAAAGAAACCAAGATTAAAAAAGAGACGATGCCAAAAATCGACGACCTAACCATTAGTGATACTTCTATAGAACTAAGTTTCTCAAAAGGCTTTATTTTGAATTATTTCGGTAAGAAAGGCTATGGATTCATATGCGAAGAAATCGACGATTTAACATATTTTTTCCATATTACTGCTGTCATTGATGATGAACTAAATAGGAAATTAAAAAATTATATGCTTAATAAAAAAATAGATGTATATTTTGAGAAGTCGAGTTCTACAAGAGGACTTGTAGCTATTAAAATCTCCCTTTTTCGAGATATTGAGGAATCATATAAATTAGCAATAAAACATGCTGACAGAGGAGAATATTCTCTTGCTATATCTCAAATAAAAAATGTTTTAAACCTCAATCCTAACTATCCTGAAGCTAATGAATTATATTTGAATTGGCGAGAATATTTGAGAATATCTTCTCAATTACCAGATGTTCCTATTGGTTCAAACCCTTATGCTCGTGCAAAAAGAGCAGATGTCATTGAACAGGATATCAATAAGACAGAGCAACTTTTATGGGAAGCAGTAAAAATAAGAGATAATTATGAGGGTGCTCTAAAAGATCTAGCCAAGATCCTAACTCGTTTAAGACGGACAGAAGAGGCTATTGAACTTTTAGAGAGCCATCTTAATAAAGTACGTAATCGCTTAGCTTTCGAGTATAATCTTGTAAATCTATATAGAAAAATAGGAGAAAATGATAAAGCACTTATCCTTTTAGAAAATATTATAGACCAAACCAATATAAAAGAAAAGAAAGCTAAACTCATCTATCAGAGGGGACATATTTACATAAAGAAAGAAGATTATAAAAATGCTCAAATATCTTTCAAAGAAATATTAAGTTTATTCCCATATAATATATCAGCTAAAAAAGGGTTAGCAATTTGTTTAATTAAACAAAAACAATTTCCTAAAGCTAAAGAAATTTTGCTTGAAATCATAAGCAAATACCCTGATGAGAAAGTATATAAAGTGCTAAGCGCAATTTCAAAGGTTAGGGATACAGGTTTAACCGCTTATGTTAATGATATGATTTCGGAAACATCAAGCTTGAACTTTTCTATAGTACAAAGTAAATTTAGCCAACTTTATCTAGATAACTGTGATTTTATAGGAGTTCCTACGGAAAGATTAGTTATCGATGACAATTATTGGAAAATGTATAAAGGTAATAAAGATGACGCTATTTTAGATGTACAAAATCTTGATGATATAATAAGAGCATTGGGTGGAGATCGCCCACATGAAGCTTCTAACTATTACCTTTCTGCTGCTCGTATTTCTCTTGATTCTGGAGGTGAGTCAGATCAATTCTACGAGTTCCTTAGCAAGAGTTTTTCGTTACGAGGAGATGCTACTATCCAGAATAAAAGGCCAGTCGACACCGCAAGAGCTTGGTATGTTGAATCCTTAGTTTCTTTTGATAAAATACGGGATAATCAGAAGATAACAGAAGTTGCAATTCAGTCTCTTATAAAGTTTTTATATTCAATATTAGGCATAAGTAAAATACCTATTCCTCCTAAAACGACATCAATGGAAATCATAATTCCAGATCTTTTTAAAGATAAATCAAAAGAAGAAAAATTATTCAACGCAATCGGATATGTAACTCTCATAAGTCAATTTGCAGCGACAATAATATTACCCAGCATTTATAATGATATAAGTATTCGAAAGCTTGCATTAAAATTCCTAAAAAACACATTAGACAATATTCCTTACTTAAAATTGACTTTAGAAGACTTTTTAAATCATTGGAATGAATTAAATAAGGTAACTCTTAATAAATTGAATTTTGAAAAGAAAATAATGAGAACTCTTACTAGAGTAGAAATTACGACAGCATGGTTAGAGGATGCGATTGAGCGGATTAAACCTTTGACACTAAAAGGAAGGGTATTTGCTCGATTAGATCGGAATCGAGTATCAGCTGTGCAAGAAGCTTTTGAAGAGGCTTTAAAATTATGCAAGCAAAATGCGTTTGAAGATAGAGAGCGCTTATCAATAAAGATAGATCAATATTGTATTAATTTGATTAACGAAATTAGAAATTATCCAACGAAGCTCTCAATAGAAGAAATATTACAGGTAGTAGAAGTAATTAAAGACGAGATTCACCAAGATTTAGAAGAATTATATGAAACTTCATCACCCTTTCTGACAATTAGATTACCTGAATCTTTAGAATCACTCACCCTCACTCCTGATCATAATCAAGAGATCGCTGTCGAAATAGTAGTGGAAAATAAAGCAAGGTGTAGTCCAGCAGAATCATTAGAATTAATAGTACAAGAAGAAAGAGGTCTTTTTAAAATTAGAACACCATTAAGCAAATTCGATGAGTCTTTAAGAGGGGGTAATTCAAAAATTGTGAATATCCCATTGAAACTATCCCGAAAAGCAATTGAGTCTAGTACTTTTTCTTTCCCTGTATATGCAAAATATCGTTCTCGGTTAAGCCAATTTAAAAAAACAGAAGTATTTAATTTTATAATAAATCTCTATACTGAAGATGAATTTAAAAGAATTGAGAATCCCTATGCTTCCTATGCAGAAGGAGGAATAGTTGAGAATAGTAAAATGTTTTTTGGTAGAAATGAACTCATTGAGAATATTAAGAATAGTCTCACTAAAGGGTCAACCCAAAATAAATCAGTTATGATTTTTGGTCAAAAAAGATCGGGTAAGTCTTCTATCTTATACCATCTTAAAAAAAAATTTAATAAGTTTAAATATATTTTAATTCTGGATTTAAAGGACATTGGGGTGCTTTTAGATGAAAACTCTTCAGTTCCACTACTCTATCAAATTTTATGGAATATTTTAGAACTTTTATTCAAACAGATTAATAAATGGGTTCAAGAAGGTTTTAGTGAGTTGGATATGCAATTTCCAAAAGATATTGATTTCTACAATCATCCAACTCCTGTGAAATATTTTGATAATATCTTTGAAACCTTTAATAGTCAAACCTTCAAAAAAGAGGGCTGGAAGAAAGTACAAGTTGTCTTAATAATAGACGAATTTTCCTATATTTATAGTCAAATAATAAAAGGTAAAATTTCAGAAGATTTTATGAAGACTTGGAAAGCTATTTTACAGAGAAACTACTTTAATGTAGTGCTAGCTGGGCAAGATGTAATGCAAAAATTCAAGGATCGGTTTGCAAACGAATTTGGAACGAGCCAAGATGAACGCGTTACATATCTGAGTACAATGGATGCTAGAGATTTAATTGATAAGCCAATTCGAATTCCTCCATTTAAAAATGATGGAAAAACAAGATACTTAGAAAAAGCAATTGACAGAATTATGTATTTAACAGCAGGAAGTCCGTTTTATATTCAAATAATCTGTAATAGACTAGTTGAATATATGAATCGGAAACATATTAACTATATCACTGAGGCTACTGTTGATCAAGTTAAAATTGAACTGATAAAGGGTGCAAATGCTTTTAGAATCGATAAATTTGATAACCTGATTAACTCTGGTGATATCTCTGAAGATTCTTTGAGTGATAAAGATGTTTTAGAAGTTTTAAAATCGATATCAAAAAGAAGTAAAACTGGTCCTTGTACTCGCACCAGCATAAGCTGCCAGACAAAAACTCCTGTTGATGTTATTCTCGATGATTTAGTTAATAGAGATGTTTTAGAACGGATAAGTGGAAATTTGTATAATATAAAAGTCGGTTTGTTTAAAGAGTGGTTAATAGCGAATATGTAAGGTGTTATATCATGACAAATGTGAAGAAAATCAACCCAATTGCTGATTATGGTTTAATAATTTCCGGAAATCGTTTTATTGGTCGATTAGATAATATTAGAGTCGTAGAGAGTCGAATTATCAATCCATCAAAATCTGCTAATTTGGCGATTATTGGAGTTCCCCGTATAGGAAAAAGTAGTTTAGCTTGGAATGCTATCATGGAATGTGAAGAAGAACTCATTTCAAGAAAAATTTTACCTATATGGATTGATGTTGGGATATACAATGAGATTGTTAATTTCTTTTGTGGAATTATTGCTGAATGTGTATTTAAGTTAGAAAAATTAGACTTGATAAGTGTTTCCATCAACGAGGCTGTAGATCAAATAAATAATGAGAGTTTGTTATGGAATAGACGTTTTAGCTTCATTCTCAAATTCTTTAAATTGATAAGGGAACTTGGATATAGAATTATTTTAATTTTGGATGAATTTGATAATGCACGAAATATATTTAAGGATACTGCTGAAGGATTTCAAAAACTACGATCACTATCGTATAATCCTAAATATTCAGTAACATTCCTCACAACATCTCGTCGGAGCGTAAAAAATATAGAAGAAACACTTAAAGGAAGTTCTACTTTTTATGAGACATTTATGAATAATAATTTGGGAGTATTTAACGAAAATGATAAAAAAGATTATTTTGAGAAAGTTTCATCTGTTGGCATAAACTTTTCAGTTGATGATAAAGATAAAATTAAAATTTATTGTGGAAATCATCCATATCTACTTGATATTTTGTGCTATGAAATAATTGAGATCTTTCTGAAACAATCGGAAATTAAAATAGACAAAGCTATATCCACTGTTGAAAAAATGATTGTTAACTATTATGATCATCTCATAAATATCTTAACGGAAGATGAGTCTCTTTCTAAATTATTACAAATTTTGATTGGACCACGTGTAGATATAACGGGAGCGGATATAAACTCATTGTTAGGTTATGGTCTTATAGAACAAATTAATGGGGGGGAATATCACGCCTTCTCACACCATTTCCAAGAATTTTTAAAGATAATTAATCGAGAAGTTGATTTATGGCCTATTCTTGGAGAAACGGAAAGACAATTACGCGATTTAATATCCTTTGCTTTATATAAGCATTATGGTGAAAATTGGATAGAGAAAATAGAACGGGCTCCTAATATAGCCCCAATTATTGAAAGAGCTCGAATAGACCAAAAAAAAGAAAAACACACTTTTGGTGCTAGAGCTTCTACAGATTTACTTAATTTCACTTATCCTATGGATTTATTTGTAATTATATCGAGAGAGTGGGGTGCCGTATTTAAATCTTTGTTTGGAATTGATGAGCGGGGTAAAGATATCCAAAAAAATTATTGGGAGGCGAGAATATCTTTCATTTCGAAATTCAGAAACCCCTTAGCTCATCATCGATCTGGAATTATCAAAGATTATGAAAGACAGTTAGTGGAGGGTTACTGTAAAGAAATATTGTCGTTTATTAAACATCTTAAAGAAAAATAATAACACCCAAGTGTTAATGTAAACTATTTTAAAAAAAATTAAGCATTTTTGAATTTTTTTTGGAACTTTTAATTTTCATATAATTCAGTTTGAAATGGTGTACATTTATTACAATGGAATTTAATTTTTCCATTATCTTCAATCCAACGGAATGTTTCATCGAGTGTTCTTGAATTATTATCTTCGATTCCAAAGAGTGTTTTGTATAAAAACTTGGCTTCACTAGGGCTGACATTTAACTTCTTAATCTCTTGTTTCACTTTAAGTTTATGTTTATTTTGTTTGCTCTGATAAATAAAAACGGAAAATTGCATATCCACTTGGGAGATAAACCCTACAATTTCGTCGGTTAAAGGAAGCATTCTTAAGAGGATTCTTCCTAATTTTGCTAATTTAGTTTTCTCAGGGTATGTAAATCGATACTGTTTAGAGCAATCGGGATTCTCGCATTCAAAAACTAAAATTAAAGGTTTTTCTAATCTTAAAGATCTCTTAATATTATTCCAATACCTATGTAACCAGCTTGTCATCGCAGTATTTATTGCTTGTTTATCGTTCTTATTAGCTAATCTCACATCTATCAATTTAGGGAGCTTTCTTTCGTATGTACCATCTATTAAAAAATTAATTTTTTCATTTAATCTAAAGAATTGATCGATAATATTTGGATTATTGAATGTCATTTTATAATCATAAATTTCGTGGTGTATGTTAGTTATTTCATATTTCATATCTAATATATAATTTTCAATACTTTCGAGTGTTTGTTGAGGGTGGTCTTGTTTTTTGGCTTTAACTTTTTCAAGTTCAATGAAATTCTTTTCCATAAATATTAGAAACTCATGGAATAGTCCCAATTGGAAATCTACAAGTAAATTTTCACTTCCATAAAACTCTGGATAGTAATTCTTTAAATCATTTAATACATCCAAACATAGATGTGAAACCTTCTCATCCATGCCTTTTCTTCCGTGGACAATACCGTTCCTCAATGTTCTTATTTTACTTAGGCTTCCTGAATTATTTATACTAAATTCTTTAAAACTACTATCTTTAACCATTAAAACGCATTTAGCAGATGTAAAATCTAGTATTCTCTTATACTCTATCATTTCTTTTGGTATTCCTGTATCGTTTGAATAATATACCTCGTATTTTTCTACAAATCCTTTATCATAATTCCGCCAATTAATGTTATCGCTGTTTATATTATGTTTCTCATATAATATTTTAAACATTACTTTCGAAAGAAATGTAATGGTTTCAACTGGCACATACCTGTATTTTTTTCTATTAATACTATTTTTTATTCTATAATAATCAATATCAAAAACAATAGGATTAAACTTCTTCCTTTTAGTTTTTTCTTTTATCTCTTTTTGGTATTGGTTTAGAGCATCAAAAATATTTCTATTAATATTACTTTTAACATTTTTTAAATAATTTTGTTCATCAGAGTTTAGTCTATCAATATTAAATTTAAGAAGGTTGAAGAAAGTACTCCTTGCATTGACAAAATTAGAATTTATATGGTAGTTAAATGCGTTAATTAAACTTTTCAAAAAATCAATAATTTTTATCACATGAATATCGTTGGTAGAAATCAATATCTGGTCTATTTGATTTTGTATATGATCAAAATCTTCTAGTTGAAGATATTTCTCAAAATCTTGAATAAGTTCTTTCATTAAGAACAAGACAGAAGGTTTTTCTTTAAACTCAACTGGAAAGAATTCCGATTTAAATATTATATTAGATTTATCAATTAAATCTAATTGTATTTGTTTAACACCTTTAGTTTTATATTCTTCAAGTTTAAACTTAACAATGCGTGTAGGGTATTTTTTTTCAATATTTAATTTTACTTTTCTCCCAATTTCAATGCAGTGCAAAGTTGCAGAAAAATTATCATGAATTTCGAAAAAACTTTTATCTATCGTCGTCTTTACATCAAAGATGAATTGTTCCCCTAAATAAGCTATTCCAGATTCTGGATTGAATGTTATCGCGCTTAATTCCTCTTTAAGTTTAATGTCCGGTTCATTATAAAGATTAATCAAAGCTTGACCAAGTAGTGGTTTATTAAGGAAAAATTTATCGATCGGCAATCCTTTTCGAGATGGTTGTTTTTGTTTATATAATTGAGTAAATTCTGCTGCTTTTTCTTTATCTGTATCATTTAAGAAATTTTCAACCTTATCATAATACTTTCTAATTTTATTCAAATCATTTCTTAACTCAGCAATTTTTCCTTTTATTAAGCAGATTTCATATTTCACATTTCTCAATCTTAAATCTTGCTTTAAATCTTTAAATATTTTTTTTGCATCACGAAAGCTCGGTAATATATCATTAGTATAAGAGTGAAGTATGTGATTAATATCCGGTTGAGGGATATTGAAAAAACTTTGAGCTCTAACCCTTTCATAATGAGCATTATAGTATGCAGCTATACC
>SDBS01007204.1_pt1 | contig 10816 bp, 8 predicted proteins | sample 2277091 | NCBI WGS metagenome assembly SDBS01 (sample SAMN10404972, study PRJNA504765) | marine sediment metagenome | isolation source: marine sediment core GS10_PC15, 163 cmbsf | place: Arctic Ocean: Southern Knipovich Ridge | collected 2010 | reverse complement strand
GAGTAAGGATAAAACGGAAGAATATGAACTGTGCTAACAAGCTCCCGCAGATTACGATATAGAAACTGGCCGAGCACCTGCAAGGGCGGCGTGCTATGTCTTTGGACCATGTCCCCGTAGGTTATGAGAATGGAATCCTTTTGACTTATCAACGCTCGGCTCAAATCGTTGAAAGAGGGGTTTTGTGGAGCGATATGGCTTTGATAACTACTAACTATATTAAGCAGCTTATCAATAGTTTTTCTTGCTTGAGCTGGGCCATATAGAATCGTGAGATGCTCTAATAACTCTTCATTGACATCCTTCATAATTTGCGAGTGGTTAAATCCGGATCACGGCTATTTTCCCAGTGATCGATCCATTAACTGGGCAAGATAAGGCTGCAGCGACTCGAGCGAAAAGTACTGCTGCCCGATTCGAAAATTGTGCTCAACCATTTGCTGGCGCTGATGGTCATCGGTCAGCAGCTCAACAGCCTGGTCGGCCGCCTGATCGATAATCGACTGATCCACCAACGCCAATCCCCCCTCATCCCGTCCCTGAAGATGAGCTCCCAGCGAGACAGGCTGCAGTCCCTTTTCTTTTATATCGCTGATGTAAACGGGGTACTCAAAAAGTAAGAAAGGCAGGCGTGCCCGTATCGCCTCCAACAATTGGTTTCCCCAACCTTCCCAAACGCTAGGGTAGGTCACAAAATCAGCATAGACGTATGTGTCCCAAAGGGAGTAGATTTTCTGCCCATTTGTGGTGCGACGTCTACCTTCAACCAGGTCCTGGATAAAGAGGGTATCGACCCCGAGCTGCCCTGCCTTTCGCTCCAGTCGACCCCTGTAGAGTCCAGTGACTTCATCTACTGCGTGCCCGGCCAGGACCAGCACAATGCGGCTGTCTTCGTTAAAGTCGCGGCCGTCATACAAACCGCGCGCCTGCAGCACTGCTCTCCGCCCAGGGTGGTTAAGACCCTTGACAAAATCAACGGCTAGTTCGATGCATTTACGGGTCACGATCCTTGTTGCCTGCAAGATAAAGATGTCACCATCCTTTAATCCAATCCTCTTACGGAGATCCTTGTTGTATTCGTCCCTAAGCCACCCCACACCCTCAAAATCAAACACATTGGGTACGACCGCAGCCGCAATACCTTTCCGCAGAAAAAGCTCTTCTTTGGCCAAATTGTTGATGACGGCATGTTGGATATGCTGGTTCCGTGGCGGCAAATATTTATCGGCAAGCTCCAGCGCCTTCGCACAGGTAAGGGCCACGCCATCAACTCGCTCCCAATAGAAATCATGATTATGGGCGATTGATGGCAGGCTGAATTCTCCCATTATTCTAGCCAAAGCGATTGCCAACGCTGGACTGGCCGCAACCGACCAAACATTTTGGGAGATGAGAAAGTTGATCTTATTCTCTTGGATAAATTGCCGCAGTCTTACTACCATGGCTTCGGCTTGGCTGGCCAACTCATTATTGTAGGTTGCTTCATCGTAGTCGCTAAGTGCAATAAATGTATTTCGGTAAAGCCTTTGGGCGGCCGGGTGGTGATGGTGGAGCTCTTCGATCAAGGTTCCTTCGACCGAGCCCAATTCACCGGCGCACAAATACACTTCGTGCCCCATCCCCTCTAATTCCCGTTTCCACTTGTCGATCTCCAACGATACGCCATCCGTTCCGCCAACTCTATAGTGAACTATGCCAATCCGCCTCACTCAGTATCCTCCACCTGTGTATACGAATTCCAGACACTAACAGGTTTTAACCTTTTTTTTTATGAAAGAAACCAAATTCGCTTGATTAAGCACTACTTCGCAGCACTTAATTCAGACCGAATCTGTCAAAATATCAGCCGGCCTCAGTGTAAGCCAGTGGCAGCCTTAAGGTCATTATTTCGAAAGATTTAACCGTCAGTTCCAGCCGATTGTCACCGGTTTGAAATTTTTCCTGATCTTAATCAATAAGATTGGTCTGCCAGGTGCAGGCTGTAGGGAAGGCGGCCGTAAGAGGTAACAGGTCTCAAATTGGGCTCAATCCCAATAAAAGTGGGCGGATCCTTAAATTCGTTCTCCTGATTGACTGTCAAAATATTGTATTGTCTCCGTTTCGAAGGCAAGATGGATTCTTTGATTTGGTTGAACTTTGGGTCTGGCTGGAGCGACAATCTTGATAAGCTCATTGTCAACTTCAATGGCAACTATCTGGTGGGATCCTTGTGGTTCGGACACCAGGCAGTTCGCAGAAAGCGTCGCCTCTCCTTCGTCCACCAGCAAGATGTTTTCGGGTCTAACGCCTATAGTAATCTGATTCATATTGTAATCAATCAGATTAGGGGCGCTGTCGCCATCTAGGACAAGTTTAATATGGGGGTTGCTGAGCACTAGTTGACCGTCCTCTTGTGATAAGTCGACGTCCATAAAATTGGTCGGAGGGGTACCAATGAAGCCTGCAACAAAAGTATTTGCACTTCTGTCATAGACATCTTCAGGCGAACCAATCTGAACAATTCCGCCGTCACGCATGACGACAATTCGATCGGCCATGCTCATTGCTTCTGATTGATCATGGGTTACAAAAACTGTTGTTGCATCGGTCTTGTTATGTATAGCCTTTAATTCGGTTCTCATCGTTGTTCGCAGCTTGGCATCCAGGTTGGAAAGCGGCTCGTCCATTAAAAACACCTTGGGATTCACAGCAATCGCGCGGGCAACTGCCACTCTTTGCTGCTGGCCACCAGATAGCTGAGATGGATATCGTTCAAGAAGTTCGGGGATCTTGGTCATACGCGCGACTTCTTTGACAATTTTGTCGATCGATTTTTTCTCAAATTTCTTCAGCTTTAGGGCATAAGAGATATTTTCATAAACAGTCATGTGCGGCCAGATCGCGTAATTCTGAAAGATCATGCTTACATTGCGTTTCCTGGGAGGTAGATCGGTGACATCCACATCGTCGATTAATATCGTCCCTTCAGTTACCTCTTCCAATCCGGCTACCATTCTCATGGCGGTCGTCTTTCCGCAGCCCGAAGGACCTAATAAGACCAGGAATTCACCGTCATGCACTTCCAAGGAAAGGTCGTTTACGGCGATGACCTGCCGGCCGAAGCGTTTGGTGACGTTCTCTAGCTTTAAATTCGCCAAGCGAGTCTCCTCTAAACGGTTATCCCGCCCCACATCTGGTTTATATATTTGCGAATGAAGAATGTGAAAATGACGGCCGGGACCGCCATGGCCATGCCGGCGGCTGCCGCTAGATTCACCTGGCCGGTTGAGCCAATGAGGGTTTGGTAAACTACAACTGAGAAGGTAGGTCTGAATTGGGTCAGAATGATGGCCGATACGGTTTCATTCCAGGCACCTAGGAATGCATACATGGCGCTGGCGGCCAAGCCTGGAAAAGCCAGTGGCAGCGTTACGCGGGTGAGTGCATTGAACTTACTTCCTCCGAAGACTTGGACAGCTTCCTCGAGAGAGACCGGTATTCCCATGAAAATGCTGGCTGTAATCCAGACCGTCAAGCCAATTGAACCAACAGCGTAAACCAATGCTAATCCCAGAGGTTGATCGTATAATCCCAGGTTGGCCAGAATAATAACCATGGGCAGAGCTATGGCAACGGCCGGGAACATCCTCACAAATAATACGCCAAACTTTAGTCCGTTGCGACCCTTGAACGCATATCGGGCAAAGGCATAGCCAGCCATCCCTCCGATGGACAGCGAAATGACGATCGTTAGCAGGGCAATCTGGAGACTCCTGATCAAAGCCGGAACAGCATCTCTGGTCACCCTGAAGAAAACCTTGTAGTTCTGGAAAATATCCCTGCGAGCTTTAAAGAAGATTGTGTCTACTTCTCCATCTTCAAGCACGACGACCTTTTCTTCGATTTCCGAGGTTGACATAAGCGTATTCAAGAATGATCGCATGTAGACCGACATCTTCTCGATATCGCCTGTATCAAGTACGGTTTCGAACTCCTCCAAGCGATCATTATAGACGCTCAGTAAGTATCCTCTTTCGCTTGACTCTACCTTGAACTCAGTAGTAAAACTGGGCAGCAAGGGCAGGGGAAACTGGTAGGCCTCTGATGTAGATAGGAACGATAAAGACACAAGGAAAAATACAGGAGTCAGGATGACCAGCAGAACCCCGATGACGACGATATACAAGGTCGTCATCCTGATGCTCTTTTTTAGATTGACGCCTCGCTTCTTTTTCATCCCATTTCCTCCGGACTTCTCCTGAAGGCGCCTGAAACCTGTAAGAAAATTATGGCCGCAACTGAGACGATCAGGGACACGATAATAGTATATCCCGCCGCTAATCGATAAGCGTCATACAATCCGGATACCTCATCTGCGTAATAAACCGTGCGCTCCACCAGGACAGGTAACCGGCTAAATCCAAACAGCACGACGATAATGAGCCAGATCTGGATGGCCGAAATCAAGCGCAATATAACGGCCGTGGTGATAGTTGCTCGCAGCATAGGTATCGTTATACTCCGCATGACGGTCCAAATAGTGCCGCCAAAGACGTAGCCTGCCTCCTTTGCTTCTTCTGGAAGATTTTGGAGTCCGGCCAGTAAAATAATCATGACAGAAGGAATAACGGTCCAGGCATCAATGAGAATGATCAAGACGAGATTCTTGAAGTGGCTTCCGGTTAGATAGTAGATCGTTTCGCCTTCGGCCAAAATGCCCAGGTGAAACAACAAACTGTTGATCCAGCCATGGGCCGTTAGCCCAGTTTGCCACATAGCCCCAACAGCCACAGCGGGCAGAGCCATCGGGATCATGGCCACAAACAGGAATGCGCTAGCTCCGGGAAACTTGGCGTTAATAAGGAAAGCCAGGGACAGGGCTAGAAAAAACTCCAGGGTGACGGAGAAAACTACGATAATGGTGGTATTTAGGACGGCGGGCCAAAACGAAGGATCTTGAAAGACCAAACCGAAGTTGGCCAGCGATAAGGTCCCGTCAGCCCCGGTGAGGCTGCCGGTCACGAGGGTTATGACAGGACGAAGCCAAAACAGTCCATAATATATAACAACGGGTAGTATTAGTAGGTATGGCGTGGCAACTTTAAGGTAATGTCGCCGCGACTTGACAAACGACTGTTTTCTGGAAGCGGTTATGCTTGCCATGATGATCCCCTAGTCGAATAAGAAATCAGGTCTTGAGGCAAATTTAACTTCGCTCGTGATATGAAAGCCTGGCCTTCGATTAATAAAAGGCCAGGCTTCTGGTCTGATTCTGATAAAAAGAGGCTAGGATATTTTTACAGTTCTTCCTGGCCTCTATGCTTCTTTAACCGATTACACCGGCTACTCTAATTCCAGGTTGACAATCGCATCGGCGGCGGCGTCAAGCAGGGCCTGATCGACGGTGCCATCGCCTCCCAGGACCATATCCACAAAAACGTCGTCATAAACTTGTTTCACTGCGCCCCAATCCTGGTACAAAGAGGCAGGCACACCGGAAGCGACGCCGTTTTCAAGGACCAAAATTGCTTTGTTGATGACTTCGTCGATGGCCTCATCGCCCAGGAAATCAAGAGCCTCTTGGACGGGCGGGATGAAACCGCCGGTACCCTTGGCGATCTTCACTTGAATGTCTGGCCTGGTGAGATACTCCAGGAACTCGACGGCCAGGTCATAGTTTTCTGTACCTTTCATGATAGCGTAGCCGCTGACGCCGGCGATGGTGCCAATACCAGTAGGGCCACTTGGAGCCGGGGCTAGTGTAAACTGAGTTTCGTTGGATGAAAAAACCTGGCCGGCACGGGCGTTGTGGAACACGGTCAGCCAAGATTCCTCGCGCATCATCGGGTCGACGCATGAATCAATGTTCAGCACGGATGGGATAAAAGAATCACCCATGGAGGTCCATATCTTCCATGCTTCGGCGGCTTCCGGAGAATTGATGTCCGGGAAGCCAGCGCCGTAGGACAGCCCCGTACCGCCAAACATGTAAATCCAGCTCTTTTGCGGTATTCCGGTGATGCAGACCTTACCCTCTCCCTCGCCGTCGGCGATGGCATTGGCCCACTCAGCATACTGCTCCCAGGTCAGGTTATCAATGTCGGCGCCTTCGGGCAGGTAGGGCAGAGCCACATTGTTGGCCAGCAACAGGTAAACATCGGCGCCAACAGGCAAGAAGTATTGCCTTCCATCCCGGTTGGTGTCTGTTTCAAAGGTAGGGCTGAAGTTTCTATCATCCCAGCTATCAACCAGGTCGGTCAGATCTTCCACGTAACCAGCATCGAGCCAATCGGGCATCTTGCCGTTATGCGCGGCGATGATATCTGTGGTGACATGATCCGTCTCCTGCTGAATCTGGGCTCTTTCGAGGATCGCATCGTCATCCAAAATCTGGAAGTTGACCGTCACATTATGCTCTTCTTCGAAAGGTTTAATGACCTCGTTAATGAAAAATTCCTGCTCACGAGGTGGGCTGAACAGCCTCGAGACAAAAGCCAGGGTTCTTGGGCCTTCTGCCGGCACCTCAACCTCCACCACTGTCTCTACTATGCGGGTCACTTCCATTGTTTCGCCTTCTACCTCGACGATTTCCGTGACAATCCGCGTAACTTCAACTTGTTCGGTTTCAGTTACCACGCGGGTTACTTCGACCTGCACTTCCTCTGGTTGGCATCCAGCCACGAGAAGCAGACCCGCTATCGCGAGAACCAATACTAAAATCCTAAACTTATTCACAACATCCTCCTTCTAAATATCTAAAAAGCGCCTCACTAATAAAAGATGCCGGCGAACGGCATATGTTTGGCGCAACGATAAACTAAATACTCCAAAGTTCATTTGTACGAAGTGCGGCGACGCCGATCACAGTATCCGCGCCACCGTAATAAACTAGCAACTTGTCATTCAGGACCACCTGGCCGCAGCTAAAGACTACATTCGGAACGTTGCCGTTAACTTCCCAGTTCAACTGAGGTTCCAAGATCGGTTCACTCTGTCGGTGCACTATCTTTGAAGGATCTGCGATGTTTAGCAGCGCAGCTCCAAGCGAATATCGGCCGTCTTCGCTGACACCGTGATAAATCAGGAACCATCCGTTTTCCGTTTTAATCGGAGGGCCAGCGGCGCCAATTTTGACGCTTTCCCAATCGGACTCAGCTTTAGGCTGCATAATGGAACGATGCTTTTCCCAATGAGTTAGATCATCGGAATAAGCTATCCAGATGTCCGGTTCTCTTCGATGCAACATCACAAATCGGCCGTTAATCTTCTCAGGAAACAGGGCTGCATCTTTGTTGGGCTCGTCCAAAATGACACCATGACGATTCCAATTTAAAAGATTCTGGGAAGACGCCAAGCAAATCCTGAAATCTCCAGAAAAGCGGCCGCCGAATCCAGTGTAGACCATGAAGAATTCCCTGCCAAACTTGACAATTCTTGGGTCCTCGGGCCCCCGCTTTTCCTGGCCGTCCTCACTTTCAAGAATGGGATGTTCCAAACGGTTAAAATGAACACCATCGATGCTAGACGCGTATCCCAGGCAATTTACATATTCACCTTCCTTTCCATTTGACTTGATATTCGTTGCTCTGTAGATAAGATGAACACGGTTCTCGTGGACTATAGCGCCCGCATTGAAGACAGCACCAGCTTCCCAGGGGTTGGATTCCTTTGGTTTCAAAATAGGTGAGCTGGAGACTCTCTCGAGCCTTATCTTAAATTCCACTTCACTCAGCCGATATGCCATGTCTTGATCAATCGCCACGACAAAGAGTGCCACCAGAGGCCTGTCCAATCATCACTACAGAACTCCATAAAATGAAACGTGTCGGCTGCAAATGGTTCTGTTAGCTTAGGCGCTTCATTGATAAATCTAAGAACATCAGAATGCATACTGATAGGTATGTCACGGAACGCCAAGGTGATATGGGCCTTGAAATTCTCACTCAGATCTGATGCCATGAACTCGCAATCTGGGGAAATGAAAGGAAGGACTGCATTGACAATCCGTTCTCGCATTTCCAATAATTCTAGATTCAGCTCATCATTCCGTCGGGAAACATCTAGTCCGAATCCGACTTCAGCAAAATGATAGCCGTTAAAGTAAACAGGAAACGGCAGCTGACTCCTCATAGCATCGTCTAGCTCCTCTATTAACGGTTCTAGCGGACCATCATTTTTCTTAAAGAATCCCTTGATGGTAGCATGCACTTGAAAACGATCAGCCGCATCAAAACCAAACTGCTTCCGTATCAAGCTATGGATCTCGGTCACCATGCGAACCACTCTATAAGGCGGCATTAAGTAAATTGCGAATCGCGGATCAAGCTGGCTATGCGCCTGCATATAACAGCTCCTCCTCATGTGGGCAGCTACAAGAACATCGTAAGACCGCCTGCATAGTGATCTCTTCTTCCACCAGTGGCGGAAGCTCATTATTTCGAGATCGGTGCGAAAGGGCCTCAAATAGATGACGAGATGCCAGACTGCCTGCGTCCTTCGCGCGCTGGTCTACGGTTGTGATGTCGAGCAGTTCGGCCACTGGTAAATTATCATATCCGGTAACGGGCACCTTTTTTCCCTTTCTCCTGGCGGCCGTGAGAATGCCTGCAGCCAACGTATCTGAAGTACAAACTACGGCCTCGACGCGACCATCCGGTGGGAGAACCTGGTTGAGCTCTTCAATATAATCAAATGCCTCGTAACCGTTCTTAAAAGAGTGCTCGCCAACTTCGATCACCAACCGATCGTCAAATGGGATGCCGTTTAGCTCTAAGGCATCATTATAGGCGTTAATTCGAGCCATTCTACTCCAATCCGGACGTCCAAGTGTTCCCATTTTTAGCGGATTCAAGGTTGCCAATGTGACCAAGGCCAGTTTCCGATAGCCGTGATGTTTGATCAAGTGATAATCAATCAGGTTTTGAAATGCGAGCTCATTCTTAGTGATCACATTCGACACCACGGGCGGAGACAACAGCCGGTTGTGGACGACGGCGATTGGCAGCTTATGCCGATTCAGTATACGGAGATGGTTTTCTTCGATGAAGAGACCGATGGCTATTAGGCCATCTACTATCCCAAGGAAGGGCATGGTGCTAAAAAATTCGTCCCTGGCCTCTTCTGTTGTTACATTAAAAATGAACTGCTGGTAGCCATGCTCAACCGCTTCATCTTTAATTCCTGACAGTATTTCCAGGTAGAATTCGGGACTGATGCTCGACAGCGGCGCTACTATGCCAATTGCATTTGTATAACGGCCGCTTAGACTCTGGGCAGCGCTGCTGGGCACGTACCCCAACATCTCTGTTAGCGAGGCCAATCGCTGAGACTTTATCTCTGAAAGAGTTCCAGGCTTATTCCTGAGAAAATTTGAAACCGAAGCTGTGGATAAGCTGGAGAGACCGGCTAGGAGCCTGATATCTGGAACCAAGACCCGTCTCCGCCCGGACCGCTTCCGGCCGGCTCGAAACTGGTACCAGGCTTGATAAGCCTGTTCGATCTCCGCCGGATCCCGCTCAAACAAGTCGGCAATCTCTTGTATGGGAAGGTCTTTTATGTCCACCCAGCCACCTACCAAATCAGCCTGATCGAAAACACCCGGTAAAAATTGGGTTAAACGTTTAACTAGAACGTTTAAATTGTAGATTCAATTTCGATGGGTGTCAAGGGGGTTTTGGAATGGATCTTGCGAGGTCGGCACCCTAGGCAGGCAATGTTAGAGAAGGCGACAGGTTCTTTTGGTAGTCAAAATTCTCCATTAGTTCATTGGATGCTTTTTTTGAGCTCCACCGATGCTTCAGACGGGGCCAAATCGAGGTTGTCAAGCCATTCGCTGACAATGTGAACTCCGAGGACAGGCGCGTAGATGCTGCGAGTGGTCGATATATCTGCATGCCCCAAATACTCCTGTACGACCTCTATAGGCATACCTTCACGGAGAAGCTGCGTTGCCCGGTAATGGCGAAAATCATGGGCTGATAGGCTTGGATGTAGATCCAGGGCGTGCACTGCTCGCTTGATGATTTTATGCGCGGACGTGCCGGATAAGCGAGCATTATTCGCGTTCCTACTATGGGCGACAAATAGGGCAGGGTTGCTGTCAAACCGTTCAGCTAGATAGGCTCTAATTGGATCTCTAGCGTAGCTGCGTAGGTGAATGGTACGAGCCCGGCCGCCTTTACCGGTTATGGCCGCATACTTAGCACGTCCATTATCAACGTTGCTGCGATTTAGGGCCAGGACTTCGCCCAGTCTTGCTGCGGTCGAGTAGAGAGTGCTAACTATAGCCCTGTCTCTCAGCAGTGAGAGCCGCCGGTTATATTTATCATTCTTTTCGGGCCCCGGCAGTGACTCGTAATAGTTAACAATCAAGGGCATTTTCAACCGGTAGGAATCAAGATCGATGACGCTTTCAGCCTGGCTCCTCTCGATCTTCCTGCGAGCCAGCTGGCGCTGCAGCTTGCCCAGCTGCACACCTTCTGGAAGCTTATCTAAGCCATCTAAAAAATGTAAATAGCCGATCACGGAGGCCATATAGGTGGTGGTGGTTGACTGGGCCCGGTTGGCCAACATCCAGTTTCGAAAATTAAGTATCGCGGCAGTGGTTAAATTCTCTGTTGACAGAGGCCAGGGTTCTTCCGTGGAATAGCCGTCCCGATTGAAGTGCTGCAGCCAGTCGGCGAACAAACGTAAGCCGCTGCGGTATGTAGTCTCGGTTTTCAGGCTCTTGGCGCCAGCTTCAAGGAGAAAACTCGTCTCATGCATCCAGGCAGTTTCAGACGGGATTGCTCGTCCAGAGATCGGAAGCAGTCCGCGTTTAGTCGACATTTTCAATATG
>SDBS01007203.1_pt1 | contig 10816 bp, 9 predicted proteins | sample 2277091 | NCBI WGS metagenome assembly SDBS01 (sample SAMN10404972, study PRJNA504765) | marine sediment metagenome | isolation source: marine sediment core GS10_PC15, 163 cmbsf | place: Arctic Ocean: Southern Knipovich Ridge | collected 2010 | reverse complement strand
GCTCATTTCCCTGTTCCCGGTTCGGGGAATTCGTATTCTCAACCTTCGCCAACAGCTTCAATGCTCGCTGCTCGCCCATGACGAAGCCATCGGATTGTTCACCAGGGTCATCGACTTCCTCGAGAGTCAGGCACAGCACCGAAACTTGCAGCACAATGAGCTCGTGATGATGGGCAGCAGCCATTTCTATCGCGCGGCTGCCAAGTTGAACATCGGCGCGGACGAGGACGAGGTGCGCGACGATCTGCTGAGCTCTTTTGCAGCAGTGACCGACCCACGTGATCTGGAGATCGATCTCGACCTAGTTTCCCCAAAGCTCATAGATCTCTTCAACGAGGTTCAGGAGGGCTCAGTCGCCCGTCTCCTCGTCGTCCCCGACCCACCATCGGCAGAAGTTCTGATCGACAACAGGCCTGTCCTGTTGTCACTCGACGGCACCCCGGTGCTTGCCGGCACACACACGATCACAGTCCGGCACCCCGGCTTTCGCGAAGCATTTGAGACTGTGACAGTGTCGGCCGGCGAAAGGCGGGATGTCTACATCCCTCTCGAGGCCCGCGTATTGACCTTCTCAAAGATCGACCTCTTCGTCACCGAGGGCGCGAAGAAGGATGCTCGGGTGGAGGTTGACTACAGTCGCAGGATCATCACCTTCTCTGACGAGAAGGATGGAAACAGCAGAGCGACCTACGCGCGGATTCCCGCGGACAAGATCACGTCGATGAGCTACCGGGAATCCGACACACCGATGGTGACCGATGGTGTGCCCGCGGTGTCGCAGTTAGTCAGCGGAATACAGGGCCTGTGGAACAGCAAATCACATTGGCTCACGGTGGAGTTCATCGATTTGAACGGTCTCGAGAGCTTCGTCTACATGCGTCTCCACAAGGACAACTTCTTGGACGTCATCGCAGCCATCGAGTCCTGCTCCGGCAGGGATGTGGACGGAATACAAGTCCCCTGAGGTTTCAGGAATTCCTCAGAGCCGCTCGCTTCACGACCCGTTGAGAAATCCAGGCTAGTAGAGAACGGCGTTTTCCCCACGCGTGTCGATGAGCTCCTGAAGGTGCGCCACGACGGCATCGCGCCGTTGCAGAAGAGAAGAGATCTGGTACTTGGTAAGTTGGGTGCCCGTATGCTCCCTGATCGTGGCCTCATCCAGCGCCCGCAGCCCCTCCCAGAGATCACGCCTGCAATAGATCACTCTGTCGATGAACCTGAGCTCTGGACCTGTCTGGAAAGCCCGGGAGTGATCGATCATCCACAGCTTCCAGTCCGCATCGATCAGAATGTCGCCTCGATTTCTGTCGACGTTCCCGATCAGATCGTCGAAGACGTGCATCGTCTGGACCTGGCGCATCCAAGTCAGGCGTTCCGGCGGCCGCACACCCCGCTCGTAGCGGTCGTTTTCGGTCATGGCGCCGTAGACCCATAGCTGCAACGAGCTCTCGTTCCTCTGGTAGCGCCGCAGCACCGTTGGCGGAACGCTGTCGATGCCCAGAACCAACGCGAGCTGATAGGCAACCTGTTCAAAGACGTAATAGTCGCGCAGCTCCATGACGAAGGTCCCATCAGTCAATCGTTGCCGCTGGTACGTCTCATCGATGTCCTTGAGGGTCGCGTTCACCTGCAGCCCGTCGAATTCGAGAAGGGCCTGGCGTGGCCGGGTTACTCCTTCGGGGATCCTCTCAGTCGACACGATCTTCGCTGACCTTAGGAATTCGAGGATTTCATCATCGCCTTGAAAAGGCAGCGGCTCGCCGTCGGGGCCCAGCCAGACTCGCCGCACGCTCTGCCCCGAAACGCTCTGCCCCGAAACGCCCTGCCCCGAAACGCTCGCGACGCCAACGGGTATCAGCAGAACCGTGAACACTAGAGCCGCGACGGACCAGCCAAAACCGATGGGTTGCCGCTGCGTTGAGGTCGGCCGAGTCCACGTTAGACGCACTCTTCGATTCCTCAGAGCCAAAGTAAGACTTTTCCTTTCCCGCGAAATCGCAACAACTGCCCAATATCTCGATTCTCACGGCCTGGAGCATTAGTTTTGGCTGACTAATTCCCCCACAAGCTATCGTAGAACCTCCAGGCGGACAATGGGCATCAGGGGGCCGGCTCGAAGAGCGCGGCTACTGCCCCGGAAGGATCTTCGATAACGCAGTATCGCCCATGCGCCCCCATTCCCTTCGGCTCCACGATCACCTTGCCCCCCATCTCAGCACATCGCGCAGCACTGGCATCGAGATCCTCGACGATGATGTACATGAGCCACTGCGCCGGCAGGTCGGCATTGCTGCCACGGGCGTGGCATATCCCGGCAATTGCGCGGCCGCTCTCCGGGGCGGCCAGTTGAAGTCGTCGTAGTCACCCATACTCACAGGCGACGATGTCCAACCCACGACCGCTTCATAAAACTCCCTGGTCCGTTCTGCGTTATCCGTCGTGAGATCCGTCCAGACGATGGATCCGACCTCGTTGCTGTTGTCGTCGGCCATTTCTTGGTCCTCAGCGGGTGACCGAGAGCGCCACTCTCAGCTCCCGCAGCTTCTCCTGGATCGTGCCGACGTTTTCCGGCCCCATTCGCAGCAGGTGCTTGTCTACGTCGCTCAACGACTCGACGTCTGGGTCGCTGTAGCGATATGAGAGCACTCCGCTCTCCACCTCGATGTCCCCTTCGATAACGGGGGTGGCAGCGAGCTCGTCAATGGCAGCCAAAAGGGCATCGTGGAAATCGTGGTCCGGGTACCCCAGGTCGCGATAGGCCACGTCCAGTAGGGGCTTGAGCTGATAGTAGAGCTGCACGGTCCCCTCTGTGTTCACGGACGTGAATGTGTCGGCGAGCCAGTCGTAGCGTCGGTAGCTAGCTGGATCCAGAATGAGGCGGCCGTCCTTTGTGACCGCATGGAACTCACCCTCGGGTGCGAGCACGCCCAGATGTGCGGCCGGCGTCTCGCCCGCGCCGATGTTGACCACTGCCGCAACAAATTTACGGATCAGCTCGTCGGTGGCGAGAGTCGCCGCCAGTCGCGGATTCGCTGACAACTCTTGCGCCATGAGACGCACCAGGCCGTCACTTTCATCCAGCGGGGGCAGATTGATGCTCACCGGGCTGACCTCCACCTCGGCCGGCACGACCTCGGCCTCAACGGGCGCGGGAACAGGAACCGGTTCAGGCTCGGGCTCCGCGGGACCTCGGAAGAAAATGACGTAGACGATGATGCTGACGATGAGTACCCCGGCCAGGACCAGGGATATAACGACGGGTCTGTCCACCTTGCTCTCTCCGGGCTCACGGTTAGTCCTGCATCCCATGGTAATGCCCACAGGCATCCCAGTTCCAATGAGACCCCGGTTGAAGGAGATTCGGTCCCCGGCTAACGTGCGTCTATCAGAGACGATTGGCTGGAGAGAATGCCCATGACGAGCGCTGGAGAAGGACTGCTGGCTGACGGCAGCCGGCCGGCAACCCATGATGTCCTTTTTGCACGATACCGGGACCTCGAGATTGAAGCTCACACCGTAGAGCACCCGCCGGTGTTCACAGTCGAGGAAGCGACAGCCCTGCGCGGCAAGCTGGCTGGCGGCGCCACCAAGAACCTGTTCCTGCGCAACAAGAAGGGCGCGATGTGGCTGGTGGGGTGTTTGGAGGATCGCTCGATTGACCTGAAGGAACTGGCTCAGCGCCTCGGGGCGGGCCGGTTTTCGTTCGGTAGTGCCGACCGCTTGATGAAGTACATGGGAGTCATTCCGGGAGCAGTCACTCCGTTCGGAATCATCAACGACACCGGAGGAATGGTCCGCGTGGTGCTCGAGCGGGCAATGCTGGAGATGGACATTCTCAACTTCCACCCCCTCGACAACGCCAAGACGACCGCCCTCGCTGCCGCGGATCTCGTTCGCTTTCTCGAGGCAGAGGATCACCGGCCGGAAATCATCGACTTGTCCTGAGCGCGGGGTTGGATTCGCCGGGGTGCGTCATCCCAGTTGGTGGCAGGAATCCGAGAGAGCGAAGTGAGCTCCAGGCTAGCGGGCTAGCCGATGGAGTCCATCAGCAACCGCACGCGGGCGACATCGTCGCTGCGCTTCAAGGCGGCTTGGCCCACCCGCGGACTAATGGCCCCAACCGCCTAAGAAACCCGATCTATTGCTGCGTCGGGTTGCAGCTCTTGCAGGGACGCCGGCCGGAGGCGATGCCCTCCTGGGCAGTGCTGAAAAAGATCTTGTGCTTGGCGCCGGTCGCCTTGATCCAGGTGCACTCCGACCGGTGAAAAACCGGTCGCGAGATCGACGCGACGAAGCTCTGGCCCCTCGGCTCCACTGGCAGCGTCGCCGCGAGGCTCGGCATGGCAATCGTCTGATTGATGTCGAAGGATTGCCAGGAGGCCTCCTCCTCGACGACCTGAAAAGTCAAATCGAACTTGCCAACTTGAATCAGATCACCAGGATTGATCTCCGCGGACTGAATGGAATGGCCGTTCAGCAGCGTCCCATTCGTGCTGTGATTATCCGCCAGAAGATATTTCCCCTGGACGACGCGAATCTGGGCATGCTGCCGCGATACGCCGAGGTTGTCGAGCGTGATATCGCAACCTGGATCCCGGCCGATGTTGACGACTTCCTTGTCGATCCGAGCTTCCTCGATGACTCGATCACCCAACTTGACGACTAACTCGATCATCGATACCCCCAAGAGCGTTTGAGACCTCGTATTGCCACCGCCTTATCAGCTATCCGGAATCTGGAGCATAACGCGCCATCCGCCACAAGCGCACCCCTATGGAGGTCTGAAAACCAACCAGATCCGCTGCAAGGAAACGGGAGCACCGCGCTGCAGAGCGTCGCTCAAGAGCACCACGAACCGCTCCGGCGACAGGTTTCCGTGCAATGTTCCGATCATCGGTAGACCGATCGCCTTGAGGCCCCGCGACTCCGCTTCCTCGAGAACCTCGTCCAAAGCGCTCGCCACCCAGGTTTCGTTGCAGCTCGGTTCCTGTTCGAGGTCGTGAACGACCGCCAGGAAGCGCAGGGGTGAGCCGGGCCGGACCACGACGCTCCCAGGGACCAGTGGTTTCGCCGCGTGAACTTCGGTCATCACGCGCACGGGATGTTCCGGCGTCACGATGACGTCTGTCGGAGTGCTCAACACCAGGCAGGTGTCCTCCTCTGCGACCATGGCATCGACCATGAAGGGAGGCCGGTGCGCTGGGCCGCGGACCACGAGTACCCCGTTCATGTTCTCAGTCCGGTGGAGCCCGCCCTCGACCAGTCTGAAGCCGGTGTGCCCTTGCGCGTCCTCCGGGCCATTCGTGTCGTTCATGAGCTCGCCTCTGCCCTGCCCTATCCGTAGCCGAGGTTACCTCATGATGGGCTCTCGAAGCGGTGGTACCATCCCTCGAATACGAGCAGCCGCCTCGGCAGCAGACTATTGCCCGGTCTTCGTGTGGGTCCCCGACCGGCCTCATCGGAGCTAGCACCATGAGCGCGCCGTTGTGGGAACCGTCCCCGGAACGCAAGTCAGCAGCAATCATCACTGCCTTCATGAAACGTCTCAGTGACGATCACGACCTCGACCTGGCAGAGTATCGCGACCTTCATGCCTGGTCCTGTGACGCCATTGAGCCGTTCTGGCAGTCGGTCTGGGACTTCTGCAATGTCTTCGGGGACACCCACGGTGGCGAAGTCCTGCGCGATGGCGAGCAAATGTCCGGCGCCCAGTTCTTCCCCCAGGCGCGGCTCAATTTCGCCGAGAACTTGTTGCGCAAGCGCGGTCCGGACGATGCCATCGTCTTCTGGGGCGAAGACCAGGTGCAGCGACGCCTGAGCTTCGATGAGCTGTTCGATCAGGTATCGAGACTCAGCCAAGCCCTCTCCGCCATGGGAGTCGGAGAAGGAGACCGAGTGGCCGGCTACCTACCGAACATTCCTGAAGCGGTGATCGCCATGCTGGCCAGCACGGCTCTGGGTGCCATCTGGTCGTCTTGCTCTCCCGACTTCGGCGTGCAAGGCATCCTCGACCGCTTTGGTCAGATCGAACCCAAGGTCGTGTTCTGTGCCGACGGCTACTACTACAAGGGCAAGCCCTTCTCGGTTCTCGACCGCGTGGCTGAGTTCTCCCGCGAGTTGCCCACCATGGAAGGCCTCGTCGTGGCGGGCTACCTGGACGACGATCCAGACATCAGCGAGTTGCGCCTCAGCCTGGAGGCGCACGGCACACAGGCGTCACCTCCGCGCGTCGAAACACTTGCTACGCTGACAGCCGAGCATCCCGGCGGCGCTATCGAGTATCGCCAGGTTCCGTTTAATCATCCTGTCTACATCATGTACTCGTCCGGAACGACCGGGAAGCCGAAGTGCATGGTGCACGGCGTCGGCGGGACGCTGCTGAAGCACCTCTGCGAGCACCAGTTGATGTGTGACATCAAGCCCGGCGACCGAGTTTTCTACTTCACGACGTGCGGCTGGATGATGTGGAACTGGCTCGTGTCCGCCCTCGCCTCGGAGGCAACCCTTCTTCTCTACGATGGCAACCCCTTCGCGCCGAGCCCGAATATCTTGTTCGACTTCGCTGACACCGAGCGAATGACCCTGTTCGGCACCTCGGCCAAGTACATCGACTCGCTCAAGAATGTGGGCCTCGACCCGAAATCTACCCACGATCTCGGCTCGTTGCGTACTCTCACCTCGACAGGCTCGCCGTTGGCACCCGAGAGCTTCGAGTACGTCTACGAGCACATCAAGGACGACCTGTGTCTGTCGTCGATCGCCGGTGGCACCGACCTGATCGGCTGCTTCGTGGGAGGCAACCCGATCGGCCCGGTGTGGCGCGGTGAAATTCAGGCCCGTGTGCTCGGCATGGCGGTGGATGTCTTCGACGACGAAGGACGGTCGCTACGCAATGAGAAGGGCGAGCTCGTGTGCACCGAGCCCTGGCCCTCGATGCCCGTCTATTTCTGGAACGACCCGGATGGGGCCCGCTACCGGGCGGCATATTTCGAGCGCTTCCCGGGGGTCTGGTGGCATGGGGACTACGTTGAGATCACCGAGCACGACGGTATCATCATGCACGGGCGCTCCGATGCGACCCTGAACCCGGGTGGTGTCCGCATCGGCACCTCGGAGATTTACCGGCAGGTCGAGAACCTGCCCGAGGTCGAGGAGGCGCTTGCCATCGGGCAGGTCTGGCAAGGTGACGAGCGCGTTGTCTTGTTCGTCAAGCTCGTCGCAGGCTTGGAGCTCAGCCAGAATCTGATAAACAGGATCAAGCAGGACGTTCGTTCGGGCTGCTCCCCCCGACATGTGCCGGCGAAGGTTCTACAGGTGACCGATATCCCCCGCACCAAGAGCGGCAAGATCGTCGAGATGGCCGTGCGTGAGGTGATCCACGGCCGCCCGGTGAAGAACGTTGATGCGCTGGCCAACCCCGAAACCCTGGACCAGTTCGCAGGGCGTGCGGAGCTAGAGGACTGACTAGTCCTGCCGCAAGGAGCGGGCCGGATCCACCTTGGCTGCACGCAGCGCCGGTATCAGACCAGCTAGCGTCGCAACCGTCCCGAGCACAACAACAACGCCTACCAGGATGCCTGGATCTGTAGCTGCAACTCCAAATAGCAGGCCCGACACGAGGTGAGTCGATGCCAGGGCCGCCACCAGACCCAGCAGCAATCCAATCGCCACCGGAGTGAGTCCGGAGCGCATCGCCGTTCGGACCACATCCCTGCGCGTCGCACCGAGCGCTATCCGAACACCGATCTCATGAGTTCTCTGGCTCATGGTGTATGACAACACTCCGAATACACCGACTGCGCCCAAGCCCAGCGCCAGCAACGCAAGCAACGAGAAAAGGAGGGTGTAGGCACGCGGCGTCGCCATAGAGCTGCCCGCAACCTCCCACATCGGTCCAGCATTGGAGATCGGCACGGTCCGATCCACTGACCGGACAGCCTCACGCACAGCCGCGAGGCTGTTCCAATCCGACTCCGCCCGAACCATCAGGTACAGAGTCCGGAGCCATGACTCCTGTTCGTAAGGAACGTAGACCTCAGGCTCCGAGGGAGCCGACAGCGTATTCTGGTGCACATTCCCGACAACGCCGACGACGGTGAACCACGGCGATCCATCCGACCAGGCGAGCAGCTTGCCGATGGCGCTCTCGTCCGGCCAGAGCCAGTTAGCCAAGGCTGAATTGACCATCCCTACGGGCACCGTCTCAGCCCGGTCGGCATCCGTGAGAGTGCGTCCCTCGATGAGCGGAATCTCCATGGTCTCCACGTAGCCTGGCGTCACCACGCGGTAGCTGACGGTCTCGGCTTGAACGTCTTCCGGTACCGGGCTGCCGTCGGTTGAAATCGTCACCCCGAGGGCTCCTCGCGACAGAGGTCGTGCGTTGATCGCACCCACGTCTGTCACCCCCGGCACACCCTCCACCTGCTCCAGAATCTGCCGGTAAAAGAGCCGCAGCTCGTCCTCGCCCGGATAACTCGCCAATGACGGAGTGACGTGAAGCGCGTACAGCCGCTCCACGGTGAAACCTGGGTCGACCTGCTGGAGAACCCACAGACTCTTGACGAGGAGACCCGCGGCGGCCACCAAGACCACCGATAAGGCGATCTCGGCAACGACCAGGCCGGCATTCAAACGATGGCGCCCCCGGCCTATGGTTCCTGCTCCCGCGGCATCTTGCCGCAGTGCCGGCTCGAGCGAACCCGACAGCCTGACGGCCGGGACGAGGCCAAATGCCAGGCCGGACAGGATCGACAAGCCGAGCGTGAACACAAGCACCTGCACATCAACGCCGAGGTCGATTGTCTGAGGGATGTCGGCCGGCAAGATGCTCGTCAGGCCCGACTGTCCCGCCAGCGCGGCCAACAGACCCACCGAGCCACCGATCACGCCCAGAAGAATCGACTCCGTCAACACCTGCCGCGCCACCCGCCCACGCCCAGCACCAATGGCCGCGCGGATGGCAAACTCTCGCTGCCGGGCACCGGCACGAGCCAGCATCAGGTTGGCCACATTCGTGCAGGCAATGAGCAGAACCACCCCTACCGCAGCAAGGATGATCCAAAGCGTGCCGCGAACATCGCCAACTCGGGACTCGTGCAATGTGACAACGTCGATCTCCTCTGCGCTTTCGCTCAGAAACATCCGCTCCGGCCCCGCCGCCAGGCGGGCAATCGCCATACGGAGCTCGGCGCGAGCCTGGGTCAGAGATACATCTGGCCGCAGTCGCGCCAGAAGCCAGTACCGGTGGTTGTCCTCGTAGTCATGAGTTCCGACGTCCAGGACGATGGGTGCGAAAACGTCGGGCTGCCAGGTGAACGGCTCGTAGCCGGCCGGCAAGACGCCCACGATGGTGCGTACGGTCTCCCCCTCGCCCTCGAGCCGCACCGTTCGCCCCACGATCTCAGGATCGGACGCAAACGCCCGAACCCACAAACCATGGCTGATCATGGCCACGGGCTCGTTGCCGGGCTGCGAGTCTTCCTCACGAAACCCACGCCCCAATAGCGGTGGCACACCGAACACCTGCAGATGCCCGGCGCTCACCACCGCGCCCGTGCACACTTCAGGGGCGTCGCCTTCCACGAGGGTGAATTGTGAATTGCCGACTGCCGAGGCGGCCAGATAGGAGCTCGTCTGCTCTCCAATGCCGACGACCTGCTGGGCCGAAAGCCAGTGGGTCGGTGCAACTCGGACAATCCTGGAAGACTCCGGGAACGGCAACGGCCGAATCACGACGCCGTGAACGACGCTGAAGATCGCCGAGTTTGCGCCAATTCCAAGGGCAAGCGTCACCACCGCGATGGCCGTGAATCCTGGCGCGCTGCGGAATCCCCGCAGTGCGAATCGAGTGTCAGCGACAACTGAGGAGAGCCACTCTGTTACCGAGCTTCGTCGAGACCACGCTCGGGGATCGTGCTCGGGGTCGTGCTCAGGCCCCCGCTTGGTTCCCATCTCGGGCCCATATTCTCCCGTCATGCGCGGCTGCGCATTCCCCGTGCTGGAGAGACCGCTCTGCTCTGTCTGTCCCCGCCGCTGCCGGCGGGCAGCACGACGCTCAGCCGGTACCGACCGGGACAAGTCCTTCAGGAGAAGCCACCACACCCGAAAGCTGGCAGCGCTACCACCGGTCCCCGCGCTCCTGAGCCATCGATGCCTGACGACCGCCATCATGTCATTGGCGTCCTGCCGACGGAATTGGCGCGGATACAGATACAGGGCGAGCCCGTAAACTCGTTCCGACAGCCACAGTCCCAATGGCTGCGAATCGATACGTTCGGTGCTCATGTCGCAGCCCGCTTGTCGAGGATTTCCTTCTCCTGTGCGACCTTCACGACACGGGCCCACTTGGACGCCTCTGCGCGGAGCGCCGAATTCCCGAGCTCGGTGATGTGGTAGTAGCGGCGCCGTGGATCATCATGTTCTGGGTCAGGCCGCTCGGCGGCCTCCTCGATGAGCCCCTCCTCGACCATTCTCTTGAGCGACCCGTACAGGATCCCCGGGCCCAGCATTACCTCTCCATCGGTGCGACGCTCGACCTCATCGACGATTCCCAAGCCATGGCGGTCCTCATCAGCCAGGGCAAGGAGTATGTGGAATTCGGCAGCAGTCAGCTTGTTGGCGCTCAAAATGACCTCCAGACGTTCGACAGCACATATATCAGGTTCTGATATATCAGATTCTGATACTTATAGCAACTACACTCCGCGGCCGATTCTGGGCACAATGCCCGCATCACATTGAAAGCCGTATCACCGCCCAGGAGGGAATGCACATGCCCACGATTCGAATGATTCGTCCGCCGTTGCTGGCTCTGCTC
>SDBS01007201.1_pt1 | contig 10820 bp, 6 predicted proteins | sample 2277091 | NCBI WGS metagenome assembly SDBS01 (sample SAMN10404972, study PRJNA504765) | marine sediment metagenome | isolation source: marine sediment core GS10_PC15, 163 cmbsf | place: Arctic Ocean: Southern Knipovich Ridge | collected 2010 | reverse complement strand
TGGCTCCTCTAGTAGGGCTATCTCTAATAGAAGACTCTGACAATAGGGCTATTGCAGCAGCCAAAGCTCTGCGAAGAGCATTCACTACAGGGTCTTGAGCAGTTAAAGGGGCTGCAGCCTGCGCAACTGGACGACCATCAGGACCTGGAGGAGAGCCACTAAGCTGGTCTAATGCTTCGTTTAGGTTATTCTTTAAGGTCCTCGCATTTAGCTCCAAAGCAGCACCAAAGTTATTGACAGTGTTATTAATGGAGTTAATGCCCTGAATGGTAGTAATCATGGGGCCCAACACTGAACTTCTCAAAAACACGCCCTGGCCTTCTACTCTATTGATTTGGTTATTCACCGTGTTAAACGAGGTTCTAAGAGTCCTATCAATCTCTCCTAGACGCCTTGCAAAGCTCTGAATCCCTCTGGAAATAGAATATGTATCCTTGGGAACAGCAAACTTAGCGTCAAACCTAGCCAACGTCTTCAAAGTTATCACGTACTTATAGGTCATTGGAGACTTAGAATCCTGGGTGAGTCTAAAGTCTATCGGCTCTACTACCCAATAATCAGCATCCTTGCCATTGGTCCACAGCATAATGTGCTTGCTAGAGGATTCCCCAGACTTGATATCTGAATAGTGTCTAAACAAGTTCCTAAGATGTATAATCTCAACAAACCCAGTTCTCTCCTTCGGGTTTGGCAGTCCTCTAGGCTTAAGAGGGTTATCCCCAAGAGCAGCAATGTCATCAGCAGCACTAGACAATGCCTCTCCAAAGAGAGGAATGTCCTTTAGGAAGCCTACTGCATCTCTACGCAGCTTGTTAGGCCGTAACCCAGTAGTGCCAGAAATCTTGATATCCTTAATGATAGAGCCGTGAGACTCTACAAACTTTCCACCATTCTGGGTGGGCACAATGCTGGTTGCAAAGGGATCTCCCATTTCGTGGACGCTTGGAGGAACCCTAAAGAAGTATTCTGCAGCCGAATTCGAGTTACCTTTTGGGTCTATCACAGAAGTTGGCTGATCACCTGCCAACTTTACTGTTTCGGATTGTGTATCAAAGATAGCAAGAGAATACATCACCTTCACAGCAGGACGATCGTGGCCAAGCACAGCTTGCAACTGCTGATCGTCCGTAACTATGTTAGTAGTTACGACGTTCGTGCCAATATTTATATTGGATACAGGACTAGCTAATGTTTCTTCTGTTGCCATTAATTTGCCTTAGTAAACTCTGTTTGGCCCAGCTTCTGTATGAGAGCGTTAACAGCTAATAAAGTCGTATTTACTAGCTCAAGAGCGGTCTTTAGCTCTGCAGGTGTAGGAGCGGGAGGTAATGCCTTAATAGCAACATCTGCTGCTGCCGAAGCTGTCTCTACAGCTGGCTTATCTACGTCCTCTAAATCAGCATCTTCATACGTAGTTATTGACTGCTTACCGGGAGCAGCAACAGGATCTGGTACTCCCGGTATATTGTCGGGACCAAGGAGAACTGCATCGTTCTCTATAGAGACTTTACCAGCTACTGCTTTCTCGTCTTCAGTCAGACCTCCGCCTGCTGCGAGCGTAGCTGTTAGACCTTGTAAAGTAAGACCCGCTTCTGCAAGGACCAATATTGATTCTCTAGACTCTAAGCTTATCACACTTTCACTATCAATAGAAGTAATACCTTTAGACTTAAGGCTAAGATCATTCTCTGCTTCCAAAGAAGCCCTATTATTGCTCTTTAATCTAAGTTCTTCTGGAACCTCTATATCAACCTTCTTCTCCTCCATTCTCACATAAGTGCCATCAAGTGCAAGAGAGCCATTATGTAAAATAGAAGAGGGTGCTGACTCTGAAGGATTAGTCTGAGGGAGGGAGGGATCGTGTGCGTTACCGCTTCCAATACCGTCTTCTTGGAAATTAAAATCTATCTCCAAAAGAGCAGTAGGTTTGACATTAACCCGGATATTGCCCCCCTTGGCTACTCTAGTCCTAGCAAATCTGCCTATCTGAGAACCTTGACCCGGTATTAGCTTAGTGCCACCAAGACTAGTAGAAAGGTAAACATTTCCCTCCCTAGTAACCACATACTCAACACCGTTGATTCTTGTAAAGCTTCTACCTGATTGAGCTAAAGTGGTGCCTTCTCCTGATATATCTTGATTTCCTTCGCCACTTGTAGCGGGGTCAAAAGTATTAAAAGTGTGAGGCCACCACCTAACAATAAACCCAGAGTTTAAGCGGCCTCCCACGAACATAACTACACACATATCCCCATCTAGAATATTGGGATCAATATTGTGTAGTCCGTTGTTTAACTCATCTCCAGTTAGCAGACAGGTCGAACCCTTGGGAAGGTTTTCTGAGTAGTCGTCTATGCCGGTTCTGTTATCGGGGGTGATAACGACTTCTGGGTGAGGCAAATCAGCCGGTCCTCCATCGTCCAGGAGTTGAACAGAAGCCAGATGTACAGGGCCTCTCTGGTCCATATACTGCAAAGCCAAGCGGTTGGTGGTGCTATCGTCCGCTAAGTGTACATCCATGACAATACCAAGCATGGGCCTGGTCATATTATAGTTGTTGTAATCAGCAGGATCAAATACCATGCCCTGCTGAATAGGAGTTCCATCCGGTGCAAATATGTTTCTATCTCCCATCAGCTTGGCTTCTTACAACTGGTTGAGGTTTCTGTTCCAGTAACACCTGTTTGAGGCGGTATCCCGTCTTCCAGATCTGGCAGTATCTCATCAGTAATAAACTCCTCTATATTCCTGGAATCGTTTCTGGCTGACACTACGTTACTGTCTGTTTCTGCTGGAATAGTCTCTTCTGGCAAATAAGCTTCCGGATCCTCGCCGCCCTCCAAAAGCCGTAAGTCAGAAACTCTATGTGCCTCAGTGTCGTACTCACTAGACCTAAAGGATAAGCCTCTTCTAACTGCAATAGGATCCGGCACTATAAAGGACTTAGCCAGCCTGCTGTTACTGTCCTTACCCTGCTTGTCGTGTGGTACAGGCGGTACATATAAGGGGAAAGGGTCATTGGGCTGGCCCCTGGTAACCTGCAGTGTAGTCGACATATCATCAGGAAACTGCCAAGAATGATTTACAGCTTCCACATAAAAGCTCAAGCCCCTATCAGGTAGGTCTAGACGATACCCGGCCCTAATTTCAGGAGCACCGCGCATATCGATACTGCCTGAAAGGTATTCTGAGTTGTGCTGGTACCAGTGGTCCTGCAGTAGAGACCACCTAGCCAGCTGCCTAAACAAGGTTGGGCTTGATAGACTCGAATCTAGCTTACCTTCTCCCTTAGAAACTTGAGTCGTCAAAGCAGCAACGGTAGGTTTGGGGTCTCCCTTAGCCGGAACATTAGTATCTTCCTCCTCGTGTTCTGGCTCTTCAATATCTTCCTCAGAAGCCGGTAGTATCGGACTAGGGATACCGCTGGCCTCAGCAAACAAATGAATACCATTAGCCTTAAAGAACGCAATAGGGTCCAATGTTCGTTTATTATTTCCCTCAAGAGGGAATGTCTTGTTCTTAAAGGCAGAACTGAGGTCTACTCCTTGAGGGTCTATGTGGGGAGTTTCCCCAAACGCACCATGTTCGGGCCTCAATACAGGTTGCCCAGTCTTCTTATCAATAGGCTTGAATACGGTCGCACCACCTGTTCTAATCTCTATATCCTCAATTCTAGCTGCAGTTACTACTCCTCGTTTAGCAGGGTATACAAGACCATCAGTATTCAATAATAACTCAAAATGAAGGTGTGGAGCACTAAACTTAAACTTCGCTTCTGGATCATCCTTAGTACCTCCCTCGTTTCCTACAAGTCCAATAGGTGTTCCAGCCGGTATAAAGGTCTCATTTAATAGACCATTACCTTGGATCGAGGTTGATACCCACGTCGGTCTTTTAGCTCCAATCTTAGGCAATTGATCTACAAACTTTTCAGAAAGGTGTGAATATTGAGAATACAAATCTTGCCCACCAGGACCCATGCTTTTATGCTTAATTATGATAGTTTGAGAATAAAAAGCAAAACCACCCTTAGGAGCAGAAGCTACTAAAACCCCGTCAGCTATAGAAAACACGGTGATACCGATATCTGCATAAAGATCAACCCCGTTATGAAACTTAAAGATTCCACCTGGCTGCCTATATCCATACTCAGAAGGGGCGTGACTTGTTCCTCCGCCCCGAATGGGGGCTTGCAGCCCTTTAATGTCCGAAGGAATTTCAGGCTTCTCAGAGGCTGCTATTATTTCTGCTTCTTCTTGTTCTTGTGGTTTATTAGGCTCAATGTCAACTGATCGTGAGATCTTATCGTCAAACGTTACAAAACGAGTAGGATTTGAACGGACTCTAAGGCCGTTTCTCATAATATGTATAGGGGTAGTAATGGGTTGGAGATCTTGCATAAAGAACTTAAAGCTCCTACTATCGATTCCCTCAGCCGTAGTCTCTATCAAGTTTACATGTTCGTGGTCAGTCTTACCAAATGAAGACTTCTTTATTTCCTGCTCTTTGATAACCGCTACATCTAGCTTCCTGTTGTTTACGGCTACAGCCTTGCCCCTAATCCTAGAGCTGTAACTAATGGCCTCAAACTCAATGTTGTGCCTGCCCGGAATGTTAGGCCTATTACTAAAGACAGCACCAAACGGTATTTTACCTATCTTTGTTCTTGAGCCATCATCGTTCCGAATATTAGTCTCTATATTCGTACCATCGAACTCAGTGATGGTAGCCCAAGGATATTCCCTAAACACAACAGCAGGCACATAAGTTACCCCTCCAACACCATTAGCAGCTATGTTTCCTTTAATCTCATCTCCTACCTGGTCATACTCCTCATGATCGTCTCTAATTGTCATGGGCCTCAAATCAAACATCAACTCGTTTACAATTTCGTTTGAGAACGATCTAAGTAAAGAAGAAATTGGTCCAGTGCCTTGCCAAATAGAGGTAGACGACATATAGCCGTCAATACTGGCTAGCTCTACAAAATCAAACAAATTCAAAATGTCCATCAAAGACGACACCCTATTACCTACGCCGGGAAGTGCCCTAACTATTCCAGGCCCAAAATTAGCGGCATTATTTGGATTTCCTTGAAGCTGCTCTGCTACTCCTCTTGCAAAGTTATCTTGACTACTTGCAATCAACTCCTCAGGTGACAACCCTATTCCCCTTTCCTGCAATGAAGCATTTTCTGCCAACGCCACTGCCTCAGCTTCAGCCTTACAGGCAGCAAGAAACTTCTCAAACCCACCAGCATCCTTAATCGCTTTATGAGAATCAGAACTTAACCCACTTTCTATATAGTTTAACAAAGCCTGTCTTTGCTTAAAGGAAGGAGCCGGATTATAACTATCGGGTAATGAAAATTGAGTACCTAAACCAAGCATCAATACTATCAAATTCTGTATAATGTCTGCTGGTGAGCCATGAGAAGCTATCCCTTTAGAGGCCAAAGTTAAGCCACCAAGGTTGTCTGTACCAAACGTGTCCCCAATAAGGTCCTTTCTACCAGCCAAGTGAGGGTTATAGTAGATTTGCGTCTTTTCAAATACCTTCTGAAAATCTGAACAGATGATGTTGTATTTGGTGTCTGGAACTCCAGACCTATCAACTGTGTAGTTTTCCTCTATCCTATCTATGAACCCAAAAAAGGTTCTAGTAAGGCCTGAGTTGTCTCCTATATCAAAATAAACATTGATATAATCGTTGGCACTTATTAGGTTCAAGTAGTTCTTATTAGGAGTTATTGTAATCGCCGCGCTACCAACACCCTTGGTAGACTTACTAGTAGTAATAGAGCGTACATCCTGGGAAATGTCCAAAGGCTTTTCTAGCTCATGGCCATGCACAAGGACCTTACAGGTGGTATGATACCTTCGGACACCATCTGGTCCTACCTCAAACCCAATATCATAATCTTCTCTTATAGCTGACATGTTAGGTTGGTTGTCTCAAAGAGCGCTGTGGGTTTGTAGTTGGAGAACTCTCTACTGGCCTACGTGCTGGGCCTTGCATTGCTACTTCCTTAATATTCAGGTTAGTATGCTTAATGTGGTCTGCGAGCGCCAAAATAGCGGCCTCTAATGCTGCCTTATCTACACTAGGAGCATATGCGTCTAGGGGTGTGATCTCTTTCCTACTTGAGGGGTTATCCCCAGTCCCTACACTATCGCCCCACATCTTTTGAATACTTTTAAATAGTTTGGCTGCATCCTCCATAAAGCTTCCGCCCGTACCGCCTATACCGCCAAAGTCTCCAGGACGAGGTGCATCCTCAAGCCCAGATCCAGGCTTACGGAAGTCTGGTGCCCGTGAATCTCCATGAAAAAAGTCGTGTAGATCTGCTCCAATGTCATTAAGAGTCTTTGAGGTATCTACCAAAGCATCTGATCCTGCCTTTGCAGCATCCAGAATACCAACCAGAACCTCTATATTATTTGAAACCAAAGTATTTATGTTTTCTTGAATACCGTGAATAGGCTCAAATACCTTCTTACCAATATCGTCTAAATGCTGAGTTAGTGTTGCTAACTTTTTAGCAGTACCAGCAAAGTCATCGGCCTCTGTTATACCCTCTAGCCTCCCCCTTATAGTCTCTTTCTCTTTCTCAAACTTGTCTAATTCTTCCTTATACCTTTGGGGATCTGTAACTCCTTCATGAACAAGCTTCTTAACGGCTTCTATCTGAACTATAGAGAGCTTTGTTATTTCTTCCAAATAACGAGTAGAGAAGTCTCCACGACCCTTCTCAGCCTCCGCCTGACGTATAAAAGCGGCGAGATTACCCTCTCCAGTTATGCCCTGTTGCATGCGCCTGCGTGCGTCCATATATTTGGTAGTTCCACTTGGCGTACCAAAACCAAACGCGCGCATCATAAAGGCTTCACCTGCCTCGCCGCCCCCAGGTCGCCTAATTGCTGTGTCTATCTTGTTGAGAACCTCTCCTCCACGAGCACCCTGCAGACCACTTAACCCAGACTGACCGAAGAAGGCCAAAAGTCTAGCAACGTTTTTAGATGTAACATCTCCCGCAGCTACTGTACCTTGTCTCTTTACAAGGCGCTCAACACTGCTAACAAACTCAGGCATACGGCCGATAGCCTCATTCTTAGTGAGACCAGCGTCCATACCCCTAGCAATTATAGTTTCAAGCTCCCGCTTACCCTTAGCATCGGTACCAGTAAAGCCCTTCTGTCCGGACCTTGTCAACAGGCCCATCAAGTCGGTAGCGCCACCCACACCTAAGCCAGAACCAGAACGAGATACCATCTGCGCAAAAGAAGTATCTCTTACATTTCCTGTTTGACGAGCCATATCAAGGGCCTGCCTAGCAGTCTCAGCCCGTACATAGCCGTACTTCGCATAACCAGCAGCTGCGGCTGTATCAAACCCTGCCCTATCTTGCGTTGCAGCAGCAAGAGGGGCTTGTGCCTTCTCTGCTTCAACAAAAGTCTGATATCCAGACCTAATTTGAGAGCCCGCGACCCCGATCATAGTACCAAAAGCAGCTAATACAGCTTTTCCCAGAATAGTCTTAGCAAGACCACCTGCCGAACTTACAGTATCAACCTTAGCTAATGCGTCACCCGCTGGTCCACCTCCAGCACCTCCAGCGCCGCCTCCGCCACGGTCGCCGCCCTTCCCCATCTTACCCTGTAATCGAGCCTGCTTTTCAAGTTCAGCAGTTTGTTTCTTTAGCTCAGCAGTCTTGTTCTTTTCTGTCTTAGCTATTTTATTGAGTATCTGAAGTTCTCTACTACGCGCTTGTGTCTGTGTTCTATCTGACTTCTTTTTGGAGCCTTGCCTGAACTTCTCCTCTCGATCCCTTTTAACCTGATCTCGATCGGATTGCTTATTGCCTTTGGCTTGAGTAGACTTTAGTTCAGAAAGAGTCTTATTAGCGTCAGCTACACCGCTCTTGAGCTTACTATCATTAGTAGTAAGTTCAATCTCAACTATTTTGGTAGTTTTTTCGGCCATTACTCTCCAAACGTAAGAGGTACCTTAGGTGGCATCTGTTCAGCAATTAGCCGCTTCATACGCCTATCTTCGGTCTCTACAACATCTTTAAAAGTCCTTGCGACAGGCGCGGGGCTATCGCCTGACTTGCCAAGGTGCCTGAGAACAAGTGCTCTGGATTCGGGTGTAAACGCCTCCCAAAGGTTTACATCATTTCCATCAGCAATTTGCTGTTCCCAAGTGTCCACAAGATCATCACCAGTGTCTGTAAATACAATCTTACCGTCTTCTCTGCGATGTGCTTCAAGGGGATCAGCCTCAAACTTATCTTCAAAGAACTCGACTAGTAAATCGTGTACAGTACTTGCTAGAAGAAGCTCATGGTTCGGGGGCAGTGAGTACTTCTTGCTCCACCACCTCTCTAACAGCTTCTCTATGCTGGGGCTCTTGTGATGGTGTCTCGCTTCCCGTCTCGCCTCCTCCAAGGGCTTCCCCGTCTTGGCTACTACCTCTTCCCCGGTTGAGAAAGGAGTTCTCGAACGCGATAACCTCCTTATGCACCGCGTATAAAGCACCAAGATCAGTTATTTCATCAAGATTCCACCATTCAGGTGCCTTGATAATAGCAACTTCTAAGTGAGATAAGGTATCATTAAATACCTCTAACTCGCGAGAAATACCAACTCCAGGCTTAGATCCATCATAATGATAGCCACCGTTAAGTTGTAGTTTTCTAACTTGTTGCTTGTGAAATCCTGAAATAGATAGTCTCTGTATGGTAAAGTCTCCCTCATACAGCGTATCGTCTTCTTCAGATTCGTACTTAATATGTACTGTTTTTACGTTCTTTAAACTATGTAACGCCATGTAGTCCCCTTATCTCAAATTATACTGGGTTATCAAACTCGTCCTTGACTCTAATAGCAACAAAGGTCACGTTCTCCTGGACAATTCCACGAGCCGTAATATCCCATGTGTGGCCAGAACATCTTACGTTCTGGAACAGAGCCATAGTTTGTTTAGTAATATCATCCTGCACGGAGGCAGTAAGGTCATCAGTAGTAATAATCTCTTCCTGAATGGGCATGATACCCTGCTTCTTCAAAGAGTTCGCAATAACACGGAATACCTGAGCGTTAAGAGTAGTCCTATAGGCTACAGGAACAAACTCTTTGACCTCAAGAAGGTTCAGAACATCGACGGGCTCATAATCGATAGTTTCTTCGCCACTCATCCCGCCAGCAAAGCCTACGGGGTTAGCATTGACAAAGAATATGGCCCTTGCTCCAGAAAATGTTTCAGATGCAGCCATTTAATAACTCCTAAGTGTATCTAAGTACTTATAGTACCGTAAAAGAATTGGTGGGACCAAACTGGAGACGGAGGGGACGACATCTCAACAGAATGGCCCACCAAAATCAAAACTAGGTTGGTAGCACTATCGCTACTAGGGACTCTTCAGCCTTATCAAGCAATTCAGCTAGGATATCATTGGCTCCTGGCTGTGCTCCTGGGTGAGCATTGGCACTCGGATGAGGCTTTTCAGCCTGATCGGGCTCATTAATGGTGTAAGCATCTGTTCCAGGAGCAGACCCGTAGACCCTAGCAACCAAAGCAGTAGATTCGTCATTGCTAACGATTCTACGCGGCTCTTCACTGCCTACCGTAATAACTCGGCCCTTAAGCTGGTCGATAATAAAGTCTACGCCTCTGTTATCTAGGTTGACCCTAGAAACAGTGCTACCAGCCAGAAGTGTTCCAGCCTGTACAAGCCTCTTATGGTCATCAGTAGACACGCCACCAGTACAGAAGAATCTACCAATTTCGGCAAGTGTAACAGAGTCTGTTCCGGTATCAGCTGAGGTGAAATCAGTATTACCATCAATCTCCGCTGCTACAAGGGTTGTAGTGTTTTCAGTATCATCAGGATCTCCAGAACCATCAGTATCAAGACTGACTGTGAGGACCTTAGTTACCGCATCAAACGAGGAAGACAATGTTTGGTTAATAGCTCCTGGATCTACAATCTCAATACTCACATCGTTACCAACAGAGCCTGCCAGAGTACCATCAAGAGTTACCGTAATAGTATCAGAGCCGTCAGTGTCAAGAACAACACTAGCATCTGCTGCCACACGAAGGCGGTTTACAAGCTGTAGCAAGGCATCCTGGATTAGCCTGGAATTGCCAAATACGTTGCTTGAAGGTGCATCAGCAAGACCTTGACCACTTCTCAGGTCGCTAATGATGGCATCAAGGAAACCACCATCAATGCTGTAAGTATCGCCAGCTGCAGGTGCTGCAGGAAGTGAAGCAGCCTCAAAGGTCAGCGTGGTAGTGGTGTTAGCCAGTACTACAGCAGTAATACCAGCAAGAGCGGCAGTAACGTTACCTGTAAAGGTAACTACATTACCAATTTGCCTACTTGCCACGAAGGTGGCAGCACCATCTGTAACAGAACTGGTCGTACCAGAAACGGTAGTGAGGGCTACGGTGTCAAGAGCGTCCATAAGCAGTTCCAAAGCAGTTGCCATATCCTGGGCCCTCAAGTAGTTTTGAGCAGCTCCTCGGACAGATGACCCCAAATCAGAACCGATCGTAAGATCGTCCTTAATCCTTTGCAGGAAAGCGGCGGTTGTTGCGGAAAGGGCGGGCATAGTTTAACTCCTTAAGTTAGCTTACGCGGCCTGCTGAGCAAGCTGCACGAACAATTCGTTCAAAATAAAGTTGATTCCTGGGGCAGGGAAGAACCCAACATTCAGCGTTAGGGTATCGCCTGAAGACGTAACCTTTAGGTTATGGAAGGCTCTAATAACTGCTTGTGTTGCAGGGTCGGTAGAGTCCACAATGAGGTTATC
>SDBS01007199.1_pt1 | contig 10821 bp, 10 predicted proteins | sample 2277091 | NCBI WGS metagenome assembly SDBS01 (sample SAMN10404972, study PRJNA504765) | marine sediment metagenome | isolation source: marine sediment core GS10_PC15, 163 cmbsf | place: Arctic Ocean: Southern Knipovich Ridge | collected 2010 | reverse complement strand
AAAATAATAATACTTCTATAGCATAATAAAAAGCTTTTTTTCAAATTATCCTCATCTCATTTCATTCCATAATTTTTCTCTATCCACTCCTATATTCTCCGCTCCTCACTCTATTTACCCAATCTTGATTGTTCATATACCATTTTATGGTCATTTCCAGGCTTTCTTCAAAATTATACTGCTGTTTCCATCGCAATTCCCTTTTTATCTTGTCACAATTTATGGCATATCTTCGGTCATGACCGGGTCTATCCTTCACAAATGTAATTAATCTCTTATAATAGTCCTTATCTTTTCCCAGCAACTGCTCTATCTTCTCACAGAGGAGATTAACTAGTTTTATATTTTCCCATTCATTTTCTCCGCCGATATTATAAGTCTCTCCGCTTCTTCCCTTATTCAATATCTCCCATACTGCCCTACAATGGTCTTCTACATACAGCCAATCCCGTACATTTCTTCCATCACCATAAACCGGCAAATCTTTCTCCTCTAAAATATTTAATATCATAAGAGGAATTAACTTTTCGGGAAATTGATAAGGACCGTAGTTGTTCGAACAATTGGAAATCGTTGCAGGTAATCCATAAGTTTTGTAGTAGACTCTAACCAGGTGATTCGAAGAAGCTTTAGAAGCGGAATAAGGATTATTGGGTTGACAAGCTGTATTTTCCAGGAAATATTTTCCTTCTTCTGCTGAACCATAGACCTCATCAGTGCTTATATGATGGAATAAAATTTCTCCTTTCTCCTTCTCTCTCCAACACTCGCTAGCTGTCTCCAAAAGATTAAAAGTCCCCATAATATTACTTTGGATAAAATCTTTTGGTCCGAAGATTGACCTATCCACATGAGATTCAGCAGCAAAATTAACCACAGTATCAATATCATACTTCTTAAATATCCTTTTAATCTCTTCAAAGTCAATGATATCTGCTCTTTCAAAAAAATATCTTTTTCCTCCAAGTTGCGCATCTATTTCCTCTAAGTTTTCTAAATTCCCGGCATAGGTTAGTTTATCAACATTGACAATCTTACCTTTAAAAAAAGTTTCCTTAAAAATATAATGGATAAAATTTGAACCGATAAATCCTGCCCCACCGGTAACTAAAATATTTTCTAACCTTCTTTTCAATATACTATCCTTACCTTTTCCGTTTTTCTTTATTTATTTTTAATAAAGATAAAAAATCTTCTAAAGCTTCATCCCAATTTCTAATTTTTAAACTAAATTCTCTCTTTATCTTACCTTTAGATAAAACCGAATATTTGGATCTTATTGCTGTTGTTGGATATTCCTTGGTCTTAATCGGCTTTATCTCTACCTTTATATTGCGGTGAAGTAAGCCCAAACTTTCAGCTCTATCATAAATTACCCGGGCAAATTCATACCAATTAACTACCCCTTCATTGGTAAAATGATATATACCAAACTTTTCAGAACCGCTTTTAATAATTTTTAAAATTACCTCAGCTAAATCAGCAGTATAGGTAGGAGAACCCCATTGATCGTCTACTACCCTAATAACTTTTTTCCCCTTAAAAAATCTTAATATAGTAGAGACAAAGTTATTTCCGTTTAATCCATATAGCCAGGCAGTACGCACTATAAAATATTCATCTAAAATCTTTTTAATCTCTTCCTCTCCAGCCAGTTTACTTTTTCCATAGACACTTAAGGGATTGACTTTATCATTCTCATTGTATCCGCGAGATTCTTTTCCGTTTCCCTTAAATACATAATCTGTAGAAATATGGATTAATTTAGCTTCCTTTTTTGAGCAATACAAAGAAATATTTTTAACCCCATCTCTATTTATCTTAAAAGCCAACTCTCTCTCCTTCTCTGCTTTATTCACCTTGGTATATCCGGAACAATTAACAACCCATTCTATTTTTTTCTCTCGCCCATGTCTCTCTATTTCTGAATAATCAGTTACGTCTACTTCTCTACCACTAGATAAGAAAGTTAAATTATATTTTTTTAATAATTTCTCTACCTCACTACCCAACATTCCCTTGTTTCCAATTAGCCAGATCATCAGTTATTTGACCTCTTTCATAAAATCTAAATAGAATACATCCTCTTTATCTTCATGTCGTATTTCATCAACTTCTTCTTTTTTGCCCCAACCCCGATACAGTTTATCCGGGTAATTAATTACCATTCCATCTGTCTCTTTTGAGATATTTCTATAACCATGAACTACTCCCGGAGGAACAATTATTCTGACAGGATTATCTTCTCCTCCGATTATCTCCCTACAACATCTAAAAGTTTTACTACCTTTCCGATTATCCCATAACCTTATCTTAAAATTTCCCGGACCCATGAAACAAAATATATCTTTTTGTTTCATATGTTCATGAGGTCCTCTAGCCATACCGGGCTTAGTATAAGATAGATAACTCATCACCAACCCAAATTTATCCGAAAAATTGTCTATCCTAATGGCTTCAACCAAAAAACCTCTTTCATTAAAATATTTAGTTAACTTATCAACTATTACTCCTTCAATTTCTCCTCTTTTAAATTGCATCTACATCCCCTTTGCTTTACAGTCTTTTGCTGTCTCTTAAAAATCCCTCTAAATATTTTCTATAACTATTTTTTGGCAATTTGTTAATTATCTCTTTTAACTGCTGCTTATCTGTATAACCCATCCTAAAAGCCACTTCTTCTATACAACCAATTTTTAATCCTTGCCTTCTTTCCATAGTAGCAATATAATTGGAGGCATCAAGCAGACTATCCGGGGTGCCGGTATCTAGCCAGGCATAACCTCGGCCTAAAAGTTCTACTATAAGATTTCTCTTCTTCAAGTAAGTTAAATTTACATCAGTTATTTCCAATTCTCCTCGAGCTGAAGGTTTTAGATTTTTAGCTATACTTACAACCTCATTATCATAGAAGTAAAGACCGGGAACGGCATAATTAGATTTTGGGATTTTCGGTTTTTCTTCTATGTCAATTACTACATTGTCTTCATCAAATTCCACTACCCCGTATCTTTGAGGGTCAGCTACCCAATAGCCGAATATACAAGCTCCTTTTTTTAGCCTAGATATTCTCTGTAAAGTCATCGAGAAATTATGCCCATAGAATATATTATCCCCCAATACTAAACAAACCGAATCCTTGTCGATAAACTCTTCACCGATTATAAAAGCCTGGGCAATACCTTCAGGTTTAGGCTGTTCTTTATAGGAAATAGTAAGACCAATGTCTTGAGCATCTCCAAACAAATTGATAAATTGAGGTAAATCCTGGGGAGTAGATATAATTAATATATCTTTAATGCCTGCTAACATCAGAGTAGATAAAGGATAATATATCATTGGTTTATCGTACACTGGAAATAACTGTTTACTCATTGATTTAGTTAGGGGATTAAGCCTGGTCCCCGCACCACCAGCTAAGATTATTCCTTTCATTTTATTATTCACCTCTTATATATATTATCAAATATTTACTTCGTATTGCTTTTTTAACTATTTTTTCTCCATAACTATTTATTTTTATCTTTTCACTTTTATAAGGTTCATTTAATAAATTTGTCTTTCTTTTCTATAAGGCAATTATTTAGTGAATATCTAATCATCAATTTTAAAAGGACTTGGTTCTCCAGTATCATATCTTATTTTATCAACCGGTTCTTTTTTATCCCAACCCTTATAAAGTTTATCTGCATAGCTAATAACCATGCCATCTTCCGATTGAGAAATATTTTTGTATCCGTGGACTACCCCAAATGGTATGGTAAATACTATTTGGTTTTCCTTGCCAGCAAATAATTCCATATAGTTTCCATAAGTTTTACTTTCCTTCCGGTTGTCCCAAAGTTTTATTTTAAAATCTCCCGGACCGAAAAAACAGAATATATCATTTTGTTTAGAATGTTCATTAGGTCCTCGAACTATCCCCGGTTTAGTGTAAGAAACAAGACTCATTACTGGCAGTACATTATCCGGTAGATTATCTTTTCTGAAAATTTCTATTAAAAAACCTCTTTCGTCACTAAATTTAATTAATTTTTTTATTATTACTCCTTCTATTTTACCTTTTTTAAATTTCACAACTACTCTCCTTTTTTTATTTCTACAAAACCATTTCTAAATTATTTTTAATCATTTTCCAGAAACTTATTATCACTCCAACCAACTACTTAAATCTTTTTTTATTAAATTTTGAAGTTTTAAAATATCATCTCTATATAAATTTTTAAGATACTCCCTGGTTTCTGATTTCATCTGGGGTTTCTGCAAATTTTTCATTTTTATCTTCTCTATTATTTTCCGCCATTCCCCTTGGGGAATTAAAGTCTTGGCAATGGGCTTAATTATACTTTTTAGGATATTTGGTTTTATCAAGAATTTATGGATAAACTTATTTTTGGGAATACCGGAAACATTGTATTTAGTACTCATGTCTGATGTAAACGAAGGGTCAACTCCCAAAAATTTATATATATTTTTTACTAAACCTGGGGTATCTTTTTTTAAATCATCAAAAAGATATATTTTTACCTGATCAAAATTATCTAAATAGGCTTTTACATGATGGTAGAAGAAAAATCTTATAGAATGCGCTAAGGTAACATATTTTTTACTAATACGTTCTTTTTCCGCTTCTAATGCTTTCTCAAAAACTAGAGGTTCACCACCTCTCATTCTATACATAGAATAGTGAGAAAAACAAGCATCTATTGGATTCCTGAGCATGATTATTATTTTTAATTTCTCCCATTCCGGAAAAAATATATTTAAATTTTCAACTACTCTTTGGTGATGAAAAAGATAAGAAGTTGAAGCTTCTCCTATTGCTTTAAAATTTACACTATTTTGGAATAATAATAAATATGATTTCCAATCTCTAATAAAAGTATTCTCCAAATTGGGAAAAACGTTTTTTAGAAATATATATTTTGGAATTCCATAAAAGCTAAAAAACCGTGGCTCTTTAGAATCAGGCATATAAATTTCCGGGTGTTGTTTTAAATAATAATAAAGTGAAGTAGTTCCACTTTTGGCTGCACCCACAATTAAGAAATTTGGTAATGTATCTTTCACTCTATTTTCTCCTTACCTTAAACCAATAAACCAAGGACTAAATAAATTTTCTTTATTATAATTTAAAGGTGTTTTATTGTTAAAATTAACTACTCTTCCTCCGGATTGTTCAATGATTACCTGGCCGGCTGCAACATCCCATTCCATAGTAGGAGCTAAACGGGGGTAAATATCTGCTTTTCCTTCTGCAATGAGACAAAATTTTAAGGAACTGCCAATACTGATAAATTCAATTTTTTTATATTGATTTTTTAAATTATTAACAAATTCTCTAGTTTTTTGATTATAATGTGATTTAGAGACTATGACTTTAAGATTATCGTTGAGGGTGTGGTGATAAATTGGTAATCTTTGAGGCATTTTATTTTCCTCTTGTTTAAATGCCCCTCGGTCTTTTTGGGCATAGTAGAGTAAATTTAATGCAGGGGCATATATAACTCCCAAAATTGGTGTATTTTTATAAATCAGAGCGATATTAACGGTAAATTTACCGTTTTTTTTGACAAATTCTTTAGTGCCATCAAGGGGATCAATTAGCCAGAAATATTCCCAATTCTTTCTTGTTTTATAAGGAATTTGCTTGTTCTCTTCCGAAAGGACAGGTATATCCGGATATAGATTTTCTAAATTCTTTATTATTACCTCATTAGAGCCTATATCTGCTTTGGTTAAAGGAGAATTATCTTTCTTATAATCTACATCAAAATCTTGCTGATAAACCCTTATAATGTCATCACCTGCTTTTTTAGCAATGGAATTTATTTTTTGAATATCAATATTTTCTGTCATTAAGGTCTTCCTTTATTCTTATTTAATGCCTAATACTTCTCTTGGAGTGGATTCCCCTTTCCATTTATCAATATATCCTTTTTCCTCTAAATAATTCATTATCTTTTCTACACTTTTCTCCACTGTTATTTTATCAGTTTCCACTACTATTTCAGGATTTTCCGGTTCTTGGTAAGGAGCATCTATTCCGGTAAAGTTTTTTATTATCCCTGCTCGTGCTTTTTTATAAAATCCTTTAACATCTCTTTGTTCACATACTTCCAAGGAACATTTTACATATATCTCTATAAATTCATCATCCTCTACAATACTTCTTACAAATTCTCTGTCTTTTTCGTAGGGAGATATAAAAGCTGCCATTGCTATTAACCCTGCATCAACAAAAAGTTTGGCTACTTCACCGATTCTTCTGATATTTTCTTTTCTATCTTCTGCAGAAAAACCAAGGTCTCCATTCAATCCAGTTCTTACATTATCACCGTCAAGTACATAAGCTCTTAATCCTCTTTCAAAAAGTCTTTCTTCAACTTTATAAGCAAGTGTAGATTTGCCTGCACAGGAAAAACCGGTAAACCATAAAATTGCAGACTTATGGGCATTCAATATTTTCCTATTTTCTTTCTTGATAATCCCCTTATGTGGGACAATGAATTTTTGTGTCATTTTTTCCACCTTAAAGATAATAAATTAATTTGCAGAGAATTTTTTTCAATAATAATGTTTTTTTCTTTTAAATTTTATTTATTTGCTATATACAAAAAAATAGATATTATAATTATTTAAGGATCATGTGATTATTTCCTATTTTGTAATTTAGGAAATTAAAAAGACTGATTGCCTTTTACTCAAATATTTCTCAGTACAAAAGGGTGAACCAAACCCATATTCATCAGCACATTTTAATAGTAAATCGAAGACCTCTGGTCTCATAATAAGTTTACTAGGTTTTGCTTTATCCTCAATTATACTTCTAATCGCAGTGCCACTAAATTGTCGTCTTTCTTTTATATGGCCACACAACCCTGAATAAGTTATTTCTCCACATATAGGGCAATACCACCATTCTAAAATACGAACTGGTTTAATCTTTAAATCATTTTTCGGAATCTGGTCAAATATCCGATGGGCATCATAGGGGTCATAATAATTACCCACTCCGGCATGGTCTCTGCCAAACATATGATGAGTACACCCAAGATTACTCCTGATAATAGCATGAAGAAGGGCTTCCCTGGGTCCGGCATAACGCATATCCCACAGTATAAAAGATACCATATGAATATCATCTCTAAAATATTTTTCATCATGTAATTTTTGATGACATAAAAGAATAGCTTCATCTATATAATCACCTATGCGTTTTGGCCCAATTATACAACTGACTAATATTCCTGTCTTTATCTCTTCTACCGGGAGGTCTTCATTGGCAGAAAACCATGCACCTTTCATCAGCCATTCATGGCCAGTATGAGGCACATTTCTGCTTTGATGGGCTACTATTCTTTCCCAACCTTTCTCAATAAACTTTTCCCGCAATTGTCTGGGAGTATTCCAAAACTTATCAAAGGGATAATTAAATTTAGGAAGATTAATCAAAGTTATTTTCCCACCGATAAATGTGTCCTGCCATCGGTTAATCATTCTCACTCCTGGATGTTTCACATCGGTCGTACCTAAAACAGCTTGTTCCATCTTTTTTTTATCGTATTTAAATATTTCTTTTACTTTTAAAATGGCTAAAACACAGTTATTATGGGAAAGAATAATATTATTTCCTTTCTTGACTTTCTGTTTTTTAATTTCTTCTTCTGCGATATCAAATACAATAGGAATTGGCCAAAGTGTTCCGTCGGTTAGTGTCATTTTTTCGCATACTGAATCAACATCATCTTTACCCATAAAACCCTCTAAAGGGGTAAAAAAACCATAAGCAAGGTCAATACATTCCCTTGCCACTCTATCAGTGACCGAAACTCTTTTTAATCCTCGCATCCATTGTTTTGCCTCCGAAGATGATAATATTCTTTCTACTATTCCTTTACCACCATGTCCGAAATATTTCACTTTTGTCTTCCCTTCTAAAATGTATTTGAATAATATATATACTAAAAATATGAATTTTACATATTTATTTTACGCAATATGGTTGCCATAATAGTAGTATCCTGTAATAGATCGTTTAAAAATTTAAATTAGAAGTTTTACTATGCAGCAAACTCCTTGAAATTATTACTAATATTCCAACACTACTTATAAACCTATTAGATTTCATTTTATAAGTTATCCGGGGATCGATTATAGCACCAAGAGCTGCTCCGATGCATAATGCCCAGAGGAAAGCTATTTCAATTAATCATCTTCTCCCCACTCCTTCATAAATAAATCCTAAGGCTTTTAAGGTGGTTGGGTCGTATAAGTTTCTTAGGTCAAGCAGGATAGGAGTTTTAAGAAGTTTCTTTACTCTTAATAAATCAAGATTTCGAAACTGGTTCCATTCTGTAGCTATTACCAAGGCATCACTACTTTGGGCGGTCTCGTATTCATCTTGACAATATATTAAGTCAGGAAAAATCTTTTTAGTACTATCCATTGCCAAGGGATCAAAACATCTTAATTGGGCTCCTTCTTTAAGCAGAAGTTTGATAATATCTATTGAGGGAGATTTTCGAATATCATCCGTATTTTGTTTAAAAGCCAAGCCTAAAATGGCGATGGTTTTCCCTTTAAGTTCTCCTATGTGATGTTTTATTTTTTCTACCATTAGCTCTCTTTGACGCATATTGGCAGATATTACCCCTTTTAAGAGCTTAAAATCATATCCGCAAGTTGAGGAAAAATGATAAAGTGCTTCGGTATCTTTAGGGAAACAGGAGCCACCATATCCGGGTCCCGGGTGCAAGAACTTGGGGCTAATTCTTCCATCTAATCCCATAGCTTTAGCTATCTGATGCACATCCGCTCCCACTTTTTCGCAAAGATTAGCAATTTCATTGATAAAGGTAATCTTAGTAGCCAAGAAGGCATTACAGGCATATTTGATTAATTCGGCAGTTTCTGGATTGGTAATAACAAAAGGTGTATCAATTAAGTAGAGAGGACGGTAGATTTCCTGCATTATCTTTAAGGCTTTGGGGCTTTCGGTGCCGATTACTATTTTATCAGGATGAGTAAAGTCATAGACTGCTGATCCTTCACGGAGAAATTCGGGATTGGAGACTACGTCGAAGGGAAAGGAATTTAAGATAGGTTGAGATTGCTTCGTCGCTTTGCTCCTCGCAATGACATCTTTATATTTAGTAATTATTTTTTTTATTTGGGCAGCGGTGCCGATGGGAACTGTACTTTTATTCACTATTACTTTATATTCATTCATAGAGGTGGCAATTTGTCGAGCTACCTTTTCAATTTGCTTTAAATTAGCAGAACCATCATTATTAGGAGGAGTACCAACCGAAATAAATATTGCTTTTGATTGTTTAATTGCTTTTTCTATGTCAGTTGTAAAACTAATCCTGCCGGCTGTTACATTTTTTTTGATTAAGCTTTCTAAATTCGGTTCATAGATAGGGACTTTACCAGAATTAAGTCCTTTAATTTTTCCACTATCCTTATCTACACAGGTAACTTCCAATCCAAAATCAGCGAGACAAGTGCCGGTAACAAGACCTACATAACCGGTACCAATAATACAGATTTTCATATTCTATCCCCCCTCTTCGCATTCGGTCTATACTCTTTTATTATAAACTTATAACTTACATCTTTTTATTTTAAAATTTATTTAAAATTATTATAGCATATACTTTTTTTCTAAACACAAAAAAAGACAGGCGGGACGCCTGTCCTACGGGAAAGGTTGATAGCTTGATTTTGCATTTTTTGCATCTGCATCTTATCCTTATTTCCTGTATTTTTCCTGTCTTTCCTGAAAAAAGTAGGAATTTATCCATTATTGCGAAGTAATCTCTACTAAAAACGAATAACCAAAAACCCTTTCTTATCCTTACACTTGTAACCCGCATCTTTTTCTTTATTGCTTATTACTTATCACTCATTACTCATTACTGTATTTGTAACTCGTAACTCGCAACTTGTACCTTGCACCTTGCAACCTTCTTTATCTTTTCTTCACTCGATACTCGATACTGTTCTCCTATCCACTAGTAAACATAAACCAATATCGCTGCAACTCCCAATATCGCTTCTACTCCCATCAACACCAACACCAGATTCCTTTCACTAATTCCACCAAATAACTTCATAATCAATTGGCACAATCCAACTGGACCACCATCAGGGCAATATAATTTACCGCTTCGGTAAATCCCCCACCAGCCTTCACTGGGGAAGCGGTTTTTTGCTTTAATAATAAAATCTATAACATATGGGATGATGATGATAATGCCCGCCATTTCAAAATTTCCAATAATTACCGATGTAGCAATAATTGCTCCAATACTTAATGTTCCCACATCACCAATCAATATTTTCGCAGGATACCAATTATAATAAATTGTTGCAAGAAGGGCGCCTAAAGCAGCAATCAAAATTATAAACGCAGTTAACTCTCCAAGTAAATATGCAATAATCGCCAATGACCCCACTACCACCAATCCCATACCTGCTTCTAAACCGTTAAATCCTGCTAACATATTTACCGCATTCGCAGCACCGGCAATTCCTAAAGGAACCAAAATTAAAGAATAATAAATTCCAAGATTGACAATCCCATATAAAGGAATTTTCATTAAATATTGTCCTTCTTTAATCGCCATTAAAGGTAGGGCTGCAAATACTGGCATAAAGGCCTTGATCTTTTGGTTGACAGATATTAGATCATCAAAAATACCAATCAGCATAACAATTAATATGGTCGCTAAGGCTGCTAAAACGGAAGTTAAATCTACCGTCAAAAACAGGTCATAAAAAGTTCTTAAGGCAATAGCCACAATTATTCCGGCA
>SDBS01007198.1_pt1 | contig 10822 bp, 15 predicted proteins | sample 2277091 | NCBI WGS metagenome assembly SDBS01 (sample SAMN10404972, study PRJNA504765) | marine sediment metagenome | isolation source: marine sediment core GS10_PC15, 163 cmbsf | place: Arctic Ocean: Southern Knipovich Ridge | collected 2010 | reverse complement strand
TTGCATTGGCATATCACCCATCCATCGATTACCAGTTGGATAATATGTATGACAAAACTCACTATTTAATTGTTGCATTTTATCTAGTTCTTCTTTGGGTATTGGTATTGATGAAATGTTTTCTATATTCATACATTCAATTTCCTTTTTTTTATGCAAATTCAATCGTTAGTTGTAACTTTCTAATCTTAGGCATGGCGATTAGTTCTTGCTTCTAATCTATTTCTTTCATAATTTGATTAAAAGCCGCCACTCATCTTGGTCCCAATTCATTATTGGGTGAAATCCCTTCGATACAAGTACTTGCTTCCAATATTCTGGTTTGTTATAGCCTTTATTCAGATTTTCCTTATAATGATAAGGAGCTAATCCTTGGACATCATCAAAGAAAGTTTCTAATACTAGTAAACCATTATCACTAAGCATAGCATGAAACATACTTAATAACTCTTCAGGATTATTAGCATGCTCTAGCACTTGAATACATAGGATAATATCGTATTTATGGTCACACAAAGTGGCATCTATTCTTCCATCGCTCATATCATCCGCATTAAGGTACCAGCATATACTAGGCATATTCATAATGTCAATCAAATCATGGACAATCCAGCAATGAGGCGATTTCACATCAGCAAAATCTACATTGTATCCAAAACTAGCAAAAGTAAATCCCCAGTTTCCGATTCCTGCACCAAAGTCTAGCACATGCTTATGAGTATATCTGAATAAGCTAGCAATATCATAAATGTAGCTGGATCTATTATGAGCAGCTATATTTATAAGGCTAGCAGGTAAATCTAGCGGTAATTGATGTAATAAGTGTGCTGAATATAGATAGTTATCTTTGTAAAACTCATCACCAACTTTTCCATTATACCATATTTCAGCTAGTTTCTCATTGAATAATTTATTATCTCTGCATATCTTTAGAGACTCTTCCAGCATACCATCTGGATATATCTTCTCTATTATATCTCTTATGAGCATAAAAAGTCTCCTTATGCAACGTGAATGTTAATTTCGATATGCTTCTTATGTGCCTTCTTTAACATCAATCGACAGAAAGCACGTCGTAATCCTTCTTTTATTGCCCTACAATTGCAACTCCCCCCCCCACCGGATGCTAGCAACATTATTTGCTCTGCTCCTTCTTCATCTTCTATGAATTTCATACTAGCGTCTTCTTGTAAAAGTTGTTGACCAATAAAATCATCTATTGTTAACTCTGCGGAATCACACCAAGTGATAGTTTCATATTCCAAATACTCTGCTCTTAATTCATCTTTAGTGATACTATTTGCAATGGCCTTAACATCATCCCAATTAGCGACTACTGATGAATTATAACCCAATGATACATGATAACCTGTCATAATATCTCCTTGACTTTACTTAGAAATCTCTCAGCCATTTTGACTGTTGTGTGATATTTCCGCAAATGATTTTGAGCATTATTAGCAACCATTATTCTACGGTTGCTTGATTCCAAATACTTTTTACACCACAAAGCTACCCTTGATTCTTCAGTGTAGCATACATGATCATGATTTAAGAAAGGATGAGGTCTATAAAGCATTGTTTCGTTTGTTATCAGAAAAGCACCATATGATATAGCTTCGTAGAACCTTGCAGTCTCCGCACCATAGCCTCTTATATCAATCACAATTTTGGAATTAGCGAGCATATCAAAATAATCTTTTTGTTCAAAGTTTTTATTTATGTTAAAAATTGAATTGCCATGGCCAAACTCTTTTTTTAGAATATCATGCCAAGTTATTCTAGCTGGATTATTTTGTCCCGACATTGCAAATAATATATCAATCTCTCTTTCTTTGAATGCAGGCACAATTTCTCTCATTGGTGAAGCAAAAGGAAGCGCTATGCAATTTGAAGAGTACTGCTCATTATAATAATATTCTCTCAAAAAACAGAGTTGAGGCTGGAATTCGAATACAACCTTTGAATCAATTCCTGGCGAATCAGCATTAAAATATATCACATTGGGCGCATTAAGATTCCGAAGACTTCTCATATAATTTAAAGTGGCATGATGTTGATTGGCAATTACGATTAAATCAAAACTGCCATTTTGTGCTTCTTCTATTGAGACCTTCTTGTGCTTTCTATTGGGTCTGGCATACCATTGAGAGATTATGTTCTCTAGTGGTGGACCATCCACTATGGTAACGTCTGAGATGTCAGTTAAACCATCGAATAAAAATATTGATCCTAAATTAAAGACATGGTCCATCAAATATAGTATCTTCATCGAGCGCCATCCATTATAGTTTTGATGCTATGTTGCTTACTGGCAACTATGTTATTTGTTGGAGCTAAACAATATTTTCTTGGATTGAATTCAAAAGGTTGTCCCTTCAGAAATTCTTCTACAATATCCAAAAAGTACGAGGCGCGACTTTCTGTAGTATGATATTCTAGTAAATGGTTAAATCCTTGAGTGGCGATTTGTTGTCTTTCATTAACACTGTTTGAGTGTAGATAATGACTGATATGCCATCCTAAGTTCCCATCTTCAAAGTAAACACAATGCTTTTTATGGATAAAAGGGTATGGTTTAATTAAATGCAATTCGTCAGTAATCAATAAGCAATGAGAAGCGATTACTTCTAGGAATCTGTTTGTATCACATCCAAAACCTCTGACTGCTATTCCTATTTTAGCTTGACTGAATTTATCCATGTAATCATACCAAGTTTCATAAGGACGATGAAAATTTCCTTCATAGTTAAATCCCATATGACTTAACTGCCTGATGGTGTAGTCAACCCAACGACGCTTGGGATGGGTATCCATCATGCAGGCGTAGACATCGATGGGTCTATGCACCAAATTCTGTTGATGCATTAGTGGATAGGAGCTAGAAAAGGGAATAGGAAAACAGTTATGTGGATATTCTCTATCTAGCAAATATTCGCGTTTGAAAGAACAGATAGGTTGGAATTCATTTACTAGCAACATATCTAATTCTGTTGGTTCATCTTGGTCGATTAAAACAATAGGTGGTAAATCTATATCATTAGCTATCCATTCTCTTAACTTAGCTATATTTACTTCTCTAGTTGATGCTAGAACTAGCACATCAAAAGATTGCATATCTTTTAATATCATTTCGTCAGTAGCATAATGATGATTATCTCTATCAATGATATAAGGCCAAGGAGAAGTACCATGAAACAGATCCTTTAATGGATAATCAATAACATTCTTTTCACCAAGCACTTTACATAATCCATCATATAACATAGCACTTCCATAATCTACTTTGGGATTTTCAAGATATAATATTTTCATAGCTTTCCTTCTTTTTATGTATCTAATAAATGGTCATCTATCTCTTTATAGCTCATTTCACATCTCAATTCTTTCCCACAAGAAGGACAACAATTTAATAATATACTATCTCCTGTTTCCAAAGATAACAAGAAAAAGAAATGTTTACTAGTGGGAATCTTAGTGGAAAATCCGTCAGTTCCTGCAGTGAAAACTTCAATATTATCTTTAACTGCTAGTAATTCATCGCAACAAATTTCTTCAATAGATGAGGATTTTAGATTAAGCTTTATATTCATTTTATCACTTCCAATTGCATTATTTCATCGGGGATGGCTATATCAAATATTGTCTCATTCCAATATTGTTGTGTGCGTAGCCATCGATTTTGTTCTGCTATATCTAATTGGATTGCTGCTATCTCTATATTCTCATTATTTGTTCTAGCCCTTTCATAAGTTAATCTGGTTTCTTCAAATGCTAATATTTCTGACTTGCATCCATAATAACTACCTAAAAAGGTTAGAACAATCGCTGAGGTTATAATTGCTCCTATAACAATACAGACTATACCTATGTCTTCAGACTCAGGCTTCTTGACTGTTATTATTATTCCAATTATCAATATAATAATGCTTGCTATTATTAAACTCATTATTGTTCTCCTATTACAGCTTCATAAATCTCGATATGCTTCTTGGCAAATTCATCATAGTTATACTTGTTGTATAATCTTCTCATCGTACGTTTCCAAAAATCTAGCTCGTATGGATTGTATAGCATGTCTATCGTACGATATATGAAGCTAGTCATATCACCAGCAGGTATTTTAGCATTAAGATTAATATTAATATCACTATAATGTGGAATATCAGAAGCTATCACAGGACATCTTCCTGATATATATTCTTTCATTACAGCAGATGAACCATGGGAACCAATCTTATCAAATGCAAATAGAATACCAATATCTGATGCTTGAATATACTTATTGATAACTTCTTTATCCAAGAACGTATGATGTATCATACATTGACTGCTAATGTTGTAATCATTAATTATACGTTCCAATTCCTTCTCTACTCTAATGCCTTCTTCTTCGTCATGTTCATGGCGTGAATGTATCATTACCATAAACAAATCTCTATTAAGTGCTAGATAAGGAGCAAATGATTGTAACACATAGTCGAGTCTTTTCCATCTCATCATGAAGCCAAAACTAGCAATTACTTTTGAATAGGATGGTATTGCTAGTTCTCTCCTAAGCACTTTCTTATCTTCAATCTCATCAAACAATGGACATCCTTGGACCATGAAAGTAATCTTTGGCTCATTTACGAAAGAATTATCATGAACTATAATTTTGCTTATATCATTGGTTAATGATTCTATAAACTTATCAAAATGGTGAGCGGTAATTATTATTGGATTTGGATAATCAATAATAGTTCTTCTGAATAACTCTTTGTCTGGATATAACCCCGGAACATATTGGAAATGTATCAGATCATACAGTGGTTTATCAGCAATAGGTCTATCATCAACGTAGAGAGCTTCCTGATAGCCCTTATATGATATAACATCAATGCTGAAATCAGATAGGTTTAGAATTGATTGTTGTAAAGAGCTAGTGTACACGCTGACTCCACATTTTTCTCCAATAGGAGATATTATTGCTATTTTCATAATAATTATCCTAATCTATCCACGAAAACATTTTCGTCATAATGGTTTTTGATAGCATTATAATAAAACATAATAGTGTCGCTATCTATAGGTGTAAAATGGTGTACGTCAGTGCCGCAATTTAACCCATTGCGCTTAACTAATTGTCGTTCATGTATATGTCCAAATAGATAAAATAGAGTATAATCTATGGGCATATAATTGGAGACTTCTTCAGGTTTATGAACTAAAGCAAACTCGATATTATCTATGATAATCTTGCTACCTAGTGAAATAATCTCTATTCTATTATCCAATTGATTACAGCTATCTAGAATATTAAGTGTATGTTCATAATTACCCATCACTAATTTAATATGCTTTGCATTTATCTCATTTAATCGGTGAAGGTCCCCAACATCTCCTAAATGATAAACTGTATCTTCATTGGTTACTACCGCATTCCAATTATCAATTAACTGTTTATCCATTTGTTCTACTGAATCAAATGGTCTTTTACTTAATTCTAGAGTTCTTGCCTGACCCCAATGGGTATCAGCAGTGAACCATAATTTCATATCTCTCTATTATTGCTCTAGCAATATCTCCTTAAATTAGTCAAACTATTCCAGCTAATTTCTGAATGATGTTGATGCACTCTGGCTTAAAAATTCTCCAGTTATTGCAATCTCTGGAGAAAGGCAAACTGCCTTTAGTTGCTAGTTTAACTATTGTGTCTCGACTGAATCCGGAGACTCGAATTAAATCTTTTACAGTAATTCTTTTACTCTCTTTCTCCATCTTTATTTATCCTTCTCTAATTAGTTTCAAGAATCCTAAGCCTTATCTCAATTATAAGAATCCCTAATACAACTGGTATTAAAATGCCCAAGAAATATTTAGTGGAATTATTATTATTCTTTATAACGTTATTGCTCATTGCAAACTCTCCATCATTAATTAAACAATACTAGCATAAACTGCTTGATTATTCCTTACTACAATATCTCCCCCAGTGTTACCTGATAGCACAAATCTTTTCTGGAATCCACCAATATCTAGCTGACCTATAAGAGATAATTCTGGTAACTTATTAACTTGTTTGATTAAACTGCTAGTGAAATCATTAATGAAAGATTCAATATCATCTTTGAAATCTAATTTCTGAGGTGATATTTTATTAGTCAATCTTAACTTTAATAATTGCGCACCATAACAACCTCTTAGTATCCATCTCCAATAATATTCCCAATGCTTATTAGAAGGCATTATTTCAATGCCAACTGGTTGCATATTGAAGAATATCGCAGCGCCTAATTGATTTTCTATTGGCTCAAATTCACCCACGAAATCATTTAATTCTTTTTCATAAGGTCTAAAGAAATATTCTAAATGTGCTGATTGTCTCACTTCAGGAATATCTGCTAGAAACTTCTCAATTGAATCCCATAATTTGCTATATTCTTCTTGATACCTCAAGTCAGTATTCAGTAATGCTTTCCTAAGTTCCAATGGAAGTATATCATATTGATTTTTCTTATTAGATAACTGTCCACCCTGACTTGATTGTATACAGACTGCATTATTAAAACTAATCTTTTCTTTGGTTGGCACTAATCCAACATCACTCATAGCATGATCTTGTGCTGCTTTCTCAGAGATTATCATTGTATTACTAGGGATAATTCCAATGCCATCACCAGTATTCTGGAATACCATTGAACCATAATTAGAAGTCTCTTGAAAGGTTACTTCTTCAGGATTGCTAATTCCTTCATTTCTATCTTCGCCAACAATAGGTAGCACTGTCATTTCATCAACTGATTGCACTTCTCCAAATTCTAAATCATTGAATCCTAATTTCTCAAATATGGTCATGGTAATAAACTCCTTTCACTAGTGGATAATCCTTTCGATTGTGCTAGAATTGAAACTAGCATATTCTTAGCTAGCACTTTATCTGTTTGCAGCAATCTAAATATGAGATTGGTTTTGAGTTGCCGGTAATCATCAATTACCATTGGTTCCAGATTACTTGATAACCTTCTAGCTGAAGCAGTTTCTGATGCAAATACTGGATTGATATGGTAAATTTTACTCGGATGATGAAGACGTTTGTAAATATACTCAAAAGCACCTTTTACTGAATTCTCATAACCATCTGATATAATAACAATGCTATCTACATCATAGGTTAGCGCTTCTTTAAAAGCAGACCACATCTTTGTAGCAGCACTTGGTATGACAACTGAAGGTAGTAATGGATGCTCACGATGGTTTATATCTTGACTAGTGCTAACTAATTTACCACCAACATAAAGTACTTCTTTTACATTAGGAAGCACTGTTATCAATGATAAACCAGTTAGAAATGGATGGAGAAATCTCTTGTCGGAACCTTCCATTGACCTAGATGCATCCATAATTACAACTGTTCTACCTATATCTATGTCTAATTTATTCTTTGATTTATCATCAATCGCTTCAACCAATTCATCAGTCATTATGTTGCCAGCAAACACTTTAGCATAAAACAACTTCCATAAATCATATATATCTTGTTTCTTATAATCAATTTCAACTTCAACATCTTCGCGTTGAGCAGTAGATTGTAATTGAATATTCTGTCTATCTGACATCTTGCCGGTTTCTAGCACATCTGATAATGGAATATCTAGCTTATAAGTGTTCCTGAAACCAATCAATACTTCGATAGGTAGCACCTTCTTGTTAGCAGTAAGCATAAACCCATCAATATCACTGACTTTAGCACATCGCCTTAACTCCGTGTATAAGCCTAACTTATAATCAATCGTTGTAGCTTTATTAGATTTATCAAATAGAAAATAAATTACATCATGAAGTGATAAAGCAGATTCAAGACAATATTTGCCAATGTACTTATGAAATAGCTTGCCATCATGGTTAAGGATGTTATACAAGTTCTGCTTCCCTAGAGCATGTCTTATTAGACGTGCTAGTTTTTGTTTATACTTGATTGCTATATTAATAATATCTTGAATATCTCTGTCAAATATATATCTGAGAATAATTTTCTGAGTACGTCTATTATTCACTCTGTTATCAACTAGCATTAAACAATTCTTCAATGCTCGCGGAATGCTTTCATTATCCAAATTGTGTTGAATAATGGATGGTTCTAACTGATAGATATTATTAATTCTGTCAATACTAACTAAGGAATCAGACACTTTGTCATGTGCTAGTGGGCCTTTTCCAGGATTAGCTAGCATATAATAATTCATTCTACCTTTACTGAAAGCAGAACCAGGAAGAATTGTTGAGAGCGCAAATAATTCTCTGTCTTCAGATAAACAGTCTTGCCATTTCTGTTCTATAACTTGTACCTGTTCATCTTGAGTATTGTAGAAGCTACCTTTAGGTACAAAAGTTAATATATCTGGTGTGAATGAGGTACTAGTTTTTTTGTTCAATTTAAAATCCTTATAGGTAAACTAACAATTCAAATAACACAAAAAAAAGAGATGGGAATAGGTAATTGTAGTATATTGAATGCTCTACCATTGAGCTAAAAGCCAAAAAAAATAGGCTCTATTGGATTCGAACCAATAACCTTGTCATTTACAGTGACCTGAAACTACAATTAGTTTCCCACCTCTATTTGTTTGGGGAATTAGCAAGTGTAGTATATTAAACGGTACGAGATTTGAACTCGTGACATATAGATCATAAATCTATCGCTCTACCTATTGAGCTAACCTGTAACTACACTAAGTTTCCCCAAAACTCCATATTAATAATTAAGAATAATGTTGACTACCAGTATAGTAACATATAGTAGGGTGATCTGTCAAGTATTATTTTTCATAATAACACATGAAGGGTTAAAGTTGGTACACTATCAGGAGATAAATCAAGCACACCACGATTAGTCAGGAAACCTTTGTCCATTAATATCTTATAAACTTCTTGTAATCTGTTGCATACTTTGTTTAATTTGTCTTGGAAATTTGCACCTCTGATTGAACCCACTGTCTTATTTGTATCTATAATAGGAACATCAAATTCAATAGTCAATACCAATTTGTCTTCTTTATTTTCCCATTTAAAATTATTAGTCTTCACAGAAAACTTGCCTCCTTAAATAATTGCTTCTTTCTCATTGAAATCTCTATCTATCCATTTAATTAACGTTTTATTCAACTTGCCCATAATCAATGGATCTGTATATTCAAAAGGATTATCAGCGTATTCTTCGGGAACATCAAATTTCTCACAGTAAATCTTGCGAGATTCAATCATTCTTTTACTTGCTTCTAGATGAGGATTAGTTCTGAATGTAGCGCTCCACTCGTGATACAGGACGAATTCAGGAAGCATATATGAAGGATAACCTAAAGCGCTTAGTTGGCTAAACATCAAACTTTCTTCTGAGAAACTGAGCATTTCCTCGCAGAATCCACCATCTATTAACTCAAACACTTCACGTTTCAGAGCAAAACAGGATCCGACGGCGCACATAACCTTCCCAGGTTGACCTGTAAATTGAAATAATCCTTGTTCAATAGCTTCATCAATAGTCATAACTTCATTTCTTAGCTCTTTAGTAAAGGGATCTCTATCAATCATTAGTGATTTCTCTGATTCCAATATAGCAGGAATATCCATTTCTGTTATAAAGTAGAAGTTCCATCCAACACCTCCAGCATTATCATTGTTCTCTAAAAAGTAGCACATGCTAGTTAACCAATTCTCACTAACTAATATATCATCATTAAGTAGCACTACAATGCTACTGTTCCCTTGATTAGCTAGGTCATTCCATGATTTGCTTATGCCCATATTTTCTTTGTGGATAAGCACTGGTATATTATAGAATTTACTTAAGAATACCATGCTTTCGACATTAGCACGGTTAGAACCATCGTCTAATATCATTACATCAACCTTATAATTATGCTTCAACGTACCTTTACTGTTAACAATTGACGGTATATCATTCCATTTATATATGGATTCTAAGCAATTATTAATCCTGTTGGGACCATTAACTGTTGGAATTCCTATTGTTATTGATTTCAATTTGTTATGTCCTTTTTAAGTAGTATATCAATCCAGCAGAACCAAAGATAAAAGTCATGCTAGTTATTACCATTCTATACGTTTCAATTGAGGCACCATTTATAAGTGAACCAGCATAGCATCCCCAGGTAAATGCGCCTGCAATAGCAATAAATAAACAAGCATATTTCATATTTTACCTCCTCTAACTTTGCTTTCAAGGGTGATCTATTTACTGTGGGTATTCCTATTGTTATTGATTTCATTTTATCTTTCTCGATGCTTTAATTGTTAAAAACTTGATTGCATTCTTGTATAAGATTGCTCAAAGCCGGATTGACCCTTACTATAGATCTTTGTCCAGCAATATTGTTTATCGCTTGATTAAATGATATTCGATATTCTACCATAAGGTAATAAGCAATAACTGCTGTTGATCTGCTAATTCCACCCCAGCAATAAACCATAACTTTCCTATGCTTCATCAATAGCCCTTTCAGAGATAGACGAGCAGCTTCAAGCATGTTTATATTATTGCCTTCCCCGTCGATTAAGCCTACCTTAACATATTCCATATGATTTAAAAAGAAACGTGCTTGTGGCGGTAGTTCTAGATCAAAAGCAACATTAAGAAAAGCAGTTATTTTATGCTTCAAAATCTCATTAATATGCAATAAATCAACAGCGCCAGCTAAATAGATATTATTTGTAATTTGACTAATCATTACATTCCACCATAATTTGTTTAGATTCTATTGTTAGGAGGATATTTATCATAAGGTAATCCAAGTTTATTCAATCTTTTCCAAATATCAGTATC
>SDBS01007197.1_pt1 | contig 10824 bp, 5 predicted proteins | sample 2277091 | NCBI WGS metagenome assembly SDBS01 (sample SAMN10404972, study PRJNA504765) | marine sediment metagenome | isolation source: marine sediment core GS10_PC15, 163 cmbsf | place: Arctic Ocean: Southern Knipovich Ridge | collected 2010 | reverse complement strand
CCTCAGGCTCTATTTTGTGAACCATCCCCTCGTATTTGGCTTGCCCCTTTTTGTTCACCTTTAATTCACCTACCGGCTCGGTCCGGTATCCATATACATGTTCACCGGTACTGAACCCCCTTAACTTCTGCCCCTCTAAACCGCGCATCGTCTTCTTCCTGAGATCATCAAGATAGAGTTCATTTATGAATCCTCGTATATGAATACCTAGCTTGGAATTCTCATCGCCAGTCACGATGCCATCAGAAACAGAGACGAGCTTAACCTGGTGATAATCAAACTTGAGGACCAATGTGAGCATTTGATGATTACTCCGGGAGAGGCGTGACAAATCGTCTACTACTACCGCCCCGAACTCCTTGTTCTCCATACCTTCCTCAAGAGCTTGCAGTCCGGGTCGGTTAACCAGAGATCCAGAAATTGCCTCATCAACGTAGATGTGCTCATCATCAATGGTCATACCGTGCTCCTTGATGTAATTCTTACATACCCTTGTTTGATCATCAATACTTTTCTCACTTTGGTTCTCAGAAGAGTATCGTGCATATATCGCTGCTCTCATTTCTTACCTCCATTATCTGAAAATATATCAGGATTCTTCTTGGCTATCTGAATATACTCTTCCCCAATAATAGAAACCACAACATCCAGTAGCCTCTGGACAGAAGGGTTATCAACCCAGACAAAACTTATCGGTTGAGTTGTTTTCTCGCTATTCTTCTTGGCTTGCGCAGTGTGCATTAAAAGAACCTTGCATTATTACGAAATAGGTATATAATCTTACTATAAGAGTTATGTGATAATAAACCTTACTATAGATATATTATACCATAAAAGGTTTAGCTTGTCAAGTGCTTTCTCCTTAGAATTCAAAAAATGCAATTTCTGTCCTTGCAAGCGGAGCGAAGCAGCTTACTATTCAGGTGTCATTGCGAGGCAAAGCCGAAACAATCTCGCTTTAAAGACAAAACTTTCATAAACCTGTCTTCATGCTTCTTCTGCGAAAGACGAAACAAATGGACCCCAAGAAACTAGGAAAGAAGATCAAGTTGGCCCGCGTCGAACTTGATCTGACTCAAACTCAACTTGCCGAAAAAATCGGTGGTAAACAGAAAAGCATTTCTGGTTATGAAACCGGGGCCACACTACCCTCCATACGGACTCTAATCAAAATCGCCAAAGTCTTGAAAAAACCAGCTAGTCATTTTCTTGATGAGTAAAACGGCTGTGTCCCATGTTTTTCCGAGCATAAAATAGCGAAGCATTCCATTTGATGGCTCGCTAAGCGGCACGCGCAAGTGGCGTAATTAGAAAGTCACGCTGAGTTGGGAGCGTAAATAAAACATTTGGTCTATTTGACGCTATGCGGAGTGTCCTTGATGGCGTAAGGCAAGAATAGGGGACAGAAACCGGATTCGTACCGGGATAGGTACACACGCAAAGACAGGTGATTACTAATGCGGATTACAGAGCATGTCGATCTTCCTGAATCTCTTATCGATGCCCAAAGAAGTGGAGCCTTAGTGGTCTTTGCGGGTGCGGGGGTTTCCATTGGTCCGCCTTCAAACCTACCGAATTTCGAGCAATTAGCGGCTCAAGTCGCAGGAGGGACGCTGGCACCTGAAAATGGCGAACCACTGGACCGTTTTCTAGGCAGGCTGGAAAGAAAACAGGGCCAGGTCCATCGTAGGATCTGGAACCTAATAAATGACTCCAACTCAAAGCCTACACTACTACACAAATCTCTATTGTCACTTTTCCGTACCCCAGATGTAGTACGTATTGTAACAACCAATTTCGATAGACACTTGTCAACGGTTGCCGAAAAACTCTTTCAAGATGATATTGAGATTTACTGCGCACCAGCATTGCCTCTTGGCCGGAAATGCCACGGGATCGTCTATTTGCACGGGGTAGTGGACAAAGGACCGGAGAGTTTCGTTGCTACGGATAGAGACTTTGGGCGAGCTTATCTTACAGATGGCTGGGCAACTCGGTTCTTGTGTGAGATGTTCGCCAAATATACGGTCTTATTCGTGGGATATAGTCACGACGACCCAGTCATGCGTTATCTAGCACGTGGTATAGTATCAGAAACTCGCTATGCATTAACGGAACGTGATCAAAATGAACATTGGAAGTTTCTTGGCATTACACCGGTGGCCTACCGGTTGAAGGATGAACCTAACAAACATAGTGCGTTGGGTGAAGCTGTGACTGCGTGGGTGAAGCGCGCTAAAATGGGAGCTCTCGATGATGAACGGGAAATTCGTGAGATTGTTAAATCGAATCCTCCACTCGAGAAAGAAACAGCAGATTACATTGAAGATGCCCTGAAAGACTTAGTTAAACTTCGATTCTTTACCCGCCACGCTCGTACTCTAGAATGGCTGCGTTGGGCGGAGAGTAAACAAGCGTTTCGTAAACTCTTTCAGACGAATGAGCATATAGACGAGTTATCTAAAGAGATAGCGGACTGGTTTGCGCAACATTTTGTGTGCGAATATCCAGACGAGGCTTTGGGCGTTGTTCAACGCCAAGGACAGAAACCTAACCCATTTCTTCAGAACGTGATTGTGCACAGGCTGACTTTTCCTAAACCTCGGCCAGGTGCAGAGACGCTTGCGAAATGGGTGACGGTTTTGCTCGGTTCTACATCGTCCGATTGGAACCCGCGGTCATTAGAACACCTTCTCGAAAAGTGTCGATACCCGGAGGATAAGATCACAGCTCTTTTGCTTTTTGAATATTTGACTAGACCGCGCCTTGAACTCAAGACCCTTTTTGGCTTTCCTCCAGGCAGTAGCTCGGCCACTGAACAACTCGACATGGATATTGCTATTGAAGGGGACGAACATTACTTGAAGAGGTCTTGGAACGTGATCTTTCAGCCCAATCTTGTAGATTTTTTTGAGAAACTAGAACCTATCGTGACAAGACATTTAACCCAAGCACACTTTCTACTGCGTGCTGTCAATCAGGCGAACGATCGCCGGGACCATGTGAGTTTCCTTCGCCCTGCAATAGAGCCACATAAAGAAGATCGGTATGGTGGCAAATTGGACATAGTCATCGATGCGGCCCGGAATATCATTGAATGGATGCTCAAACACATGTCTGATCAAGCTTATGCGGTGATTGAAAGATGGAGTGCCTCAGGCATTCCACTTCTAAAAAGGCTTGCGATTCACGGCATAACCGAAAGCCTAGAGACTCCTCCAGATGAGAAGATTGCCTGGATTTTAGAACGAGACTGGCTATACACCTCTTGCATAAGACACGAGGTTTTTCGTCTCCTAGGGAAAGCTTATCCAAATGCCACCGAACCAGTCCGTGTGCGTCTCTTAGAACGGGTAGATCGTGGACCTTTGGGCGAGGATGCGAAAGATCTTGAGAGGAGGACACGCGAACTTATGATGTACGATCGTCTCGTTTGGCTTGGGCGTATGGTGCCTGACTGTAGTTTGGTGAGTAAACGCCTTAAATCAGCGCAGGAAGCCCATCCCGATTTTAAGCCTCCCGAACATCCCGATCTTCATTATTGGACCGTCGAATCGGAGGGCCCGCGAAGTCCATTAACCGTTGAAGAACTCCTTGGTAAGAGTCCCGAAGAAGCGATCGACTGGCTCTTGGTATACCAAGGAGACAAATTCATGGGACCCGGCCGTAAGGGTCTTTTGATTACAATTATTGAGGCCGTGGGTCAATCTTTCAAGTGGAGTTGGCAGCTAGTTATGGTGCTCCAAGAAAAAGAGAAGTGGAGTTCCGATATTTGGGGAAGTGTCCTCAACGGTTGGCAGAAAGATTCCTTGACAAGAAATCAATGGAGGAAAGTGCTAACTCTTCTTACCCGTCACTCGCAACTCCACAGATTTGCACGTCCTGTTGCGGATTTTTTAAAACAGGGAGTGCGTGAGGGACGGGGTGAACTTCCGTTGTCGTGTTTGCCATTGGCCGAAGATCTTGCTGGTCACTTATTCGATGCCTGCTGCAAAGCTCTCAGAAATAAGGAGGCCATTGACAAGGAGGACTGGCTGTCAAGAGCTATCAATCATCCGGGAGGAATGATTGTGGAGTTCTGGCTGCAAGCACTTTCAAGGAGACGAGAGGAAGCTGGAGAAAATTGGGTCGGCCTTTTCCCGGGATACAAACAGTACTTCAGAAAGGTACTTTCGAGGAAATCCTATACAGCTCAGTTGGGGCGTGTAGTGCTGGCTAGTCAGATGCGTTTTTTGTTTGCTCTTGACGCTAACTGGACTCGGAAAAACATTCTGCCTTTGCTTGATTGGTCTAGTGACCACAGACGGACTCAACAAGTCTGGCATGGTTACCTTATGGAGGGAGGGTGGCACGAAGCGCTCCTGCCCAGTCTGCTGCCTCTGTATCAGCAAAGTTTTTGCAGGTTATCAGATGAACTTTCGAGTATGCGTGACCGGTTTTGTGAGCATCTTGCGAGCATTGCGCTATACAGCTCAAGCAATCCTATGAAGGATGGTTGGCTTCAAAAGTTCCTATTAACACCTGATCGGGAAAGTCACAGAAGCTGGGCCGCTAACCTGGGTCGTCAACTCGCTTCGTTGAATGAGGAGTCGGTAAGAAACTTGTGGAGTCGTTGGATGGATAGTTATTGGGAGCGACGAAACACAGGAATCCCGCTGCTACTGAGTCAGGATGAAAAAGAGGAAATGGTCCTATGGAGCATCCGACTTGAGGCTGTTTTTCCCGCAGTTGTGGAGAAAGTTTGTGCCGCTTCTGCTCCGACTCTTAAGCAGACGTACCTTTACTACGAACTCGTGGAAAAAGGGTTTGCTACTAAGTATCCGATACCGTTGACACGCCTACTCCGACATCTTCTTTCAAATGCGGAGGAACCCTTTTTGCATTGCAGGGAGGTGGAAGGTTTGACTCGAAGTCTTATAGGCTCTACTGCCTCATCTGGTGATCTTTTGCTAGTCTGCGAACATTTGGCACGATTAGGTTGTCCAAACGCGACCGAGTTAAGAGAGCTTGTTGAAAAAAACAATGATAACTAGTTGTCACATAATAGTATCATGTAGGCATAAAAAGAATCGAATCATTTGGGCTATCGTACATCCTCGTGCATGCATTTTCTAAATGTAAGACAGCCTGTAAAAACCAGAGGTTTTCTGTCAAGGGAATCATATTAATCTAGTTGCGGCGCAGGAGCATTCTTGTCACAAAGGAGAAGATGATGAACAAGGAGACGAGTAATAGAACGAAACAGATAGACGTATTTCTTGCTTTGCCCTGTGCAGAAGCATTCACTGAAGCAAACGATTGTATTAAGGGAGCCTTTATCGCGGCAAATACCAACCCAATCGTTATTGAAGACCGCACTAAGACAACCTTCCTATGGGAAGAGATTGTTAAGGAGATTGAACTTGCGGATTTCTTCGTCGCAGATATTTCGTCATTATCCCCGAGTGTAGTATTGGAACTGGGATACGCCATAAAAGAAAAAGATCGCCCACGTATCGTAGTGCTTATCTCGAGAAACATCAAGGTCCCTTCAGATATTACATGGCTCAAATATATACAATACGGAACCATGGGCGAACTCAAGAAAAAACTAGTCAAGTGGATCAAGGATAACATCCCGCGTGTCGATCCCCAAAAGTTGGACTGTTTTATCGCTAAGAATAGAGAATACCAGGAAGATTTTTGGGATTTTGACAGGTTTCACGAGCTGTGGCATTGCCCCCCCGGCAGTCAGTTCCATCTTACATCGGAAGGACTTCATTTTACTAATACGCACTTTCCAATAATGACTAGGCATTGTGCCCTTTATCAAGACTATGAATTTGAATTCAAGGCAAGAATAGACAGAAATCTTTTCGGCTGGATTGTCAAAGGTACGAGAGATTACCACCATTATTCGCCTACTTTTTGCATCATGTTCAACATAAACCGAAACGGTGTTTTAACTCCACATATACTTAATGTCAACGTAGTGCGTGAAGAATCCGGCTATCACCCCTTTGAAAGCCAACAAGTTTCGCTTGTCAGAAAGGAAGCCTGGTTTACGCTTACTACTAAGGTTATTGATGACAGAATTACCATATTTAACGACGGGAAAGAGATATTCGGTGCGGATTTCGGCACCGACGATCAGTACAAGGATTTCTACGAGACCACATACAAGAAACAAGGTGAAATTGGGTTTAGGTGTTTTGGGTTCGAATCTCCTTATAACGAAAGGTCTCCTTTTAATGAAGAGGCAACTGTCGGGTATGTTAAATTAAGAGAAATTGACAAATAGGGACACCACCTATCATTATTGCCAGATTGAGTCATTGCATATAAACTTGTGGCATGCCACGACTATCAAGAGCTAGGCAACAGGTTCCCCTCATCATACTGCTCAGAGGGGAGATAATTAGGAACGTCTTTTTGAACATAAGAATGATTTAAAGCAGTATCTGTGTTGTCGTAGACGTTACACTCGAAGAAACTTCTTGAAAATAGGAGCACATAAATGAGCGCTGTCCCTATTAATGTGAGAGGCTCTGGCGCTTAATAAGATATGAGGAACTCTACCTGCACGGCTATCAGACGGTTCGAGAGGCAAGAGAGGGAATCAGCCGGTATCTGGCTTTCTATAACCAAGAAAGGCCACATCAGTCACTTGACTACCGGACACCAGACGAGGTATACTGTGATAGTAGAAACTACAAAAACAGGCCTATCTGTAACTTAACTTTGGCAAATTAGTGTTCGACCAATGGGGTCCAACCCAGAAATAGAAATATGGCAAAAAAAGATTATACAAATTGGGATAGAAACGAGTTGATCAAAGAGATTGGGCAGCTTCGCAACCGCAAGAAATATGGGCTTGTTTGGGAGGATAAACCGGAAGATGTTGTCGAGCAGTGCAAAAAAGAATTGCCTGTTTTGGAAGAAGTAAAAGACAAAGAAATCTCTACTGAGCCCGACAAACCAATCAATTTACTAATTGAGGGAGATAATTATCACGCCCTTTCAGTTTTGAATTACACGCATAAAGGGAAAGTTGATGTTATCTATATTGATCCACCATACAACACAGGAGCAAAAGATTGGAAATATAACAATGATTATGTGGATATAAATGATCAGTGGCGACATAGTAAATGGCTGTCATTTATGGAAAAAAGATTAAAATTAGCTAAGCAACTATTAAAAAGAGGTGGGGTTTTAATTTGCACTATCGATAAAAACGAACAAGCAAACTTAGGAGTTTTGTTACAAGAAATGTTTAATAATAAAGAAATCGTTTGTGTAACGATTATTCATAATCCTGGCGGGATTCAGGGGAAAAATTTTTCGCACACTAACGAGTTTGCTTATTTTATCCATCCGCTTAATGGCACTTATATGTCTACTATCGCAAGAGATGATGTTCCGCTGACAGCTTTTAGGGACTGGGGTAAACAGAGTTCAAAAAGAGCAGCTGCAAAAACTTGTTTCTACCCAATTTATGTAGAAGATGAAACTATGATTGGGTTTGGTGAAGTGTGCCCAGATAATTTTCACCCCAAGTGTTCAAATATCATGAGAAAAAACGGCATCATAGAGGTTTATCCGGTTGATCAAAAAGGTGTTGAGCGAAAATGGCGGTTTGGACGAGAAACGGTTGAGGAGATTAAGAATGAGTTGATTTGCAAAAAAGTTAAAGGTGAGTATTCAATTTTAAGAGAGAAGAAAGATTACAGGTGGAAAACGGTTTGGACTGAAACCAAGTACAATGCCAATGTTTATGGAACAAAATTGCTAAGTAATATCATTGAGGCTAAATTTCCATATCCTAAATCATTGTATGCTGTAATGGATTGTATAAAGGCAGTTATTCACGATAATAAGGACTCGATAATTTTGGATTTTTTCGCTGGTTCAGGAACTACGGGCCATGCTGTTATGGAACTTAACGCGATTGATAAAGGAAAAAGAAAGTTTATTTTATGCACGAACAACGAGGATAATAATGGCGAAGGTACAAAAATAGTCGATGATATGTGTTATCCAAGAATTGAAAAAGTTATTAGAGGCTATAAGGGTTTGCTTGATGGGAAACAATATCTGGGATTGAAGGGTAATCTAAAATATTTTCGAACCTCATTTGTCCCTGCAGATCCGACAGACAAAAACAAAACTGCTCTCACCAAGAAGGCTACTGAAATGCTTTGCGTAAAAGAAGACACTTTTGAAGAAGTAAAATCAAACGATCAGTACAGAATTTTTCGCAATAAGAAACGACATACGGGAATTATTTTTGATCATCAAGTGATAGACGACTTTAAAAAAGAAATCGCGAAGATGAATGGTAAATTCAGTGTCTATATTTTCTCGCTTGGTGATGATACTTTTGATGAGGAGTTTGAAGATATGAAGAAAAAAGTAAAATTATCACCAATTCCGGAGGCGATATTACGAGTGTACCGCAGAATATTTAAATAATTGGAAAAACTATGCAACTAAAAGACTATCAAAATACGGCTATAAAAAAAATTCTATCCAGAAGTAAAGAACTGCTGGCTCAAAGTGGCGAGAAGAAAATTATTTTCAAAGCTCCGACAGGCTCAGGCAAAACCATAATAACAGCGGAATTTTTAAAGCAATTGATTGACGATAAAGAAATTAAAACACCGCTTGCATTTATTTGGACTGCCCCTAGAAAACTGCACACTCAAAGCAAGCAAAAACTGGAAAAGTACTATGAAGACACGAGAGCGTTAGAATGTTCGGATTTTGAGGATTTGACCGACAAGCAGATCGCGGAAAATGAAATTTTGTTCTTGAACTGGGAAAGCATAAATAAAAAAGACAAAAACACTATCGTTAAAGAAAACGAAAAAGAGTTTTATCTTAGTAAAATTGTTGAAAATACCAAAGACGAAGGACGAGAGGTTGTTTTAATTATTGACGAAAGCCATCATCACGCTACAAGTGAAATTTCTCAAGATTTGATTGTTGATATTGCCCCTAGACTAACGGTTGAAGTTTCCGCAACTCCGGTGATTCAGGATCCCGATGAGATCGTTTCTGTACCCTTAGAAGATGTGAAATTAGAGGGAATGATCAAAAAATCTGTCATTCTCAATCCAAATTTTAAAAATGTTTTAACTGGCGGTAGTTTGAAAACCGCCCTTGCTGACGGAACAGATGCAATGGTGCTTGAGGAAGCATTGAAAAAGAGGGCTGAAATCGCAAAAGCCTATCAGGAGGCCGGAATAAATATCAATCCACTTTTGCTTATTCAATTGCCCGATAGAAAAACACAGCAGGAAGATTTGATCAAAGGTGAAGTCGTGCGGATTTTGACAGACAAACACAGAATGACAACGGAAAACGGAAAGCTGGCAATCTATCTTTCAGAAGAAAAAGAAAATCTTGAGAATATCGCAAAAAATGATCAAGAAACCGAAGTTTTAATTTTCAAACAAGCCATTGCTTTGGGCTGGGATTGTCCAAGAGCGCAAATTCTTGTGCTCCTTAGAGATTGGAAAAGTCTGACTTTTTCGGTTCAAACCGTCGGGCGAATTATGCGTATGCCGGAACCAGATACGGGCCATTATCAAAATGAAATTTTGAATCATGGTTTTGTTTATACAAACCTAGCCAATATTGAAATCAAAGAGGATATTGCCCGAAATTATGTAACGATTTACACAAGCATTAGGATAAAAAATTACAAACCGATTAATTTGGAATCAGTCTATCGCTTGCGCCAAAGAGAAAAAACTCGTCTAAGCCCGCAGTTTATCAAGCTATTTTTGCATGAAGCAAAAGAATATAACTTGGAAAAGAAAATAGAAATACAAGGGCAAAAACTAGAGCTCTCTTTGATTTCTGATTATGAAGCAGAGGGCGTTGATAAATTGGCAAATACAGAGATAGAGGGCGAAGTAAAGATTAATACCGAAAACGAAACAGATTTACAAAAACTTTATGATTATTTTGTCCACAATAATTTGACACCTTTTTATCCTGAAGATCGATCAATTGGCAGGGTTAAAGAAGCGGTTTACTACTTTTTCAGAATGCGCTTGGGTATGGAATATACCGATCGCTTTGCTGAAATTATTAATATTGTATTAAGCCCGAAAAATATCCAACATTTTGTAAATGTTATTGATAGCACCAAAGAAAAATATATTTCTGAAACAAAAAAGCGAGATATTGAATTGCAAAAACTATCAGATTGGGAATTGCCAGAGATTCTAAACTACGGCGGTAATTTTACAGAACTGAAATCTCAAAAATCAGTAATGAACCCTTTTTATTACGATAACAAATGGAAAACAGAAGAAGAATTTATAAAGTTTTTAGAAAAATCAGACCAAGTCGAATGGTGGTTCAAAAATGGCGATAGAGATGTGACCTTCTTTGCTGTTCCTTACCTTGAGAATGGAGAGCAGAAGCCGTTTTATGTAGATTTCATTGTGCGATTCAAAAATAGATCGCTCGGCTTGTTTGATACAAAAAGCGGCAGAACAATAAAAGACGCGCGAGAAAAAAGTGATGGTTTACAGAAATACTTGAAGGAACACAAAGGGATTATCGGCGGAATAGTGGCAAACACTAATTCAAACGATTTTTCTGGTCGTTGGATGTGCTATAAAGGACAAAGTAGTGAATTAAATCCTGATGATTCTTCTGATTGGGAATTACTGGAAATATAGCTATGGCAACAACAATATCTTCATCATTTCAAAAGCTAAAAGAAAACCTCGAAATAACAGGGCTTCAAAAAAGCACTGTATCAACTCGACAAGAAAATGTTCGGGGTGTTGTTGCTGGTGAAATGGATGTTTTGGATTCGTTTTT
>SDBS01007196.1_pt1 | contig 10826 bp, 7 predicted proteins | sample 2277091 | NCBI WGS metagenome assembly SDBS01 (sample SAMN10404972, study PRJNA504765) | marine sediment metagenome | isolation source: marine sediment core GS10_PC15, 163 cmbsf | place: Arctic Ocean: Southern Knipovich Ridge | collected 2010 | reverse complement strand
ACCCGACGAATAAATAAGGCTATATTAGTCATATATGACTTACGCTATCTGCTTTAAGTTTGATCTTCACAAAACATGAAAGCAGATGTACCGGACAAGCTTGGCAATAAGGTTACGCAACCGACATAAGGAAAGGACAAAGCATGAAGGCCAAAAGATACTGGATCATAGCAGGAATAGTTGCGATTTGCGGCTGGACATGCGGCTGCAAGGTTTATACGAAAAAGTCCGGGCATTCCGCTGCAACAGCTCGGCAGCCCGGTTCTACGCAAGAAAAGAGAGGCTATGCAGGATCAAGCAAATGCCTGCACTGCCATGAGGAATATTACGAGGGATGGAAATCCACGTTGCACAGCAAGATGGAACAGCCTGTTGTTTTGAAAGGTCCCGATAAAACAGTTAAAGGAGATTTTTTATCGGACAGTCCCATTTTAACCTTTGGGTTGGAAGATGTCGATATGGTGATTGGAAGTCGTTTCAAGCAAAGATACGCCAAGAAGATCGGGGATGATTTTTACGTGCTTCCGGCACAGTGGAACGTAGAAACGAAGCAATGGGTCAGCTATCAGCCGAAGAACGACTGGTGGGCGGCGGAAAGCATTTATCCGGCACAGTGGAACAAACGCCCGACATCAAGGCTGTGTGAAGGATGCCATACTACAGGTTTTGACATCAAGACAAAGAAACCTGCAGAAAGCAATATCACCTGTGAATCATGCCACGGTCCCGGCGCTCTTCACGCAGAAAGTAAAGATAAAGCGGACATCATCAATCCGGCGAAACTTAATCACGAGCGGGGAAATATGGTCTGTTTTCAGTGCCACATGAGTGGCAGGCCGCCTAAAGGGGAATTTGAAACTTATGCCTGGCCGGTCGGCTATATGCCGGGAGAGGATTTGAAGAAGTATTGGGTCTATGCCAAGCCAATGGGAAAGAATGCGTATGAGATGTGGGCCGATGGATATGCCCATAAGAACCGTGTTCAGGGCAACACGTTTACTCAAAGCAGGATGTATCGTAAAGGGCTCCGTTGTTTTTCCTGCCATGATCCCCATGGAAGCCGGCACACCGCTTTCACCATAAAATCCGCTAAAAACAATTCCCTCTGTCTTTTGTGCCACTCAGAGCATTCTCCTCAGGCCGTGTTTCGCGTTTCTCTCTCCGAGCACACCCATCATGAGGCTGCCGGCCCCGGCAGCGTGTGCATAGAGTGCCACATGCCGAAAACCGGCAAAAATGCCATGAAGTGGGACGCAAGGGATCACAGCTTCAAGTTCGTATCGCCGTTATCGACCGTGAGCTTCGGCACGCCTAACGGATGCAATAATTGTCACACAGATAAAAGTGCTGAATGGGCGTCCGAAGAAATTTCCAAATGGAAATCCGAATAGCCAGACCAAGGGAGATTAACATGAGAATGACAAAAACACCGTCACTGATTATTATAATCGCCTTTGTTGTGCTTGGGCTGCCTGGATACCGAAGCCCGGCTGTTTTTGCCCAGGGCGGCCCCCCACTTATCACAGACGATCCCGCCACGCCCGGCGACGGCAAGTGGGAAATCAATACAGCGTTCACCCTCGATAAACGTAAGAGCGGGCGCTCGTATGAGAGCCCGCTACTTGATATCAACTATGGACTCGGCGAGCACATACAACTGAAATATGAAGTGCCGTGGCTGGTCACGAACAACCGCAACCAGCGAACAAAGGACGGACTGGGCAACTCCGTTCTCGGCGTTAAGTGGCGTTTTCTGGACCAAGACAAGGACCGAATCGACATGTCGTTATATCCCCAATTTGAATTCAATAGCTCCAACTCCGCAGAAAATCGCGGGCTGGTTGACAAAGGGGTCGAGTTTGTTTTGCCGTTCCAGATGGAGAAGTCCTTCGGCCGGATATCACTGAATCCGGAATTCGGATATGTGTTCAAGGAGTACGGTGAAAATGAGTGGATTTACGGTCTGGCGGTCGGGTATGAGGCATCGCAGAATCTCGAATTACTGGTCGAGATTAGCGGAAAGGCAGGTCAGGATTTTGAAGACGACGAACTCGTGTTCAATCTTGGCGCCAGACGCAAATTGAACGAAATCCATACCTTACTGCTGGCCGCAGGAAGGAGTTTTCGCTCTGCGTCAAGCGGCGAGCCGGAGTTTCTGCTCTATGCAGGCATACAGTTCAACTTCTGACAAGCGCCAAGAATCCAAACGAACTTCAAGAATCTTTTTTGGCTGCTACGTTTTCATCGAGTCCAGCTCGACAAAAGCTATCGGCAGGAAAATGAAGATCGGCAGCCACGCCCACAGTTCGGGCATTACCTTGTCAAAAATAACCTCCGTGGCGAGTATTTTGCAGACAAAAGTCATAATAAAACACGTCCCGGTCAGCGCAAAACTGATCATTACGGCCGACTTGGCCGACTTTGGATCACGACAAACAAGTATCGGCAGGCTTATCATGAGCATCACCAGATTTATAAGCGGATCGGTGATATGAAAATGCTTCTGGCTGGAAAGCTCCATGTCTCGAACTTGCGTGTTTTGTGCTTCGAGATCTATTAATTGTCGCAAAGACAACAGGGTCTTATGCTCGGATTCGCACCTGACAGGGATGTCTTTTGCGGTGATGTCACTGGCATAAAAAGGTGTAGGCTGGGGACCTTTTCTGGAGCCTTTTTCAGTCAGCAAGCCGTGAGATAGCCACTCACCGGTTTCGGAAGATCGGGTATACAAGTCCCATCGGCCTGCCTGGCTATTATAAACTGCTTTTTCAGCATCTATACGCCCGGTTACCTCCCAGATGCCGGCCCTGGATGTCAGGCGGCGCAGGAGGATAGTCGGATCGTATAGAGTCGATGTTTCTACGTCGAATTTCAGAGAGCAGATGAGTGATCCCTTGCCGTCACTAATGAATCTCACTTTATATAATTCCTGGCCGGGAATATCACCTTGGCTGCGCACGAGCTTGTCCGCGAGCGGGGGTATTATTAATTCCTGGTCAATTACCAGCACACCGGTCAACAGCAGCGAGAGAAACACTATCGGGCATATTATACGCTTCAAACTGACGCCGGAAGCCATTACGGCTACTAACTCATTGTTGCGGACCATTTTGCCGAACGAAAAGGCTGCCGCTACCACGGTTGTCATCCCGGCAAAATCTCGAAAGTAAAGCGTGCTGTTCAGAAGGTAAAATGTAAATATATTTTTGATAACAACTGCGGTTTTAAGGTCTGCATGATCCGTAAATTCGTCAAGATTCACGAATAAATCAATAATTATTCTCAGCCCCATAAGCACACAAAAAGCTATGCAGTAACCTATCAGAAAATTCTTAGCAACGTATCTGTCCAATATTTTCATAATTTGGTCCCGCCTGTTGCGGGCCTTAGACGCTCATATTCAATCCCGGTTTTACCGGGGCTTTGTTATTAACTTAATGTTTCAATAAGTGGCGGTATATTACAAGAACCAAAAGTAACAAAAATGCCAATCCCGCCCACATCAAAGCTACACCTGCAATGCTTTCCGAACCGTGGCTTTTGATAAGGTTTTTGCCGCTCATTATGCAGACTATCAATACAGCAGCAGGGATACAGCTTGCGCCGAAGGCACTGAGCAGATGTCCACCTTTCTTTATTATACCCAGGCCGATGCCAATTAATATCATTGGTATACAGCCCATTCCGAACACCAGCCGAGTATGTATCTCAGCTTTTATTCGCACTAAAGCATTGCGTATCTCCCTCTTAAGCTTACTTCGCAGAATCCTCAGACTCTTGCTCGGTCGAAATCCTAACAGTTGTGACAAATCGGAAGTCAATTTTTCAACTTGCAATGAACCACTTTCGGTCTTAATTTCATTTGCTATGACCTCTGTGGCCTGGGGCGGTATCAAACCACGAATAATATACCGCATCATTAATTCCTCTGATCCTTCCATCCTTGGATTGTAGATATCCAACGTCAAAGTCGGGGCCAGCTTATCGCCCTCGATATGCAGCAGGGCTTTTTCGCATATTAAGGTGCGTAAAGTTTCCTTGCTGTCGGTATTATATTCTATGATGACTACTTCGTCTTGGCCTGAGAGTTCTATTTGTTCGTCTTGTGCACTGCATTGACCGGCGATAAATTTGACTGAGTTCGGCATTCCAAGCAGCTCATAGAATCCGCCGGCATCATCAGCACTCTCTGGAGGCGTTTGGTTGCGTTTGGTTATTCCGGTGTTAATATCTTGCGCTAATAACTCTATGATGACTTGAGCGTAAGTCTCGCGCGCCAGTTTCTCAATGGGATAAAAGTTCATCAAGTCGGCCTCGATATCTCTCATTTCATCGATCTTTTTGAATTTTATCTTATCGCTTATCATTGAGCCGAGTTCCACCGTCAATGATCCCCATTCCGCCCCTGCCTCCGACTCAGCGCCCATTTGGTTCGACTTGTATGCCAATATTTGCACTTCGTTGAATCTTTCGTGTGGATTGAAACGTATTTTGGCAATTTCAGCGGTAAAAATGTCTTTTATTTCATTATTTTTCATTTCGGTTACAATCACGCCCGAAAGTGTATCGTTTTGCTCGTTGGCATGGTCGGCGTAAATCAAGTACCGGTTGTCCGGTGGCAGCTCATAATATCTTCTTCGCTGGATATTACGGAAAAGTATTTTCTTCGCGTCGGTCTTAAGAGATTTTTCCGCACGCTGCACAAAAACCGGCATCACATAGAAGCTCAAAAGCAGGTTTGCGATCGTCACCATAATCGCCAGAGCCAGTCCGGGATAAACCAGCCTTATCAGACTTATTCCGCTGGCCTTGCAGGCGTCAAGCTCACTATCGCCTGCAAAGCGTCCGTAAACCAGAGAGCACGCGAACAATGCCGCCATTGGCAGCACAAACGTCAGCGTTATCGGCAGAAAATAGCCCATAAAGTGAATCACCTGCCGAGGCCCGATACCATATTCCTGGACTGGCTGCAGAATACTGCCCAGGCTCAACATTAGCGTCAGCGCGACCACCGCCAATACAAAAATCCGCAAAAGCTCGCGAAATATATATTTATGCAATGTGAAAAGCATGTTGTGGTCGCTATGGTATATCCAGCGGGTTGAGATCTTTTATTTTGTCGGCATAAATCTGGTGCGGATATTTTTTCAGCAGCTCTTTGCCGTATTGGGCGATCAAAGCTTTGTTTTGTTTGTTCATCATTCTGCTTTTGACCTGCCTTTCCATATTAGTTGAGTATTGTTTCTCTTTGCCGGGGGTCTTTTCCAGTATCTTGACGATGCGCCAACTAATCCCCTGGCGGTAAAAGCCCTTCACGGGCCCGATGATTTGATTCGGATCGCCCGCCCATAAATCCTTCCAGAACAATCCTTCGCTGCTGGGATGTGTGCTAAAGGGTTTGCCCTCTTTTTCGAGAGAGAATTGTTGCCTGACCGCTTCGAAATCCTTGCCGCTGTCAAGTGCGGCTCTTACCTGTTTGGCGGTCTTAAGGTCCTGGCACCAGATCAGGTCGATCTTCAGGCTTTTGCTTGTTCCGAACGATTCTTTGTTTCTGCCGAAGTAGGCGATGATTTGCTCGGTTGTCGGGTCTTTAAGCTCCTTGCGCTTTGCAGATAAGGCTTCACTGAGCAGCCTCCTGTCCTCATAATCTCTGACCTGTTTTAACAGGTCTTTGTTCCGGTCGAGTCTGAGTGTTTTGGCCTCAGAAACCAGCAGGGGCATTCGCAGGGCCCGCTGCAGTAACTGATCGACGCCTTGCGGAGTATTCAGATTTCGCGGACGACGCGGCGGGACAATATCACAGAGCGCTTCGAACCAGTCTTTCAGCGTTATTTTTCCGTTGTTATACTGTGCCAGTACAATGTTTTTCTCTGCCTCGGTTAATTCCTCTTTAACCTGAGACGTACGGATAAATCCTACGGTGCGGGATTGTTTCGGATTACGTAACAGCCTTTCGTGAATTTGGATGACTCTCGGGAAATTCTGGCTTAACTTTGAAACACGAGATTTGCTGTATATCTGGTTGTAATACTGGTCCAACATTGTGCTGGTTTTTGCTCTTTCGATCATCGCTTTTGCTCGCGCCTTGTCCAGCTTGGGATCGGTCTGCATCTTCCGTGTTATTTCATCATCCGTGATATTGATCTTGCCTTGTACGTACTGTTGTAACAACAGATTGACAAGCTTTCTTTCCATGAACCTTTTGACCGAAGTACGGATCGTTTCATTTTCGAGAATACCCTGCGCGCGGGCTTCGATTATCATGGCTTTTTCTGCGACCATTTTCATAAGCACAGTTTTGGCATCGACCGGCTCGGTATTTTCGTCATAGTTACCATAGTCATAGGGATATAGCTCGGTCATCAGTTTCTTCTCAAGTTCTTCTTTTGTAATTACGTAATAGGCTATTCTCGCTACAGTAATTGATTCGGCGGCAGCAGCAGACTTGACGAGGGGCGGTCCACTTGACTGTTGCCGGCCAGAGACAGATGCTTCTGTGGCGCAAAAATAAAAAATTGCCACTGATAGCCATAAAAAGGTGACCGCCGGTTTAGTTGAATATAACTTTATCATTTGTATTGTTCCTTAGTTTCAGATGAGGGCCATTTTCGCCGAACACTAATAATATATTTCGGCAACTTCAGCCCTAAAATAACAGTTTTTACAGGTTCTATTATAACATTCCCGCCGGTATTTGCGAGGCTAAATGTACTTTTCTTGCCTTACCATCATCCTGGCAAGTATCAATGAAGGTCGGCATTTTCACCCGATGCGGGCAGAAATTGATACCATGTGTATTTCAGGGCAAATACTGCCGCTATTGCCAGCGTAAGCCATAGCGCCGAATAGAGATACCAATGGCCAACGAGGTACATCGGGAACAGGTACAATCCTGTAATCGCAATCATGGCAAGCAGAACGTTTACAATTGTGCGTGACATGCTTTCTGACTTTGATGACAACTCTTCGGCGGATAATCCAGCCTTTTCCGCAATCGGCTTCCAAAGCCCAAAGGGTCGAACGGATTTGTAAAAGCAAACAAGGATGTCGCAGTCAGTGGGTTGGGTAGCCAGGGACACTGCAATACTTACAGATAGCGATGCTGTGCATATCAAAGGAAATACATAGTACACCGGAGCACTTGGGAAGAATAGAACGACTAATGACAAAAGCATGCCGCCCAGCATTCCAAACGAATAGCCCCAGCCGTTCATTCGCCACCAGTACCATCTGAGCACGTTTGGTATGACAACACCGGCGCCCAGCGCCATCATCATCCAGCTCCATATTTGGGCTATCGAGGTGGCCTGAGTGCCGATGCCCAGACCGATAAGAACCAGCAGGATTGTCGCGATGTAACTAAATCGCACGGACTGTCTTTCGCTGGCGTTGGGACGGAAGTAGGGCTGCCACAGATCGCGAACTATAAAAGACGCCCCGCTGTTGACCGTAGAGCTGAAAGTGGACATAAACGCCGCTAACAATCCGGCAATGACAATGCCCCTGAGCCCGTCCGGCAGAAATTTCAACAGAACCAGGGGCATTACTTTCTCCGAATCCGTAACGCCGGCGACTCCCGTAATCGCCAGCAGGGCAATCCCGATGGCCATCGCCCAGCGGACAATCAAAAAAGCGCTCCATGCCGCCCCGACCTTGGCGGCGTCGCGGGCGTCCCGCGCAGCTAAAAATCGCTGGAAGTCATACATTTGAGCTGGTCCGCCGGCATTGAGCAGAAGGCCCTTCATGACCCAGACAATGACAAGGGCGCCGAAAAGCTCGAACTGTGCATTCTCCGTTCCGGCAAATTCTTCGATCCGCCACGGCACGCTCAGCGAACTCCAATTTTCCGGCAGGCCGGACATTAGCTCCGGAGTCAGGTGGGACCATGCGATGCAGGCAATAACTATGCTGCCCAGCGTCAGAATGATCGTTTGGATGACATCAGTGACGACCACGCTGTAAAGCCCGCCAAGAACAACGTAGAGGGTCGTTATGCCAATAATCAAAACAGCCAGGCAATCCGGTTCGTGTGCCGTGAATATGTGCCGGAGCCATGGGTTGGAAGTATATTGGGCCAGTGATTCGAGATGGATGTACACAGACGCAAATTTGCCGATTCCCTGATAGGCGTATCCCACAAAACTTGCCAGTGTGAGCACCGCCATCAGGGCATAGGCGGTCCGGGCCAGCCTGCCGCCTGCATCACTGCCGAAACGGGTTTTCATCCACTCTGCCGCTGTCATCACGTTCGAGCGGCGGACCCATTTTCCCATATAGCTCAGGAAAAAAGCGCCCATCAGAAATCCCCACATCCAGTGGTGCCACATCGACTTGAATCCCAGAACGTACAGGATGGAAATAATCCACATCGTCCCGGTAATATCGAAGTTGGATACTGAGCCGGACATCGCCAGTGTCAGCCAGTGCATTTTCTTGCCGGCCAGAAAATAGGACTCCAGATTCCTGGAGGCGCGCTTCTGATACCAGAAGCCCAACCCGATCACAACGGCAAAATAGAGCAGGATTATCACATAATCGATTGGGCTCATGTATTGGTTCTCCCCGGCCTACGATCCGGCATTCACAGTGTCAAACATCGCCGCGATATTCTCCGGCGGTACGTTGGCCAGGATGTTGTGGACCTGCTGGAAAACAAATCCGCCGCCGGGGCTGAGTGTTCCGACCTGTTTTTTGACGTGTTCGGCGACTTCCTGAGGCGTTCCGTTCGGCAGAACATCTCTTGTATCACAGCCGCCGCCCCAGAAGGTAAGTTCGCTGCCGAACTCGGCTTTTAGCTCTGCGGCGTCCATTCCCGAACAACTGATTTGGACAGGATTGATGGCATCGAGGCCGGCTTCGATCAAGTGCGGCATCAATTCCCGGACGCCTCCGCAGCAGTGGAGCATGACCTTGACATCGGCCAGCGTTTTTGCGAGGTTCCAGAGCAGTTTGTGCCGGGATTTAAAAAACTCGCAATACATCTTGGGCGACATCATCGGTCCCGTTTGCATTCCAAGATCGTCACCAAAGAGAATAATGTCGATATGCTCTCCAACAGCCGTTAAAAACCGCTCCAGATTGACTATATGAATTCTAATCAACTTATCGAGGAAACGGTGAGCGTGTTGCGGTTCAGCAGCCAGCAGCATCATGAACCGGTCGTTGCGGTAAAGAAACTGGCCCACTTCGAAGAGATTGCCGCCGAAGAGGCCTATTATTGCGCGGTCTGTCCCGGCACGTAAACGCTTTGCACCTTCCGACAGTTCCTTACTGTCAATCGGACCGGGCGGACAGGCAATAGCCGTCCACATGGACTCTCCAAGGACTTCGGAGGTTGCGCCCAGATCGTCACCTTCGAGAAAAGGAAAATAGGTCTGCTCAAAATAGAGCGAGCCATCAGGCATGTGAGCGAGAATTCTGCCGCTTTGCGAGCGAATCACCCAGCGGTTATCATTCCGCTCAAGCCGCGTCCATGCGGGGACAAAACACGCCGTGCCGTCCGGCAGAGTCCAGGGTGTCCAGGATTGCTCATCTTGTGCAAAGCCCCGGCCCAGCTCGATGGTGTCCACACCAAATCGATCCAGCACATCGTCATCGACAACAGCCAGTTGCTGAATAATGTCATAAACACGAATCGGCACGGGCGGCAGGCCCAGATACTTGCGCAGCTTCGGATATGCAATAGCCGAGATACCCGAAGACCGGTGCCCGGAAAAGTCAACGGGAACTCGGTCAGTTTCCCGGTGCTCCAACGCCGCCAGAATCCGTTCTCTCGATGTCATTGCTATATCCTTATTTCCCAGGTAATGAAACTCGCAGAGTGACAATTTGGTAAGCAGCCATTTCTATCGGTCCGGTTGTTTTGGAAACTTCCTCTTCCGCCAGGTTGCTGAGCCATACTGTTTCAGTCGCTGGTTTTGCCCATGTGACAGTGGCTTTCTCAGGCTGCGAGCCGGCATTGAAAAGGCGTACGACCCAGGCCTTGCCATCCGAACTGGGCTTGAAGGCCGTCACAATTATGCTTGCGGGCTCGATTTTCATAATGGAACCTGGAATGGGTGTGTTTTTATCAACCGGTACGACGATGAGCGGCTGACTGCATTCAGCGCCGAATTTTGCCGCCTGGCCGGAATCGAAGCTATGGTGAGGCTCAATTGAATAACGAAACGTCGTTGGCCCTTCCTGAGACGCCTTGTAGTTGGTTTCCCAGTAGTTGTTCATCACATAGGAGTACAGTGTCGTTGACGGTTCGATGCTCTTAATCCATCCCACAGTCCTGCCTCTTGGGTCGGAGGTAATAGCGCCGACTTCGATCAGCGGCGCATCAGGTGTTGCCCATGTGACGCCGTAGTCCTTGTTGGATACGTCCACCCATCTTTGAACTGTGAAATAGTTTTTGCAGGCGCCGGGCAGTTGGTCTGTTTCAGGCCTGACAACCGCCCAGGGAATATCCATTCTCATCACACCTTCAGGTACTTTAAAGGGAAAGGCCAGATGCACGGCCTCCTGCTCGTAGATGTTCTTCTTGTCGATGACATTGATGATATCCACGCGGTCGATGCCATCAATGACACGAAGCTCACGAACGAGCTTGTTGCAGCCCGGGGCATCGGATCCGATCAAAAGCGAAGCGACCAGCGGCCCTGTCTCCTTGACACTGATTGTAACCGGTCCGTTACGCTGCGGTTCAGTCGGGTCCCTTCCGGCCACGTAGAAATAATCGTTTAGTCCCAGCCCGGCCTCGCTGTCAACCAGTTCGATATTCTGCTGTTTCCACTTCAGACTCTCGACCGCTCCGGTTTTCTCATTGACGGTAAGCAATATCG
>SDBS01007195.1_pt1 | contig 10827 bp, 3 predicted proteins | sample 2277091 | NCBI WGS metagenome assembly SDBS01 (sample SAMN10404972, study PRJNA504765) | marine sediment metagenome | isolation source: marine sediment core GS10_PC15, 163 cmbsf | place: Arctic Ocean: Southern Knipovich Ridge | collected 2010 | reverse complement strand
AATCCTTGATATAAGCGAGAGCCTCCTCGTCTCCGGACATTTCGTAATATCTTCGCATCCCCTCAAGAAATATGCCGGCCTGGAAACTCAGCTTCAGATCTCGGCCTTTGTGTACGCGGAGCACGTTGGAGGCACGCTCGATCCATTTCCTGTCGCCCGTGAGCATGTAGCCCTGATAGCAGAAGTCCATAATCATGCCCGGTCCTCGGGGCTGCCCGTAATCGTTGTCGCCGTATTCCCACCGGTAACAATAGTCAAGGACCATGTTAGCGACGTCAAAACGGCGGTGATCCCTCAAGAAGTACCAGCGGTCTATCACGCCGGCGATCTTGTGGTGGTTGAACAGATTTGAAACGTATACTTTGGCTGTCTTATAGTCGTTCCAGTCGGTGGGGTCTATACGTACATGGTCGGTTGGCGGGCAATACCGGCAGCCGCCTGTCAGGTGGGTCTTCTCTGAATGATGCACGACATGGACATCTGCAACGTGCAGGGCATGGGCCTCGAAGTTGTCGAAGTACTCAGGATTGCCCGTCCGGATGAACTGGACACACATCATGTGCGGATATCCGTAGTAATTGCCGTCCCAGGCGATATTCTCCGGCACATCGGCCCCTGACGTCCAGACATGATGGACACCATCGCCAAATCCCAGGAATCCGTAAGAATCAGTCTCAACTCCCTTTATGGTTCGCGAATCGCGAAATGCCTGGCACCTCCTGTTCGCCGATTCGAACGCTTGATCGAAACCCACAACATTCTCAGCAAAAGATCCGTAGAGTTCCGTTCCGACGGCTTCGCAATAATCTCCTAACCCCTGCGTATCTCGGCAGTACCATTTCGGCGGTGCAAAGGGCCGAAGTGGCTGCTGGAGTCCCGCAAAGGTACTCTTCAGCGTCGTCGCATCCGCAGTCCCCTGGTGAAAGCAGAGTCTGATCTCATGCGTGCGTGCAACACCAGTGTACACTTTCAGAGGCTTATTCTGTCGAGCGGGATACAGGCCTGCGCGAACAACTCCGTCGTCGCCAAATTCGATCGATTTGGGATGCAGTTGCCAAAACCATCTTATCCCAACACCAACACCCATCTTGTCATCCGAAAGATACCCCCACCCGATGTTGTCTGGCTTTGTCTGCTTACCCGAGCCCTTGCCTTGTACCGCCCCCCCGAAGACATGCTCATTGGATGACACCTGGTATATGAAAGCCTCGGAACTGTCGGAGAGATTGCCCTGTTTTGTTCGGCCGTCTTCGGTGCCGAATAAACAGACGCCTGCACGGATTGCCGTGGGTAATTCCAGCGTCAAAGCACTAAGTGGAATGTAATCGGCATCCTTGCCCTGACGATTGACCAGAGTCACGATGACCCTTACTTCCGAACTTCCGGCATAGGCATAGAGGCGGCAATCGAAATCGAGTTTTCTCTGGCCCTTTGTATTCTTGAATGAGCCTGTCGCTCGAAGCACTGCATGCAAAGGCCCTGTCTCTTCCAGTGTTACTGTCACATCCTGATCAAACACTGCAGAGTATTCGTTTTCTTCAACCAGGACGTATAGGCCGCGGTTATGGGAGTTAATGATTTGCTCGTCCTGGATTTTTACAACATCTATTACGTTGAAGTCTTTTTTCCGCACTTCGAAGGTGATCGCACCGGTGTCCACGATGAAACGGTCGGGCTTGTCCGTTACGGTGACCAACGCTTTCGGACGTGGAGTTGCACTTGTGCGGGCCAGTGTAACGAGTGCCTTGCCATTTGCGGGGCAGTCGCCTTGAAAAATCAGATGCACCCAGCGCAAAGTGCCGTCGTCCCACCATTTGTTCACCGCAAGCACTTCAGAAGATACCGTCCTGCCGTTTTGCCTGAGATAAAGCTCATCCGTCGACTTCACCATGCCCCTGGGGAGCGGTACACCTATCGTGATCCACTCTGCCTGACGTCTTACTCCGGCTCGCTCGGTCATCGTAAGGGTGACAACATCTCCATTCGTATCAGCAGCAGTGCCAACCTGAGCCAAGGCCAACGCGAAGAGCCCAAGAACAAGATTTACGGCTTTCGTCATACAGTATTCTCCTTAGCAAGCGTGCGCTAACAACAAGTATAATCTTACAGACTATCGCTCCCGATGGCAAGACCCGGCTCCTCGTCGGGCAGCTCAATAGTGGGGTACTGCAGGCCCTCGCCAGACGCTTCCGCCGAATGTCGTGACGTACATAATGGCATCATCCGATGGGTCGAATATCACACGCTGGATATTTGAGAACGGCAAATCATCGAACGCTTCCCAGGTGGCGCCGTTATCTCTTGTGAGCCACAGGCCGGCGCCCGGAGCACCCTCGGTGAGCGTCATATAGATCCGTCCGTTACGTTTGGGATGGAAATAGCCGCCGAATGTCTGGCGTCCTTCGCGGCCGATCCGCTCCCAGGTCTTGCCGCCATCATCCGTACGATATAAACCGCCTGACTTGTCCTGCCAATTTGCATCGCATGTGCCAACTAAAATGATGTCGCTGTCATCGGGATGAACAGAGAAGTCCTTGGGGTACAGAAACAGTCGAGATGCATTGACCTTCTCCCATGTCTCAGCATCGTCCCTGGAGCGGTACAGGCCAACGCCTTCGCCGGCCAGCGGCTTTCCGTATGCCGGACGCTTTGCGCATATAATCGCAAAGAGCGTTCCGTCTCTGTGCAGAACCACGCGATATACTCGCATATTCTTCGGATGCCCCAGGCCATTCTTTTTCAGTGCCCAGGTCTTGCCGTCGTCGGTCGACTTGTAGACGCCTTCCATGAAGACTCCTGCGTACAACGTGCGTGCGTTCTTTGGGCTTTTGGGATCAAGCACGACCGAGGTAACCGGCCTGGGGCCAATGCCCTGAGCTTCGTGTTTCCAGGAAGCACCGAAGTCACGTGAGATACACACCCCGCCGGGACCATTATGCCCGTGTCGCTCGGAGATGATATTGTCGTTGGGGATGTCGTGCACGTTGGAGAACGCGCCCCACATCCTGCCCGGGATGTCCGGATCGAATGCAATCTCATAACAGGTGTTTCGCCATGGCGCCCACGAATGCTTGTCCCACCATATCCATGTCTTGCCGGCATCTGTGGACCGCCCTAAGCCGATGTCCGTATATGCGATGTAATGACGGTTCGCTTGGAATGGATCGATGTAGTACTGCCACGTCGTGGTGATAACCAGGCCGTTGCACACCCACGCCGAGCCCGGCCCCGGCTTGTGACCCGCCGCAGGGTAGGTATGGCCGTTGAACCATCTGTCGCCGCCATTATGCGTGATGTAGCATTGGCTCCATACGAGAATAATCCGGTCGGGATCGGAGTTGCATATAGCTACCCCGAAAGGTACGTCGCCTCCCTTGTAAGATTGCCCCGTCGAGGCGGTGGAGTAGTTATCGGCGACGTTGTATTCCTTGAAACGCGGATCGACGAAGAATATATCGCGCCAGGTCCGGCCACCGTCGTCCGTGCGATATACCGTCTCATGATGAGGAGGGTGAAAACCTGTACTTGTATTCATGACATAGACCGTCAGAGGATTCGTGTCTGTAGTAAGAAGCTGCTTGTACTGGGCAATCGAATCGTAGGCCCATTGATCTGCCTTCGTTGTTTCAGTATTGATGCCTTTGCCCATGGCCGGCTGCCAGGTCCGGCCACGATCGCTGGAAAGGTATACGCCCCCTCTGAAAGTGCCGTTTTCATCTTTGCTGCGTACGGTGCAGTAGAGCATAACGACGTTCCTGCTCGAATTGGAACCGCCGGCGAATCCCTGAATCTCCTTCCACGGCAGACCGCTGGTCTTGTCCATCCACGTCTTTCCGCTGTCGTCGGACCGCCAGATGCCCTGGTCTGTGGCGGCGAACATGACACGTCCTCTGCTTGTGCGATCAAAGTGAAAACCTGTCGCCTGGCCTTTAGGCCCGTCGCAGACCGTCCACGTTTTACCTGCGTCGCGTGAAATCGCACATTTACCGTTACGTGTACCCACGAGCATCACGCTCGGATCCGACGGGCTGATCGCTATTTCGCCATAGAGAGACTCCCTGAGATCGCCGATGGGCGAAAAAGTTATCCCGCGGTCACGACTGATTCGGAGGCGGCCGCCCGAAGAAGCGTAGATAACGTCGGGATCGTACGGATGGAATCCGGGCCTGCATCTTGTGTCGGATCTGAGTTGAGCATGGTTGATCATTCGCCAGTTGCGACCTCCGTCCTCGGAGATGTAAGCCGCGCTCATATCGCAGTTGAGCATCATCAGGTTCGGATCGGCCGGGGAGATTGCAGGTGTAAACATACCCCCTCCACCGGACAGACCGACAGGCTCCCAGGGGATCTGCCTGTTTGCCGTCTGCGAGTATGCCGATTGCTGATGATGGCACCAGGAGAAGATTAGAATCACCAGGAGCACAGCGTGCCTGGCGAATGGCCACAGGATTCGGATTCTCATGGTCGTACTCTCCTATGTGAGGTTCTATTTATCCGACTTTAGAAAGTGTTCGAGAAAAGCGTAAATCTGGTCGTTCGACTCAGGTGTCGGGCTGTGGCTTTTCCGATTGGTCATGGCTACGCGGTTGGTATATCCCAGAAGTGTATTGACAGCGAGCGTATGATTGAGAGCCTTCCATCGCCTGGGCGGGTCTTCAGCGCCGCCTGAAACCAGAAAGGGTCTCGGCGCCATAAGAGCATGCAATTCATGCAGGTCATGGCCTTTGCGAACCATCTCTTTGTACGCGCCTGTTCGTGCATTTGCATTACTCGGAATACCTCTGTCGCGTTGACGGCCCGGGTCATAACCCAGATACCAAGGCTCCCAGTAGTTGATGTTTGATCGGCTCTCATCGAATACGATCCCGGGGTCGGACCACACGGCACAGGCGAATTGCTCGTACAGACAGGACGCAAACATCGCCCATTTGCCCCCGTAAGAATGGCCAATAATGCCAATCCGTTTCCCGTCAACGTTGGGCATATTCGCCAGAACATTGTGGCAATTGGCTGCGACATACGCCAACGCAAAAAGCGGTTGAAGCGGGGGCTCTTCTTCGCTCTGCTTGCAGAGAGGTTTGTAAGGAGGCTTCAGGCTGCTAAACTCCGGCGTCCCGATCGACAGGGCGACGAATCCCCGTTTGGCCAACTGATACCCGAAATCGCGCAACTCCTTGCCTAAGCCCACTCCAGTCTCGGCATCATAGTACACAACAATTGCGGCAGGAAACGGGCCATCGCCGTCAGGAACAAGCAGATAACCCTCAACAGTTTGATCGTCCGGCGCAATTTCAACAGATATGCGATGCTGGGTGAAGTTGTCCCGCCGTTTTTGTTCAGAGTATTGGACTTTCGGCTTCTCAATAAGCGCAGGCATGGAGCCCGTCATGCTCCGCCATGCAGCGAGTATTTCTTTTCGTCGCCTCTGCCAATCTGCAGCCGTCTTGACTGGGGCGCCATCCTGGAAGGTGAGCAAGGATCTGTACGTCCCGAGGTCGCCCGCAAACTCCGGCGGCGGCGCGAAAGATGATTTGACTTCCTTCGGGATCTGTTTTTCAGGGCGTGGTAACATAGGGCTCAGATCAACGGACTCGCCGTCTGCAAAATTCACGAAGATTTTTTCTCCCTCCTCGGTGACGGTCGAGACACGCTTATGATTTGAATCTCGAAGCGGCTGCAGCACCGTCAGAAAGCGAACCGGCTTTGCCGAGCGACGCTCATAGACAATAGTGGGAATCGGTCTGACACCGCGGACACCATGGCCGCGCGGCAGCCAGCCCTGCACAACGGGAGTTTCTTGTCCGCGCACGACGCCGGTCTTTAGACCTTTGCCGGAAAGCGGGACGATCCTGATGTTGGCGCCCGCTTCATTCTGCGTTTCCACAATACCGCTGTCTTTGTCCACATCGACCTTCGGGGAGTCGAGATGGAACAACGCCTGATATGAATGGCTTTTGCCGTCAAGGGATTCCAGTGTGTCGCGGACAAAAAAGAGCCCTCTTGCTTTAACAAAAACAACCTCACGCACATGACGCACGGGCCGCTGCTCTCTGCGGCCAAAGCCCAGATCGTATGTCCCGCGGGCGTAGTCGTAGTTTTCGTCGGAATGAAAAGCAACGTCTATTGGCTCCTTGCTGAGGTATTGTTGACGAGGCAGGCCGCGCTGCACCTGGCCCTGACCGTCCACCAAGACAACGTTGTGGGCATAGGAGGAAAGAACATACCGGCGCCACTTCGACGCGTCGTAAGCGTAGCTGCCTCCCTCGACAAGAAGCTCTTTGCCATACGCGAAGATGACGATGCCGAGCTTGTCCTCATGCTGGTGGCCGTAACCAAATGGTCCGGCCTCAAAGCCTAAGAACAGCGCATCGGATCCCCACCCGGAGCGCATGACGACCTGGCCGGCGTATGGAAAGAAATGTGAAGTGTGATCAGGAAGTGCGCCTCCCTGGCCGCTCGTTGCGATCCACTGAAAGTCCTTGCGGTGATCAAACAAGCCAAAACCCTTCTTTAGCGTACCGGAGACGTTCACATGCCATGAGTCGTTCCATCGTGGAGCATCCCGATCGGGACGCATCACCCACATGTTGTACGCAAACATTCGCTCAAGCTTAGCCAGGTAACCGTCCGGCAAACTATGTCCGTAGGCCCCGGCGATTTCCACCGGTCCAAGAAAGCTGCGCAGAGCGACGTTGTGATAGCCGGGTGTCAACTCTATCTGGGCGCCATCCGGATAGACTTGTGTATCGAGTTCCGCCGCCAGACGTTTGGCGGCAAAGCTGCGCCAGTCTTTGGATTCCCTGGCAAACGGAAGGAGAACGCCGACGTGGAAAAGACCGTTCATTTCCATTGTAAGCCAGTTGCCGCCTGTCGGGTATGAGCGCAGGTATCGTCCGTGTTCTATCATGGACTTGACCATTGAGATAAGCGTGCTGTCTTTCACCGACGGTGATCTGCGGAAAATGGTGAACACGGACGGCCAGGTCCAGGACATTCTAATGCCCGCCTCGATGGTGCGCCACTTCGAATACGCCCGCTGGTTCGCCCCGTTGGCCGGCACGGGACACTCGGCGACCCAATCGGAGAACTGTAAATCAAATTCTCTTGCAAAGCGTTCGTCGCCGGTAGCCTGATAAGCGCGAGCAAGCGTAACCCAGGCGCTGTGACGGTTGAGCTGCCAGGTCCATTCGTGGTCGCGGTCAAGCTTCGAATCCGGCACGGTTGTTGGATTAAAGCCCCAGTCAATATCCTTGCCGAAAGTGTGCGGTATGCCCACAACGACAAACCGATGGCCAAGGATGCTTTCAGCCCCTGACGTATCAGCATTCTGATCTCGCTTGGCCTTCTGTCCGAAGTCGACCGGTTCCCTGCGAGTCCGGACAAATGCCGCCAAAGCCGAACGAGCACTTGGGATATCACCGCGTTTATAAAGGGTGATGACCTGGCTCATGGCGGCAATACCGGGATCAAGCGAACCGAACAGGTCGTCATCCGACAGGCGAGGACCTTGGTCGGCCGCGACCGCCCACTCCGTCGTGACCAAGACGGCGCCAAAGACCACGAGAGCAGCGATTAGAATTCTCAAAGACATATCAACCTCCTGCTATCTCAACGCTGCCTTGCGGCGACAACGCGATTCAGTAATATATCCCCACAGGGACAGCTCCAAAAAAACGGCTCCCGGCACCGTGCACATTTCGGCTATTCGTCTTTTCTGCGCAAGTGAATCGACCAGGCCGAGGGGCCGCTGGCGCTGCCATTGCGCGTGTCGAAACGGATCCCTCGCAGCCACTTGAACTCGAACAGTTTCGAGAAATCGTTGCGGATGGTCTCCTCTTTCACCCGGGGAGGTCCGCCGCTTCCCCCATCGGCGCCGCTGCCCGCCAGGATCAGCGCCCGAGTATCCTCGTGCGACAAACGGCGCAAGGCCTCCACGTATCCTGCCGAATTGTACAGGCAGATATGGTGGTAACACCCACGGTCGAAGACCAGATCGAACGCTTCGAACTTCGGCAGCGCCAGCACGTCGGCCAACACCCAATTGACTTTCACGCCCGCCTTGCGTGCCTTTTCCGCTGCGATAGCCAGCGCCGAAGGTGCAACGTCGACCGCGGTTACCTCGAATCCCTTGTCGGCCAGATAGATCGCGTTCGTTCCCGACCCGCAGCCGAACACGATCGCTCGGCCGGGACGAAACGTCTTGTCTTCCACGACTTTGACCAGATGGCTGCAAGGCCGTCCCACGTCCCAGCCCGGAAGCCCCTTTTGGCGATAGGGGGCGTCCCAGCGCTCCAGAAGGCGGGCACCTTCCGGGCCGTGAGGCATTACGCCGGATGGAAGAAGGCGGTTCGGCAAAAGCATCTTGCCATCGGCCGCGGCCACTTCGATCTTACCAGCCGAGATACTTTTCCATGGCAGCGTCAATCGGAACACCCGCTCGTGCGCGGCTACCGTCAACTGCGTCTGCTTATTGCCCTTGGTCACCGTCGAACGTGCGTGGGCCTCCTTCCCGGCGGTCCCCACGAGATCGAACACATGGAGGAACCTGGTCTCATCCGATGCCTCCTTCGGCGATACTTCAACGCGAAACTCCGCCGGCCGATTGCCCCTGCCCGCCCGGGAACTCGTTTTCAAACTCGCGTCCGCCGGCAGCAGGCTCTCACCGATAATTTCAATGTCGGTTTCCACCACGCGCATACGCCTGCCCTCGATCTTCGGCTCCTGCGTACTTCTCAGCAGCCAGCGGATCGGTCTCTCTGCGCCCGGAGCGCGTACTATGTCCTCAACGACGACAGTCGATGGCTTCAGCAGGAAAAACCGCCGGATATGCCGCATGCCGCCGGCACGTTGTGAATCGCGTCGACCGGACATATCCGCCAGTGCGTAGATAAACAGACGGTTCTCCTCGAACGCCAATATCTTTCCCGCCCCTGACCGCCTGCCGCTGAAAATGTGTTGTCGGACCAGTTGGAGCGATTTTTCGAGTGGTTCCGCTGCCCCGCAGCTTTTTTTCAGTGCGACCAGGTCCGCCGCAGCCAGCGATGCGCCGCCGCCTCTGCGCCGGGTGCTCGTTTGGCTCGCTGCTGTTGCGCCAACAGCCAGCACCAGCCCCAACGTTACGATAGCAGCCAACCACAGCCTCCCTGCCGCGCGAAAACGCAGGAACAAACTCCGATGAACTAAACGCCGCCGCTCTTGCCGATTTTCGCCGAACATCTGATGATCCTCCTTCATGAGTCCTGTCCAAGGCCGGTCCGCAGCCCCGCGGACCACCGCCGTCAAACCAGTCCTATTATACCCGCCCAGCAAATCCATACAACCTGACTACAACCCGAAAGCCGATTATCCGCCAATTCCGAAAAATCGCCCATCGCATAAGCCCTGTACTACTATCAAGTTATATAAGAAATGAAAATTGTGCACCGTTTGCACTAAACGGCCTCCCCGTGGCAAAACGCCTCGGAAAGCCATTATTCGTCTTTTAAGCGTTTAGATGGTAAATGTCAGGCAAGATACTCCTGCTCAATATGAGATTTTTCAGAAACCTCTCTTGAATGACTACCGGATATTCTGTATACTACGAAGAGCATGTTTGTACTGGCTCAGCCCTGTTGCATGGAGGATGGGAGTTGTGATCCACCTGACAACTGCCGTTTCCCGATGTGCGCAATAACTGAACACTTTGGAGTATCGATAAGATGAGTGCGATCAAACGTTTCATTTATTTAACCTTGTTTGTTTTGTGCGTTGTTTCTGTGGTATCGGCTGGGGCGGAGATGCTGGCGATTCATGCCGGTCGAATAATCACGGTTAGCGGCGATAAAATCGAAAACGGTGTTATCCTTATCGAGAACGGCAAGATAAAAGCCGTCGGTGTCGCTAACGATATACTCATACCCGGGGATGCTCAAAAGATCGATGCAAGTGACAAGACGATTATTCCCGGTCTGATCGATTCGCAGTCGCGTCTGTTTCTGATGGACAGCGAACTGAATCAGCGAAGCGGCGCAGTAGAGTATAATATCTTAGACGCGATCGATTCGTTCAGCGACGATTATAAGCAAGTGCTTGCACAAGGCGTAACGTCGGTGTGCGTTGTGCCCGTAAGCCCTTCGCCCATAGCAGGGACAGCGGCGGTGCTGAAACTCAACGGTGAACGGTCGCCGGCGAAGATGCTGCTCAAGGGCAATGTTGCGTTAAAGGCATCGATAGGCCTGTCGTCGGGGGGCGTGTCATCGTCGCTCATGCGACTGGAACAATACGCCTCGCTCAGGGAGACGTTCATCGCCGCCAAAAGCTATCTCAAGCGGCTGGAGAAATACGAACACCAGGTTGCAGAATACGAGAAGAAGAAAAAGGAGGCCAAGGAAAAAGCTAAGAAGAAAAAGGAAGAAAAACCTGAGCCGGACAAGCCCAGCAAACCAGCCAAGCCCGAGACCGAACTCAAACGGCCAAAGAAATTCCCGGAAAGCGCTACTTATGAACTGCTGGTGAAGGTGCTGCGAAGAAAGATCCCGCTGCGAATCGAGGCGCATCGGGTTGACGATATTCGCCACGCCTTACGTCTGGCGGAAGAGTTCGATTTTACACTGATTCTGGACAAATGCACCCAGGGGCACCTGGTTGCCGATGAGATCAGCAAACATAAACGCAATGTCGCCGTGATCGTCGGTCCGGTGACCACGTCGTTAGTGAACATGCCTTCGCTTGAGTATGTCGACCATGATTCGGCAAGCGCAGGAATAATGTCACGCAAGGGAATTCAGGTTGCAATCGGCACCTCGGCACGAGATGGGACAGGATCGAAATTCCTTCTTCCGTGCGCGG
>SDBS01007194.1_pt1 | contig 10828 bp, 7 predicted proteins | sample 2277091 | NCBI WGS metagenome assembly SDBS01 (sample SAMN10404972, study PRJNA504765) | marine sediment metagenome | isolation source: marine sediment core GS10_PC15, 163 cmbsf | place: Arctic Ocean: Southern Knipovich Ridge | collected 2010 | reverse complement strand
ATTAACGCGATATCCTCTGGCCGCTTGCGGCTTTGCACTGCCATCCGGCAAACGATCCAGGCTCACAACGGTGGCTATTGTAACATCGCGCCCCCGGGCGTGTCTAGCGACTGAGGTTGGTCTGCAAAGTTGGGGTCTGGTCCATTTTTCGGCTCGCAGACGTTGCGATGGCCGAGAACCGTTGGCCGAAAACATGGACCTGACCCCTTCCGTCGGACCTTCCGAGGTGTCTTGACACCGACGCGGAAACCGTCGAAACTATTGGTTGGCAATTATACCGCCTTGTCAGTTAACTGCCTAGCATGGCGCCCGTAAGAACAAATGTCGCAAGATACTGGAATACGACCACCGATCCCCCATGAATACATCCGATCCCAAAAACCTGCTCGACTCGGCTGACCCGTCGCTTTACGAAATCACCACGCACGGTCCGGGGCCGGCCGGTAAGCTGCCGTTGACGGCCGAGATGCTGCGAAATCGGCCTAGCGGCGATGCGTTCGGCATGACCGAGGACGCCGGCATGGGATGGACGCCTGAGGATCTGGCCGGGCCACATTATGTGATGCTCAGTAACCTCGGCGGCATTCGCGCCGACGACGGGTCGACCATCGCGTTGGGTTACCACACGGGTCACTTCGAGCTTGGTCTGGCCATGACCGCGGCGGCCGAGCAGATCAAACGAGACGGCGGCGTGCCCCATGCCTGCCATTGCACCGACCCGTGCGACGGCCGCACGCAGGGGACGCCCGGCATGTTCGATAGTTTGGCCTACCGCAACGACGCGGCCATTATCTTCCGGCGCCAGGTGCGGTCCTTGCCGGTGGCGCGCGGCGTGCTGGGCGTGGCCACCTGCGACAAGGGATTGCCGGCCATGATGATGGCCCTGGCCAGTTTCCAGGACTTGCCGTGCGTGCTCGTGCCGGGTGGAGTCACCTTGCCGCCGACCAAGGGCGAGGATACCGGTAAGATCCAATCGATCGGCGCGCGGTTTGCCCAGGGTGAGCTCAGCTTGGAAGACGCCCAAGTGCTCGGCTGTGGCGTGTGTGCGTCGCAGGGCGGCGGGTGTCACTTCCTGGGTACCGCCGCCACGTCGCAGGTCGTCGGCGAGGCGCTCGGCATGACCCTGCCCCATTCGGCCTTGGCGCCGTCCGGCCAACCCATCTGGCTCGACATGGCCCGGCGCAGCGCCCGGGCTCTGATGCTATTGGACCGACGCGGCGTGACTATGCGCGACGTGCTATCCGACGCCTCGATCCGCAACGCCATGGCCGTGTTTGCGGCCTTCGGCGGGTCGACCAATCTGCTGCTGCACCTGCCGGCCATTGCCCATTCCGCCGGGTTGAAGCGGCCGGGCGTCGACGAGTGGACCGACGTAAATCGCCGCGTACCGCGATTGGTCGACGTGCTACCCAACGGCCCGAAGAATCATCCCACCATCCGCGCCTACCTGGCCGGCGGCGTGCCCGAGGTGATGTTGCGATTACGCGAGATGGGCCTGCTGGAACTCGATGCCATGACCGTCTCGGGCCAAACGGTCGGTCAGGCGCTCGAGTGGTGGGAGAACTCGCCCCGCCGCGAGGCACTGCGTCAACGATTGGTCGAGTGCGACGGCATCGACCCGGAAGACGTGATCCTCACGCCCGAGAGTGCCAAAGCCTTGGGCATGACCAGCACGGTCTGCTTCCCCCGCGGCAACCTGGCGCCCGAAGGGTCGGCCATCAAGAGCACGGCCATTGACCCGCGCGTGATCGACCCGGACGGCGTCTATCGCAAGACGGGCTCGGCGCGAGTATTCTGCCGCGAGACCGATGCCATCGCGGCCGTCAAAGGCCAAGGCGATCAACCGTTGCGACCCGGCGACGTGTTAATGCTCATCGGTCGCGGCCCGTTGGGCTCGGGCATGGAAGAGACTTACCAACTCACAGCCGCACTAAAACATCTCTCCTGGGGCCACGAAGTCGCGTTGATAACCGACGCCCGGTTCTCCGGCGTCAGCACAGGCGCGTGCATCGGCCTGGTCGGTCCCGAGGCGCTGGCCGGCGGCCCGCTAGGCAAGGTCCGCGACGGCGACCGGATCCGCATCCTCGTCGATCGCAACAAGCTAGAAGGCAGCGTCGACCTTATCGGCGAAGGAGAAACCGAATTTGGTCCCGAACAAGGCATGCAGGTCTTAGCCGATCGCAAGCCGCATCCCGACCTTTCCCCCGACCCCCAACTCCCGCCCGAAACGCGTCTTTGGGCTGCCCTACAGCGCATCGGCGGCGGCACCTGGGGCGGCTGCGTCTACGATGTCGACCAAATCGTCAAACGCCTAGATGCCGGGCGAGAGGAATAAGAGAGCACTTCTTGGCGGGTACAAACCAACCTCGGATCGACTATCCAGTCCCAACGTAAGCTACCCTTCCCGAGCCCCAATTGCGTAACAAAAACTTAGAAATTGTAAAGGAATTACTTCCGAAATTTGTTTAGCCGCCGCCGGCACGGCGGTGAGGGCCGGATCTCCAACCTCATCGCCGTGCCGGCGACGGCTAAACGTTTCATCGCCGTGCCGGCGGCTAAATGACGGAACTCCGAAATCGGGAAGTAATTTCTTTACGAGTCCTTAACATGTACAAACTGAACACCCCAGTCTTGACCCCTTTTTCCGTTCTTTTCGTCGTTGTCCTATTGGGATTGTCCTTCGGCAGCCCGGCTGTTGAGGCTTCGAGGGCTTACGTCCCGTGTGTGCCCGGTGACGGCGGCAACCTGGCCACCACCAGCGAGGCCGGTCTTACCATTACGGTGCATGCGGCGGAGCGACGGCAGACGATTCGCAGCTTCGGCGCGTCGGACTGTTGGTCGATCCAGCATATAGGCCTCTGGCCCGATGCTAAACGCAGTGCTATTGCCGATCTGCTTTTCCAGACCGACCTGGACGCCAACAATCGGCCGCGCGGCATCGGCCTGTCGCTATGGCGATTCAACCTTGGCGGCGGCAGCAGTCGCCAGTCCAAAATTCGGCTGCCGTGGCGACGTGCCGACTGTTTCTTCGACGAGACCTTCTCGGGCTACGATTGGTCGCGCTGCGAGGGGCAACGTCGGTTCCTTCAGGCGGCCAAGCAGCGGGGCGTCGAGCAATTTCTGGCCTTTGTCGTCAGCCCGCCAATCAACATGACCAAGAATGGCCGCGGTTATTGCGATGCGTCGGTCGGCAGCACGAATCTCGATCCGAAGAACAACGGGCCGTTCTCGACTTATCTGGCCGACGTGCTGGCTCATTTTCGCGATGTCGAGAAGATCGAGTTTACGTATCTCAGCCCGCTTAACGAGCCGCAGTGGGATTGGAACGCCAGGAGTCAAGAGGGTTGCCGCTATAGCAATGCCGACATCAAGCAGCTTGTCGACGCACTGCATCCGGCCTTGCAGAAGCGGAACCTGAAAACTCGGATTCTCCTCGGCGAGACGGGCGCGATCAACCACCTCTATGAAGATTACAATCAGGTAGGTAACCAGATCGACCACTTTTTCAATGCCGACTCGGATCTCTACCTGGGCAATCGACTGGCGCGGGCCGTCAGCGGCCACAGCTACTGGACCGACACGCCGGCCAGCGGGCTGGCGTCGACACGCCGATTGCTACGCCAAAAGCTCGATGAATACCCGGGCCTACAGTACGCGATGACCGAGTATTGCATCTTAGGAAAGTACGGCCCGAAACGCGATTTGGGGATCGACCCGGCGCTCTACATCGCGCGGACGATCCATTACGACCTGACCGTGGCCGAGGCCTGTTCGTGGCAATGGTGGCTGGGAGTTTCGCCGCACAACTACAAAGACGGACTCGTCTACGTCGACAAGAGTGAATCGGACGGCAACTACTACGCGTCCAAAATGCTCTGGGCCATGGGTAACTTCAGCCGGTTTATTCGCCCCGGCGCCGTTCGCCTAGGCGTTACTCGATCCGATAATGCCCAGCCGGAAGACACGACCGAAGGCCTGATGGTCTCGGCCTACCGTCACGACGACAGCGCGGTCGTGCTGGTTTTGGTCAACTGGAGTTCAAAAGAACATCTGGTTGCCGTAGATGTAAAGGACCTTTCGGTAGACCAATGGATTCCCTATCTGACCAGCACCACCGCCGACCTAACGCCATGCGCCGCCGTGCCGAGCGGCCAAACCGTGCGTATTCCCCCGCGATCCGTGGTGACCTTGGCGGGCTTACGGGCTAGCGCCAAACCACCATCGCCGTGAGCGGAATGGCGCTAGCCACCGGTGCCGCCGGACAAACGTTACCCCATCAAACACCGGCGGCTAGCGCCTTGCCGCTCACCGCCGTTGGAACGCCCGTCGCGCCGGTTCATCCGTTTGCTATTCCCCTTTTGCGGTTCAGTTTCCCAGTTTGTTGATTGCGGCATTCGCAACATCAGTCACAACCTGCCTTATCAGTTGCCACGAGTCACGATGGTACTGTTCAGGCAGTTCTAGTTTGTCGCCATCGGAAAAGCGAGCACGCTTTTTCGAGTTGTCAACGTGTATTGAATTGGCCTTGTCAACGTATATCGCATTGGCAATTCCGTTATTGTGAACCAGTACGTCACGCGAGGCCTTGATTTCGGCGAGTTGCTCGATCTGGTCTTGATTTGGGCAACCCAGTTTTGCGATGTTCTCAAGATAGGCGAACCATTCATCTACGCGTTTATACGAAAGTCCATGCACTTTCTTTTGTACAACAGCGGCGACTATCGCGTCCTTATCTGGAGCCTCCAAGACAGTCTGAAACTCGAGTTGATTGGCCGAAAGACTATCGGGATACTTGGTTAGCCAAAGGGAGAGCAAATCAAACACAAATCGCTCAAACAAGGATACGAAATGCTGAAACGTAGCCGAGGCCAAAGAACCCGTAACGTAGCCCTGCACCAAAGTGGATAGTTCCACTTCATCGACGGTGTTACCAGTGGCCTGATTGCGAATGGTGAATTTGCGGCCTTGCTGAAACATTTGCTGTGCAAGCCGCCACACACCTTTCGTGTGAACGTAGTAGTCGTGACTTGCATTGAGGGACGAAAGGCTATCGTCGCGAAGTTGAGTGATTTCGTCGATGAGCACCATGAAGCAATCCGTTGTCAGCGCGAGGATGCGCCGTCCAAAATGTCTTGAACGGTGGCCGCATCAGTGCCAGACCCAAGATTGACAACAGTCACTTCTGGCTTCCCGTCGAGTGAAATCGCCGCTTCGTCCACCCAGTAGGAGATCTTGTGGGCGTCGAGCAAAGTACAGAGGTCGCCGATTTGCTGTACCGGAACCATGATGTACGGTCCGGCATCACCGTCGACCGATACATGAAGAGGTTTCTGTGTGCTTGCGTCGATCATGTTTCACACCGTGAAATGTTAAGGCTTGAAGAAGATCGGACAGCCTATTATCACTTGTCATGTAGCGATGAGGGCTGTTGGGCTCTGTCCGCATTATATCAAAACTCGGCCAGGAAGGGTAGCGTTTCCGGGCGGGGCTGGCGGCGTGGCGGCGTAAATGCTGGTTGGGTAACGTGTTGCGGGGTCGGAGCTGACCGTTGTGGTGGATGCATCCGTCGGTCAAGGGCGGGTTAGCGCCTTGCCGCTCACTGTCTTGATTCGAGGTAGCGGTCTATTATCGCGGCGCCGACTGCGTCGCCGAAGACGTTGACCGACGTGCGCTCGCGGTCGAGAAGCCAATCGATGGCCAGGATCGTGCCGATCCCGGCGGCCGGAAGGTTGACGGCCGAGAGCACGATCATCAACGTGACCAATCCGGCGCTGGGGATGCCGGGCGCGCCGACCGCGGCCAAGGTGGCGGTCAGAAAGACGATCACCAGGGCCGCGCCGCTTAAGGGGATCCCGGCCGATTGCGCGATGAAGATGGCGGCCGTCGCTTCGTACAGCGCCGTGCCGTCCATGTTGATCGTCGCGCCGAGCGGCAACACGAACCCGGCCGCCCGTTCCGACACCCCGTTCTCCTCGACGCATTCGATCGTCACCGGCAAGGTGGCCGAGGAACTGTCGGTGCTCAGCGCGGTCAGCAAAGCCCGAGCGACGCCGTAGAAGTAACGCAGCGGATTGCGGCGCGCGAAGACGGCCAGCAGGATGCACAGCAAGATCAAGTGCAACGCCAGCCCGAGCGTGACCGTCAGGACGAACCAGCCCAGGCGTTGCAGCTCGGCGTAGAAAGCCACGCCGCCGCCCGCATCGGCAATCTGTGTGGCGACCAGGCCGAAGACGCCGACGGGCGTGAAGATGATGATCAGCCGAACCATGCACATCACGGCCTCGTTGACCGCGCGGAAGAAGTCGATGGCCGGTTTGGCCCGTTCGCCCAAGGTGCTCAACGCAGCGCCGAAGACCAACGAGAAGACGATCAGGCCTAAGACGTTGGTCTCGGTGGCTGCCCGGAAGACGTTGGCGGGAATCATGCCGCTGCCCGGTTCGTCAGGCCGACCGCGGAAGACCTCCAGCAGCGTGTTCGCAAGACTGGTATTCTCTCGAACGATCACGTGCTCGCTCACATAAGCAAACGTATCGTCGGCGCCGACCCCGGGCTCGATGACCTGCACCAGAATAATCCCCAACGTGACGGCGGCTGCACCGGTGGAAAAGTAATAGATTAACGTCCAACCGCCGACCTTCCCCATCTCGCGAATGTCGCCCAATGATGTGATTCCGCAGATCATGCTGGTGACGACCAGGGGAATCACGATCAGCATCAACATGCGAAGAAAGATCACGCCGACGAATCGCACGATGTCGCTGACCAATCCGGCGACGGTCAAATCGGCGTCCTGCGCCCAGGCCAGATCGTCTTCGGTGCGGCGGATTTCTTGTTTGATTTGGGGAATGTGCGCGCGAAGGCGGCGGGCCTCGTCGAGATTTCCGTTGTCTTCGGCCTTTTGGGCGAAGTCCAGTTTCTGTTGCACGGTCTTTTCAAGTCGCGTGAGCTTCTCTTCGGCGCCGCCGGAAGCCAGCCACATGGTCCGCCCGTAGACGGTCCCCAAAACGACCCCCAGCACAATGCTCGCCAAGATACCCAGCAGCATCAGGCCATGGCCGCGTGAACGGGAGTTGGATTGTTGTTTGCTCATGATCGCCTGCTTTCTTGGCTACGAACGCGTAAAGGGATTACTTCCGGAATTTGTTTAGCCGTCGCCGGCACGGCGATGAGGGCTATGAACCTAATTTCATCGCCGTGCCGGCGACGGCTAAACACGTCCCATCGCCGTGCCGGCGACGGCTAAACACGTCCCATCGCCGTGCCGGCGACGGCTAAACACGTCCCATCGCCGTGCCGGCGACGGCTAAACGTTTGAAGTGTGAAATCGGTTGGCGCGGTGGTTATTGTATCGCAAACGCGTCACGTTCCGATCCCTTCGGACGGGGGTGATTTCCCATTGCCCGCAGGTTACCTAAAGGCCGCACGTTGCCAGGGCGATTGGGATTGACCGTATCCGCTGCGATCGACTATGCTTCGCCTTGCCGGTCGGCCTGCGCGCTGAGCGGGATGGTTTTTCCTCATGGACGAGGCTTGCTTGAACGAATGGAATCTTTCTGGTTGATTGCTTATCTGATTTTGGCCTTTCTGACGCTGGTTCAGTCAATTCTGCTTGGGCTGCAGGCGTGGGAGCACCGCCGCTATGGGCGGAGTTGCATGCGAGGCCTTTCGCGTCATCGGCCCCAAGGCCGCCTGGCACTGTTCGCGCCCTGCAAGGGGATCGACGTTGACTTGGCCGAGAATCTTCGCGCCTTGCTTGCTCAAGACTACGACGACTACGAGATCACGTTCGTTGTCGAAAGCGCGGACGATCCGGCCGCGGCGGTGATTCGTGAAGTGATGGCCGAGCATCCGCAGGTTGCGGCACGACTGGTCGTGGCCGGCATCGCAACATCGACCGGGCAGAAGGTGCATAATCTGCGAGCGGCCACAGCCGATCTCGCCCCGGACGTGGAGTACCTGGCATTCGTCGATTCCGACGCCCGACCTCGGCCGCAATGGTTGCGGGTGTTGGCGGCGCGACTTCAAAACGATGCGGCCGCAGTGACCGGATATCGTTGGTTTATGCCGCAACGGAATTCGATCGCCAATCTCCTGCTCTACAGCCTCAATAGCGGTGTGATGGCCTTGTTGGGTCGTAGCAGTTATTACTTGGTATGGGGCGGGTCGTGGGGAATTCGCCGTGAGACGTTCGATCGGATCGGTTTGCGGGCGGCCTGGGAAGGTACGATCAGCGACGACCTAATCGCCACGCGCGAGTTGCGCGAGGCCAAGGTTCACGTGCGGTTCGATCCGGTCTGTGTGGTCGCCTCGCCGCTGGACAGCTCGCTACGAGACATGTGGTCGTTTATCCGCCGGCAGTATTTCATGGCCCGTTTTCACGTGCCTGACTGGTGGGTCCTTACCATCGTCGCCGCCACGTTCAATAACCTGGTATGGCTGGGTAGCCTAGCCGCGCTGGCATGGAGCCTGCTCGGCGGAAGCCTGCCGTGGTGGATTCCCGGCTCGACGATGGCGTTGGCCTACGCGGCAACCGTCTTTCGCGGTCGCGTTCGCCAGGACCTGATCGAGACCTTTTTCCCCGACCACAAAGAGACCTTGCGCGTCGCGTCGCGATTCGATATTTGGGCCAGTCCGCTGGCAGGGCTGATCGGCTGGCCGGGGCTGTTGGGGTCCTTATTCAGTCGCCACGTCACATGGCGGGGAATCCGCTATCGACTCCTGCCAGGCGGAAAGACACAGATCGTGCATCGAGAAGCCCCGGCGACCGTGCCGCTTATCGAGAATCGAACATCTCGGCCAAGTACCAAATCACGAGAACTCCCTCCGTACAGGAAAGCCGGATGAACGTCGTACTTTGGGATACTCAACAACTGGACGCCTCGAAGGATTTTGCCGGGGGATTCGGCGTGGGGAAGTATCCCGGCGACGGCGGGATCCGCGGCAAGATTATCCGCCGCTTCTACACCCGCGACCAGCGGCCCGTGGCTTTGTTGTATGCCCATCTGGCGGCCATTTTCGGCCGCCTCGGACATCCGGTCGAATATGCCGAAGATCGCTTCCCACGCAATGCCGATCTGTATGTCTTTTGCCCCTCGCTGATCACGCTCGATTTGGAACGCGAAGCCATTCGTCGCGTGGTCCGGGAGAATCCCCGAGCCCGCGTGTTGGTGGTCGGGTTGGTGGCCTCCGTGATGCCGGAAGCCTTCGACGATCTGGGCGTGACCGTGGTCAAGGGCGAGGCCGAACAACTGCTCTGGCGGCTGGACGACGTGCTCGACCGGCCGGGGGCTGTCGTGCAATTGGGTACGCTGGAAGACCTCGATCGTTTGCCGCCGCCCGACTGGTCGGCGTTTCGACCCAAGCGATTTCGCATCGGTTACGACTTCTGGCGTTTTCCCACGGCCCTGATTCAAGCCAGTCGCGGTTGCACGTTCAAGTGCAATTACTGCCCTTACATCGTTCTGGAAAACACCACCCGATTCCGCGATCCGGAAGCCGTGGTCGACGAGATCCGCCATGACATGCAGCATTGGGGATTCCGTTCGTTCAAGTTTCGCGACCCGCTGTTCGGGCTGCGCCGCGAGCAGGTGTTCGAGTTGGCCGAACGGATCGGGCGGCTGCCGCGGAAGATCCAGTTCTCGATCGAGACGCGGATCGAGTTGGTCCCGCCCGAAGTGTTGCGCCTGTTGAAACGCGTCGGCTTGACCAGCATCACCGTGGGTATCGAAACGCCCGACGACTCGACGCTGAAGAACTACCACCGGGCAACCATCCGCGAAGATCGGCAGCACGAATTCATCACGACCTGCCGCAGCCTGGGGATTCGCACCGTGGCCGGCTTCATGATCGGGTTTCCCGACGATAACGAGGACTCGATCCTGGGCGTAATGAACTACGCCCAGACGGTCAATCCCACGTTCGCCAACTTCAACGTGGTCACACCCTACCCGGGCACCCAGTTCTTCGAGGAGATTCACGATCGGATCGCCGACTTCGACTTCAGTCACTATACGGTCTACACGCCCGTGCTGAAGTATCGGCATCTTACGATCGAGCGGGTTCGCGAGCTTCACGCGAAGTGTTTCAATCGGTTCTATTTCCGTTGGGACTATCTCCGCGAGAATGCTCATCTGATTTGGCCCGTCTTGCGACGCCTGGGAGTGGGCGCCGGTCGCCGATCGCAAGCTGCCGCCGAGCCGGGTCACGAGGGCGTCCCGAAGCCGCTGAGCGGGACTGAAGCGTTGAAGAAACGCGGGTTGCGCCACGACGGCCCCCATCATCGCAGCGGCACGCCGGATCCGACCGGCGATCGACGGCCCGCCGAGTAGCTGGGTGCCGAGTAGCTGGGCGTTGCCAATTCGCAACATGTTTCGTTGTGGAAACATCCTCTGTAACGATTCTTCCGGCAAGACCTCCTGCGCCGATTCTTGCTCTGCAAATTTGCCCAAGTCGAATCTCTGTACTAGACTTGCGTTGGTGGGCCAGACCGTTCGGCCGATGTTGTGAAACCTTGCCGACACAAGGTGCTCACCGCTGGCCGGACGACCTGCCGACGGACTCGGCTCGATAAGAGCCCCCTTGAGGATCGACAAGGCCGTTCGGCCGCAGGCTAATCGCCGCACAACAACTTTGACGAGGAATCGTGTCTACGGAATCTTCAGAACAAATCGTGCCTTGGGATTCGGTGCGCGGCGCCTTGGAGGAAATCCGCGCCTGCCACGGCGAATTCGATCACTTCTTCGCCGAGATCTTCCAGCAGCTTGACTCCTGGTCGAACGAGCTCGGGCAGCGCGTGGGCCAATGGCAGTCGCAACGCCAGCAAGAGGAA
>SDBS01007193.1_pt1 | contig 10828 bp, 14 predicted proteins | sample 2277091 | NCBI WGS metagenome assembly SDBS01 (sample SAMN10404972, study PRJNA504765) | marine sediment metagenome | isolation source: marine sediment core GS10_PC15, 163 cmbsf | place: Arctic Ocean: Southern Knipovich Ridge | collected 2010 | reverse complement strand
GTTCCACTGTACAGGTCCAAGAAGTGAAGACGATCATCAACATCTATGATAGAGTTCGGCTCGGGCATAGTATCCGGCCACATTGACCCGAAGTTAATGATTGAGAGACGTCTCGTTTTAGTAGTGACAGCCATTAGGGACCACCTACCATCTCTTCCTTAGTGGTGAGGCCTGCGACATCAGACACGGTGGCTTTGGAATCCACGACGGTACCCAAATCATTGAACACCCGGAACTCAGTGGATGTCTGTTCCTTCTTGTTACGCCAACTCTTATACATGTGATTGATCTTAGCGAAGATTGAGATGGTCGCACCCGGAGCACCTTGAGGTGGTTCGGCGAAGGTATCGACGTTCATAACGTCCAGAACTTCTAGATTGACCTCAGCAGTGCTGACATCATTCAATGCTGCGACAGTAGTTTCCAGAGCATGGGCCTGGACCTCCTCGCCGAAGCTACCCGAGGCTGTGTGGCCGGACTTGGCTTCGTCCCAAACACCATCAGCAATTGCCCCAACCGTTGGTGGAGTCGTCGTATTCGCTCCATCAGTTCCACGCATCGCTGTAGTGGGGCGGTTTTCAATCTCTTCGATGATAGACCCGGATGATCCAGCCCCGGCATCGCCTAGGGTCAGCTTATCTGTTTCTAGCTTGATAGCATCAACAACCGCATCAGCGGTGACGATAAGAGCAGCAAGGTCTCCAGCGGTTTGGACTGTGCCCCGTACTGTATGAACATCGTTAGGCATGAATAGACTAATGTTATCGGTGGCTACTGGCGTAAAGCCCACCGGAGTAGCTACAAGGAAAACCTCTTTAGTCGTGACTATGTAATCGGACACTATCCCAAAAGCAACCTGCACCTTAGACGCTACGTCATGAAGAATCACACGACTCCCGATGAACACGTCCGCCTCGGCTGGACCGTCAGTCAAAGTGAATTGAGTGGCGCTTGTAAGACTGGCGATGGTAGTATTGAGAATCGCGTCTGAATAGCCGATATCAAAGGTCGCAGCGATGAAGTTAACTACCGCTGCATCAACGGTGACAGGGCCTATCATAACGAAATACTTAGAGCCAGCGGCATAAAATCCCGCTGTTGAATTATCGGCTAAGTTAATCGAGATACCACCAATACCGACATGGGAATCAAAATCAATACCGTCCGTGTCTAGAAGGGTGTAACCATTTGTGGATGCCCTCGTAGTCGCAACGCCATCCTTATAAACCTCAATATCCCCGACCACAAAGGCAGCAATTGCCACGGAAGCGCTCGGATCATTCGAGTCAAAGGTATTGAAAGGGATGAAAATCGTACTGCCGGGTTTTACTGTGCCGAGATTGATAGCCATTTACCTAGCTCCCATAGGTGTTCTAAGAGTCATCGGCCCTGCCATCGGGTTTCGGAGACCGCCACCCACTGCCGCTGGAGTGTATATAATCAGTATACCGCCCTCATACCAGTTAGTATTGGCACTACCGTTCGTAGAGTGCATCCCTATCTCATCTGTACCGCCGTTTGGATAACTAGAGGATGTGTTTAAGTCTATAAATATCGCGGGAGTTCCAACTGCCAAAGTAATTAATGTCTCGATATCGTTAACCAATATTGAAGGTGAACCAGCGCCACCCGATTCCCGATCTGCCCAAACCCAACCGGTATGACCTACAATAGTTGCACCGGTTAGGTCTTCATCTCCATTAGCCTGCGCTTCAATATCACTGGACTCTACCTGATCATCTGACCCTGCATGAAGATGCCCGGTCGTTTCAAGAATTGGCCTATCATCCACGGCGGCACCACTGGCTTGCTCTCCATCCCAGCCATTAGTGCCACCCGAGTTTAGAGGTAACTTGGCAGTTACGCGGATGTCACCGGGGTCCGTTAGGTCGGTTACGTCGTCAACATAAATATGCGAAACATTCACAAACCTATTGCTTCCCGGCGCGTCTATCCAACCTACATCTAGAAAACTAAGTCCCCCGGCCCCATCATCCACCCCCGTAGCAGTGATATCCTCAACCCCGTCTAAAAACACTTTGATAGCTTGGGTAGGTGATCCGTCATCCAGGACTAATGCAATTCGGTAATCAGTATCTTCTGACAAAGTGCTACCGTCTGAGCCCACTTGGATACTTGAAGTATCAAATAACTGGAGAACTCCAGTAGACGTAACACGTACCTCGATTCTAGATGAGCCTCCAGAATCAGGCTTGACCCTCAGAAGCGTAACAGTTGACTGGGGCAAGTCAGGGAAATGAAAATAAACGCTAGATCGGGTAGCATTAGAGCCTAAATCCCCCGTATCCAGAAAATTGATTTGATTACTACCAGCATCTCCACATTTCCACGATGATAGGCCGGACTTGCGAGGGGTTGTTGCATCGTAAATCACGGTTCCTGTTATACTAGTCCAAAACTCCTGGCCTTGCGTAGCATCTGGCGTATCCACAAACAGAATAGTCATTAGACCCGCACCACGCCCGACGCCGCGTTGCTCACCGTGATGGTCCTAATCTCCATCGGATTAATATTCCGAACCTCCACGGAAATCCTTACTACCCTAATTACGTAATCCTCAATATCGTCACGCCTAGATTCCTGTCCTGGTGGGACTATGTTTCTACCTACATCCTCAAACCTAGTGAATGGATCGGGCTGTAAGTCCCTAGTGATGGGGTCTTCATCGGGACGTGTGTTATTAGCAGTAGACTCATTTTGGAGGTCTAGGAAGTTCCTACGAATCTCACACAATTCCTGAAGCTCTCGGTTTAGGGCTCTTTCAAACCTGGCCAACCGCGTTCTGGGATTACCATTGGCGGGGACTTCTGGCCAGTCTACCTCAGCTAATCCCACAAACCCTGGAGTGGTGGATAGTTCAAACCATATGCCAGGGGCATCTAGAGAGGTGCCCGAGTCGTCCACGAAAGGGTATACGCGATGTGTTTGGCGAAGAGGAGGCATTAAGAGCCTCGGAGTTTAACTTGGTAAGCCTCGGCAGCTTCCTTAATACGCTGTTGAAGCTCGTTCTTGACAGCAACAAGTTGTTGGACACGTTCGGATGTTCCCATCAAAGCTAGATTTAGATTAATAATCAGTTCATCTGGAACAGTACGGAGACCAAACGCGGCACGAACCTGTTTGATACCTAGCCAGTCTAAGGGTTTCATTACACAGCCATCCATTCGACGCCTTCACCATTGGTGGTAACGTCGATTGTAATGAGATTCGGATTACCAACCGGGATCGTGAGCCCACCGGATGGAATCGTAACCTTCTTGGTAGTGGTTACATTATCAACTACGAAGACGGGGTTGGAGTTCGCAGCCTTTGGGATAATAAATACCGACACACATTGGACGTCCCGCGTAGTTAAGGCCTCGGGAGTACCAGCAGTGGTCACATCCTGATCGTCAGCGGCGATGTTGATTACTTAAGCAGCCATAATTCACCTCTATGTCAGTTTATCAGATACGGGAGGGGGAGCGCTCCCCACTATAAAACCTCTCGGGCTACGATACGGTATGTACGCACGGGTTCTTTCCGGGCCTCGTCGGTTTGTTCTTCCTCGATGGGGTACCCGGTTAACATGAATGCAGTTCGATCCACATCGAAACGATCCGTAATAGTGAAGAACTGTGTCACGTCGGTACGTAAAGCGTTGATGAAGGTGATCTCCGTGGCTGTGTCAGCGATGATGGTGAAGTCGAAGATCGGCTTCCGATCAGGACGTAGAAGGCCTTCCAGGTTGAAGGAGCGTAAGTTGACTTTATCGGTGTTGGTAGCCCCGCGCGTGCCAGTGAGTTTAAGCTGGACCTTCTTACCATTGATGGGAGCGGCCAGTATTAGCTCATTGAAGCCATCCGCTGTCATGTCATTGGTACCCGATGTGGCATCATCAAAGTCGAGAAAAGTTGTATTAGTATTGAGACGGTAGGAGACCTCCACTTTAGCACTACCGACCACCTCTATGAACGCCTCGATGGCCTGCCACATCTTGTCCCAGGTCTCTAGGGTGGCCGTGAACTGGGGCGTGACAAGCTCCCAGGTGGCCGCGAACTTAGTCCAGTTCTCGGTCTGGAACTTAATCAGGGCCTCGTTCTTCCCGATGTAGAGGAACGGGTCTGAGTCGGCGGTAGTCTTAATGACCGCCGAACCCCGGACGTCGGTCCCGGTGAACTTCGCCCACGGGGTCCAGGTGAAGATGCCCCGGACGATCTCAACGCCCTTATAGATGTAGGTATCGGAACCACGAAGGGCCGACACGTAGATAGCGTCGGAGTCCTGGGTCATAGTCAGAATCGTCCCCTTAAGGTCCAGAGTCACCGGGCGCTCATCGAAGGACCGGAAGGGACCGTTGGGGCGGATGTCGAATATCTCGAAGCCCTCGGCGACGATGCGGATGATGTCTCGTTTGTCAGTTAGCCATACATCCGATCCACTCTCGGCCTTGAACTTGTATGTATCGGACGAGCGTTTATTCAAAAGAAGCCGGTGCAACTCGATAGGTATGTCAACTCCATCGGCGTCAGTTGCGATGATGAATATGGTGGATTCCGTAGTTACAAAGAGAAAGCCCGAGATGACGAACATATTGGTGATGGAGTCTCCCTCGCCTACCTCTATGCCGGGTGTATCCCAGGTGGAAGTGGTTTCGGGATCAGTCGACGTACTGATAAAGTTATTGTTGATGACCCGCATCAGCACCGGCCCCTTCGTCGGGGTCTGCCGGGTGAAAAAGAAGTCCGCTCCATCAGTGACAGTCTTGGACACCATAGTTGTGCCGTCCCACTGCGAGTATTCACCGGAAATAGTGGTGGTAAGGTACAATTTATTGTTGAAGATAGACATGTTCCCGATACCGTTAGGGTCGAAGCTGTGCTTGGAGACGGGTGAACCACTTTCGATGGCGTAAAGGCGGCGGTTCGTGTTGAAGTAAACCTTGTCCTGGAAAAGGACAAAGTTGATAGGATGCTCACCTGAGTCTAAGGCGCCGCCAACAGCCTCTTCAAGGGGACCGTGCAAGACGACGTCAGGTTGGGTAGTGTCGATGTTGAACCCGTCAGCGTAGCGAAGAAGATGACCCCGGTCGGTCGATTGAGAGCCGAAGCGCTCCAGTCCGATACCCCAGGACCAGTCCTCCATGACAAAGGGGAGTTCCACGTCTGCGCGGAAACCCGACCGAGACGCGGCCTCTAGTTCGATGAGGGGATTAGGGGGTGACTCCGAAACGTTCCAGGATTTCTTTCCATTAAGTTGGAGCAACCGGAACTTATGGGACGTGGCGCCCTGTGTTATCTTGACATCCCAATCACGTTGCATCATTCCCATTATGGCGTACCAAAATCACGGTCGAGGCCACCTGACCTCATACCAGACAGGCGCTGGGTGAAAGGTATACCTATGTCCGTGAACCGGGCCAGACGCTCGGTGTATTCCACTGTGTTGGTGGTCAAGAGAGTCTGCCAGCGTTGAATCTGTTCGTTGGGCGCCTGAGCAATGACGTTCTTCAAGATGTACATAGCCGCACGAGCCGACATGATTAACATAAAGCCATCGCCGTCCGTCATATCAGAAAGAGCAACTACCTGATGACCGAAGACCCGTATTTTCTCACCGGCTTCGAGTCGACTGAATAGGTGAATGTCATTAGCGCCACCGGAGTCTACCCGAGGTTCCCAATCGAATATCTCCCGAGTGATCTCGTCATCCCCAGCCGAGACGTGGTGTATCTGCCTAATCTGGTCCCGGTAGAAACCGGAAGGCACGTCGTAGTCAAACTGGTCAGCGACTATGGTGATGTCCTTATGTGCTCGCTTCCACAGTACCACACCCTGCAACAGATTGATGGTATGAGTGACAGCAGCATCTTTCTCATCAGGATCGGCGACTCGATGAATCTCGTATTTGACCCCCGAAGCCATGGTATTGGAGAATGCCACCGTGGTAACAGCAGTCCCCGACTTACTGGTCACGCGACGGAACTCCCCAGCGTTGGTACCGTCTACTGCCAGCGCCCAGGTATTAAACTTAGTGACGAAAATATCGTCATCGTAGTTGGCCAGCTTGGTGTCATTAAATTGAGTGGTAGAGCCGCTCGAAGTGGTCGTACCATCAAAGAAGTCTCCGAGATCACGGCTCACCTGGGTTCTAGCTTCAATTGCTGTGGCCATAAGTTACTCCGTGATCTTAAACGTGTAGTCGACTGTAGCGGTGCTTCCGTCTACGACAACGACCTCAGTGGGAACATCCCGCACCATACAGAAATCCTCATCGATGTTAGCCACCTGCATATTACAGTATATGCCGGTCTCACGAACTGTGATAGAACTGCCAGAGTTATTAGTAAATACCCGCGAGGTAAGGAAGGTTGCATCTGGGTCAGATATGGGTATGTCGTTGGCGTAGGTTTGGAGGGCATAGTTCATCTGACCGGCCCCGGTCCCTTCCGCGATACGAGCCACCAGTTTGTTATCCGTGATGTCAACGGCGGTAGCAGAGGTTCCGATGACAATTCCTTCAGTGTCGTCAGTTGCAGCCCCGCCTGCGTTGAACATCATCAGTCCATTACCGTTCGAGGCTTCGATGTTTCGACTAGTATCGCCAATGTCGTCGTGAGTGATGGTAGTTCCAGTCATCCCTTGCATATTAGCGAGTAAACCAGCCAGGAAAGCCTTCACGAAGCTCCGGCTCTCTTCCTCGTGGTCATATAAAAGACGACCATCCTTATCGTGGACTCGGATACGGACGTACATTGTGAGATTAACTATCATGGAGAACTCAGTACAACGACAGGATTGAGAATAGTATTGGATGGGGTAAACTGCGCCAGTCTTAGAATGGTAGTCGGATTAAAGAAAGTCTCAGTCCTTCGAGTAGCCGCCCTAAGTATGACGATGGGACTGAGAATACCGGTAGAAGCGACAGGTGGGCAGATTATGGGAGGGATAATAACATCGCTGCCGCCTAGGGCCTGAAGGATTCGACGGCGCCCGAATACCAAATGGCCGGGCGGGGTCAAGAGCGCTTCTCTTTAATAGCAGGCTTACGGACCTTCCGTACCTTTTTATCTTTGGGGACGTGGGCAGAGTTATGGAACGTCCTGTGGCCATTAAGCTCCTGAACACTGCCACCGTCTCTTTCTTGATCTATGTGGTCAGCCATAGCTCATCCTAGAAGGGAGGAGGATTGCTCCCCCTCCCGTGTGCTTATTCAGGTGTGCTGGGTTTCTCGTCCTCATCGCAGAGATCGATCAGATATTCACAGTTTTGAAGAGCACCTCGGAAAGCCAGCACGTTCGAGCGATGGTGTTCCATTAGTTCTGTGTGATTATCCAACTGATCCTGCAACTCGTCTCGATTCTCTTCAAGCTGTTGCTTACTAAGCATTAGTCAGTGGGAGCAGTACTGAAGAGTTGGATATACCGATCCGAGTTGTTGACGATCACCTTGATGTAACCAGCGCCGGTGCTCGGTTCCGTGCCAGGAGTGTCGTTCCACACTCCAGCCTGAGTACCTACGAGTTTCAGGACAGCGTCCCAAGCCTTGCTGTTCTCAGAGTTAGTCATCCTGAAACCGCAAGTGTGGACGTTGGAACTATAGGTGTGACCCGATTCCATAGCGATGCCCCGGACATCGAATCCGACCAGGTCGTCTCCGAAGGTTTTACCGGCAGTCAATTCGTCGGTAAGCTCGGCCCGGAAGCACTGCACACCGTTGGTGACGGTACCGGCCACCCCGGAAGTCCCCTTGATGATGGGAGCGCTTTGGTAGCCGACCAGCCGGTTGGCGCCGACAGCCGCAGCGACACGGGGCTGCATCTGAGCGCCATACACGTCGCCGGTGGTGGTCACGGTCTGATTCGGCTTGGACGTGTAGCCAATGGTGTCACCAGTGGCGTTGTTGTACGACCGGTGATTGATCCGAACCTGCTTGTCATTGTCGGTGACTGTGAGGCTCAAGTGGGAACCCGCTTTACCCTTGAGGGTATCGATCCCGTTATTGGAGTCGGGGACGATAGGCTTGCCAGCCTCTACGGTTCCCAGCACGACGTTAATCAAATCCCGAAATGGATTGGCCATGGTTTATGCCTCCTCTATTCGTTTCTCGACGTAGGCTAAGATTTCAGCTACGTCATCAGTTGTTTCTTCCATGCATTGGGACTGCCGGGATGGAAGGCCCACCACTCGTTTCTTCTGGATTTTAATGATGAAAGCCTTCACAGCCTGCATATGCCCTACGGTTATCATTTCCTAAGCGGCAGGTACGTTAGCGAGTTCCTGACCTTCCAACCATGCCTCTACGGCGCCGAAGTCTGGGCTGGTTCCGCCCACGGTGAACACCACGTCAAGTGCCGTGTCATCGGTATGCGGGAGGGGGAGCACCAACAGGAACGGAAACGTGGTGGCGTCATCGATGTTCTCTGTGTGGGTGACCTCGATCTCTTTACCATCGGTAGTAAACTTGGCCGTGACTACCAGGGTAGGGGTAGTTCCAGCCTGGGAAGGTACCAAAACCTTCAGACATAGCGGGCGCACCATGAAGATGCCCGCTGGAAGGGTCTTGGATTTAGTTTCGGTAGCCGTGAGGTCAGCCGCGCTGCCCACACGAACGATCATGTCTGCGTCTCTAGGTCCGGGCATGATGTATGCCTCCTTTTGATGAATTAAAAGGGGGACCGAGGCCCCCCTCTAGCTAAGGTCGTTTAGACGGGTATGACTCCGCGCAACCGGACTACGCCTTTGATGTGGAACTTGGAGAGCCCCACAGGCCACTCGAACACTGTCCGGTGGGTAACACCATCGTTGATGATGTCATCGTAAATCCGTTTGGGTTCGTGCATCTGCCAACCTTGAACGTGCTGGGGACCGAACCGCACGAAGTAGAAACTGGTAGCGGTACCTCCGGTAGAGGCTCCCGCATTCGTCTCGGTGCTGGTGATGATCTGAGTGGTCTGGTCACCCTTGGTACCAGCTTCCATGATAGGGATACCCCGGAACAAATCAACCTTTCGGTCGAACTGATCCCTGGTAGTGTCATAGAGGCCTTCGCGTCGGGCTACCCGGTTAAGGGTGAAGAGACCTTTCTTAGAGGTGATGATGAGATCAACTTGACCTTCGTCCACCTCGTACTGGGCAACTTCCAGGTCATCCAGGAATGTCTGACGGTTGGCGCTGGAGGCACTGAGGTCTAGGCCCGCAGCCTCAATAACCTGGTCCAAACCAACTCCACCGGCAGTAAACTCGGCTTCGACACGTTTCTTGATCCCATCGAATGACTTGGGGTCTACGGCGCGGTCACCGTTGATGAAGGTGTCAGTAAAACCGAACTGGTAACGCTTGGACTGGAGCAGAAGGTTCTCGGCCCAGGCGTCGATCTCCCGCTGACCCGGCAACTTTAATGCCCGGTCCACATCGATCATGCCGCCCATCAGGGCCATACCTTCGTTGATCTCCGAGAACTGGTCTTTGGTCTCGGTGTATGGTTCGCCGATGTCCCGGAATACAGCGTCAGTCACCGACTTGTTCTGCCAAGTTTTGATGGTGAAACTGTCCGTGGATTGAAAGTTAATTTTCTGGAAGAGCATGCTGCCACGGGCATACTGCAAGATGATACCAGCCATCACCTTGTCTTTCATACCAGCGGCCATTTCTGCGATTGTCAGGGCCATGATTCTATCCTTCTATCATCCCCCGGATGGGTTCCCACTTATCCTGGGAGACGAGTTCCTTGGGGTCGACCGTGTAAATGTCTGATACATTCCCGGCGCCCCGACTCATGTCTACCTTGTTGTCACCACGCGGTTTGTCATCGTCGACATCGGGGTCTTCTTTGGACTGCCCCTGGGCCTGCTCAACGACGTCCGTTAAGAACGTCTTGAGGGTCTCCTGGCTGTCCTTGCCATCTCCCCAATTAATTTTACTGGGGTCGAGTCCCAGGTCTTTAAGCACGACGCCGATTTGATCCTGCATATCCTTAGCATATTTGGGCTCATCAAACGCGGGCTCTTCAATGATCGTTTTACTCTCGGGTGCCGGGCCTGAAGGTTTCTCTTCATGCCGGTCCTTATAAAGTTCCTCAATCATCGCTGATTGACGTTCGCTTTCCGGTAGGCTTTCGATATGCGCGGTCCTCATGGTTTCGATTGTATTCGTAAGCTCGGATTCACGGGCTGTGCCATCCGCCTTAGCAGTAGCGATAGCCTTGTCGGCTATACTCTGCCAGTGGGAGTGAGAATCGGTAGCTCCCGCTTTCTTCGCCCCCTCGATGGCCGTAGCCATTTCCTCTTCGCTATACGTCTTCGGTTCGGGCGTTCCACCATCTTCTTCAACGGACATGATGATGACCTCCTAATAGAATGTACTTTTATTATAGGTTACTATAATACTGGACGTCACCTCACCCAGTATTAAAGCTACTGGAACTTGGGGAAAGGCGCGATGGTCCCGAAACCCGAGGTACGTACACGGCGTCGACGTGGTACGAAGGGAGTGGGCACCGAGCCCGGCCTGGCAATGAACAACTGGTAGACCTTCTCCATGTCAGGATTCTCTCGACGCAGACGTTGCCGGGTCTGACGGACAATGGCTTCAGCCATCGACAGTTGAGGATTACTGGCCAGGATAGCCCGCGCCTGACGCTCTAGGTATTGGGCCTCGGCGGGAGTAGACTTCTGGATGAAGTTCATTAGGCGCCGGTACTCAGCATAAGCCTCAGCCGTGATGGGGTCCGCCTGTGCGATCTGATCCATAACCGCTGAACGGATACCGAAGTATTCCCGCATCAAGGGTGATTGGACATCCAAGGATCGTTCCAACTCAGTCTCAGTT
>SDBS01007192.1_pt1 | contig 10828 bp, 7 predicted proteins | sample 2277091 | NCBI WGS metagenome assembly SDBS01 (sample SAMN10404972, study PRJNA504765) | marine sediment metagenome | isolation source: marine sediment core GS10_PC15, 163 cmbsf | place: Arctic Ocean: Southern Knipovich Ridge | collected 2010 | reverse complement strand
GATCAAAAAACTATATTCGGGATAGTTACAAACAATTAGTAGAACTAGAAGAAAAAAAAGGAAGATATAATGAAGCATTAAAGTATCATAAAGAACTATTAAATATTGAAAAAGAAATTCAAGAAGATTTGAAAAATGAATATGTTACGAAGTTACAGGTAGAATTTGAAACTGCAGAAGTAGAAAATGAAAATAATTTATTAAAAGAAAAAGCAAAACGGCAAAAAATTGTGCGTAATTCATTAATTGCAGGTTTTGTTTTAATGGCTTTGCTTGTTTTGGTTGTACTTCGCAGTTTTTTGCAAAAACATAAAGCAAACATTATTCTTGCCGAACAAAAAGAGGAAATAAAAACACAGTCTGAAGAACTAAAAGTAGTAAACGAGAAGCTGATTGAGCTGGATCATTTCAAAGAAGGGCTAATGGGGATGATTGTACATGATCTTAAAAATCCTCTGAGTGCTATTGTTGGAGCAACTTCTTGTATGTCAAACAACTTATCCCGAAGAATTATTTTTCAATCTGAAAAAAAAATGACGAACCTGATTATGAATATACTTGATATTCAAAAATATAAAGATGCCACAATGAAGTTGAACAAAGAAAACAGTATAATATTTGAAATCGCAGAAAACGCTATAAAACAGGTTGAACATTTATTCACACAACAAAATATTATAATAATAAATAAAATATATCCCGGGATTAGTATATATGTGGATAGAAGTATAATTGAAAGAATATATGAGAACCTCCTGACCAATGCCATTAAGTTTTCATCTAATAATGAATCTATAATATTGGGTTATAAAATTAAAGAGGATAAATTAATACTGTCAGTATCCAATAAAGGAGAAGTTATTCCGGAGGAATACAAAAATGTTATTTTTGACAAATTTACACAGGTAGTTGCAAGGGATACAGCTTATTACGGATCAACAGGTTTAGGTTTGAGATTTTGTAAATTAGCTGTTGAATCACACGGAGGTGAGATTGGGGTAATCTCAGAAAAAGAAAATGATACTACTTTTTGGTTCTCCTTGCCTTATAATAAGCCTGTTAAGATAATTGAAGATGATTTTACCGGAAAGGTGTGGAAAGAAAGAAAAGTTGAATTGTCAGAAGAAGATAAAAAAATAATACTTCCATATATTGATGAATTGAAAGAGCTAAAAGTATATGAAGCATCAGAAATTAATGAGGCATTAGTGAAAATCAATACAGAAAACAGTACATTAGTATCTGAATGGGGTAGACAGGTACTGGATGCAGTATGTACAAATAACCAGGAAAAATACAATGAACTAATAAATTTGTAAATAAGAGACGTATGATAAACAAAAATGATAATTATTAAACAGTTTCTAAATATCATTAACCTATGGATGAGCAAATAAAAAAGTATAAAGTATTAGTTGTTGATAATGATTCGGATATATTAAATAATATCGTAAAAATGTTTGAAGGTTATTCCGGTCAGTACAGAGCATTATTTGCATTAAATGGAGAAGATGCACTGGAAATTGCGATTAACCACTTGCCGGATATAATTATAACAGATTGGGATATGCCTGAATTATCAGGTATAGGATTAATAAGGGAACTGAAAAAAAATGATGCTACCAAAGACATACCTGTAATATTAATAACAGGAATAATGACATCTATTGATAACTTGAAATTGGCATTTGAGACAGGTGCAATTGACTATATTCGAAAACCTTTTGATGAGATTGAATTATTTGCAAGGTTAAAATCTTCACTTACATTGAGTGAGGCAAACAAAGAAATTAAACTTCATAAAAGTGAGTTGGAAGAAAGTGAACAGCGATTCAGGATGTTAGCTAATGCAACTTTTGAAGGAATTGTTATTCATGATAAGATCAATATTATTGATGTGAATCAGAGATTGCTTAAAATGACCGGTTTTGAACGTGATGATATAGTTGGGTCTTCAATCTTTGAAATAATCTCTCCTGATTTTTTTAATATGGTAATTAGTAATATTGAAACTGACGATGAAAAGTGTTATAGGATAAAATGTAAAAGAAAAGACAATTCAGAATTTGATGTTGAAATCTGGTCAAAACCAATTAATTATAAAGGAATTAACTCACGAGTTGTTGCTATAAGGGATATTACGGTACAAATGGAGCAACAAGCACAATTAAATATTCAGAGAGAAGAAAACCTTGTATTGGAAAGAAAAGTAGCACTTCATCTGAAAAATGAACTGGAAATGAAAAAGAGAGAACTTATAGCTAATGCAATGTTATTGGTACAGGCAACTGAGAAAAACAATAAGATGATTATGGGGTTGGAGCCACTTTTTGAAGATGTTGATAATGATAAACAAAAACAACTAAAGTTGGTTGTTAGTAAATACAAGAACAATTTTATTGATGGGGCCTGGAAAGAATTTAACCTGAGATTTGTTGAAACTAATAAAGATTTCTATTCCAAATTAAAACAGAGGTCTCCTGGTTTAACATCTACAGAAAGAAGATTATGCGCTTTGCTAAACCTTGATCTTACTTCCAAGGAAATAGCAGTATTGACTTTTCAGAGCACAGATAGTATTTATGTTGCCAGATCAAGACTGAGAAAAAAATTAAGTTTGGATAAAGATCAAGACTTTGTCCCCTTTTTTGAATCCAAGAGCTAATAAGCCATAGCTAAAGTTATTTGAGTATTCAACATATTGTTGAGTACTGTATTTAATCCATTCGCCTTTTACCTTTGAAGGACAATACACATTCACGACCTTGAAAGTTGCACGCATGATGGTCAACACCTAGATAATTCAGTAAGAAAAGATGCCGTCAGGTACGGCGCATCACGGACATACCCCATCAGGGCTCGACCGCCCACAGGATCACGCTTTCGTCGTTAGAGCCCGTTGCCAGGAAACGACCGTCAGGGGAGAAGGCTATGGCCGATACCCCCTTGCTGTGACCGATTAATGTCCGCAGAAGGGCTGCATCCCTGAGCCGCCATAAATAAACGGCGAAATCCCTGCTGCCACCGGCAACAAGCGCCATCTCGGGTGAGAGCGCTACCGCCTCGACCCAATCAACCGGACCGCTTAGAGTCCTTATCAGACCCCAATCCGGAACATTCCAGAGCCATACTTCACCGCGCAGGCATTTCAAATTAGCATCGGAAAGCGCACACATCGCCGTTGCTAACAGGGAACCGTCCTTTGAGAAGATCACACTCGTCCCCTGACCATCCTGCGCGAGGGTCTTCACGAGTCCACCATTGCTGACCTGCCAGACCTTTACCGACCGATCGACAGCTCCAGTAGCCAGGAATTGCCCTGTGGGCGAAAAAGCCATGCTGGGCACGCTGTACGGATGCGCCCAAAAACTACGGATGATGGCTCGCCTATCAACCTCCCAGATATAAACCATCCCGTTCCCCGCCTCGGCAACACCAGCGGCAAGCAGGCCACCATCGGGTGAAAAAGCCAGGCTGTTGACTTCGCCGTTATGTTTCAAGCTTCCAATGTTGCTCAGATCTGCTGAATCCAAGAATACAATCCGGCCATCCCTCAACGCGGTAGCGATTATCTCGCCACCGGGAGTGAACACCACATCCCAGGCAATTGCGTCTAATTCCTCGCTGGTGGCGATAAGATCCCCCGTGCTTACGTCCCACAATCGCAAGCGGTATTCATGTCGATTGCTGTTTCCACCGGTTGAGACTACCAACGTTTCCCCATCCGGGGAGAAAGAAAGAGCCTTAACACTATTACCCTGGGCCGAGAGTGGGCGAGCAGCGGCGAGTTCTAAGATGTTCGCCTCAGCGATAATATGCGGAAGTGGGGTTGCCATAGGCGGAGGGGTTGTGGCGTGTGGGGTTGGCATAGGCGATGGTGCTTGCGTCGGGCGTAGTTGAAGCGGCGTTGGCATCGTTCCACCTGTGACAACACATGCGAACACGCCCAGGCTCAACGCGAGGAGAGCGAACAGTGAAAAGTAATTTCGCGAGGGAGTCATTAGGGGCTCCTTTCTAGAACTAGCACGGGGAGGGACGGTTCCGCCCTCCATTCAGTTGCAACACGTCATGCCTCTTCGCAGGAAACGCGCTTCGGAAAGTATATTCAATTCCAAATACTATGCATGATTACAGTAAAACTTGGGTAGTGACGAATTGAAGCCAGTGCAACCGATCGAGTTATCTGGAAAGGATGACCAACCAGCACCCTTTCGATTAAAAATCTGGTTCTGAAATCACTTTCTGGTTAGTGCACATTCTTTGAGCCCTGAAAATTCTGCTCCCCGTCGCCGTCAGAGCCTGCGCGCTCCAGAGGAGCAGCACCAGTTCCATTTGCAAATAGGTGATGTTACAAATTAGAGGGATGGGGTCTGGGAATAGAAGGTTTTCGTGGTTGACTGGGCTCCGGCAAGAAGAACCGGGCAGCCAAACCTGTTACGATGAGGATAATCCCGGTCACGACGAAGGTTCCCCTCAAGCCCCAGGTCAGAGCGATCCACGATCCCAGGAGTGGCGCGGCCGATCGCGCCCCGGACCGTATTGAGGTGTCCAAACCAAATACGGCTCCTTCTGCGCCACTCTCTGTATACCGCGCCAGGATTGCGCTCAAGGTTGGGATTACGCCTCCGAGCGCAACGCCAACTAGTATGGCCAGGACTAGGAGCTGCCATTCTTCCGTAACCAGACTCTGGGGGATATAGAATATGCCAGCTAATATCGCGCTGGCGGCAGCTACTTTCCGATGCCCAATACGATCCGCTAAGCGACCCAAGAACATTGCGCTTACTGTGGTAGCGGCTGCTCGGGCGCCAATTAAGAGCCCGGTGAAGCTGTTCACCCGTGCCGCATCGGTCATGAGTTCCACCACAAAAAGCGGGATAACCGGGATAAGCATGCTGCGAGCCAATTGGATAAGGAAGCGTATGCTGTATGTCGGTTTCACGCCAGGAAATTTCAGGAGCTGACCCCAAAAAACGAAGATCCCCTGCCCTTTTCTCTCTTCCGAGATCTGCGGATGAAAATCCTCACGGACCCCGATGAAAACCAGTATACCTGCCAGAAAGAGCATCGCCGCTGTTACATAGAAAGCAGAAGCGTAGCCAAAGGTATCGGCGACGATCCCACCGAGGAGAGGTCCAAAGGCAACGCCAGCTCCGAGCCCGACTTGAAGCGTGCCCATCGCGTAGCCCATGCGCTCTCTTGGAACTTGCGCTGCCAGCAGAGCAGAATTCGCAGCGACGGTCCCACTGATCAATCCTTGTAAGGCTCGAAGAGCAATCAACTGTTCTGCAGTTTGAGCAAAGGCCATCATCAATAGAACGATCGCTCCACCAAAGCTGGCGCGGATAATCATAAGTTTACGCCCATATCGATCCGCAAGCCGACCCCACACAGGGGCGGCGAGCATCATGGTGAACGCTTGAGCGGAGAACACCAGACCCGACAAGAGCTCGACACTCATACCGGTCGAAGATCCGAGGCTCTTCACATAGAGAGGCAGGAAGGGAAAGATGCTGGAAAAACCGACCGCCGTTGCCATCTGCGAAAAGAAAAGGACAATGAGCGTTCGCTGCCAGCGGGGAATTTTGGTTAGCGCCTTCAGCATAAGGGGTAAATCATAGCAGAGCAGGTGGCTAAATCAAACTGACAAGAGCCTGAATCCTATTCCCGGGGATCTCCCCTGCACCCGTCGAAAGGACAACTACTATTTCCTTACCTAGGGGTTGCTGCACCAAAAGAAACACGGGGGGCTCCGGTTTGATTAAGCCTCCCGTGCGGTCGAATGATATTCCATTGTAGCAGGTAAGGTATTTCAGCAGCGATTCGCGAACTACTGTGACACAATTTGATCACGCAAGGACTTTAGCGACTTCCTCATCACTCGTCTCGGGCAGGCGGAGCGGCAGGGTCACGGTAAAAGTACTGCCCACGCCCAATTCGCTCTCCACCTCGATATCCCCGCCCATCATCTGGACCAAGTTAAAGGCGATGGCCAATCCCAGCCCGGTTCCCTTCACTTTCGAGGGGGAGGCGGTTCGGTCGAGTTGGCGGTAGGCTTTGAATATCGTCGCGAATTGATCTTCGGGGATGCCCGGACCGGTGTCGCGTACAATCATGCGCCATTTCGACGTACCATGCGGCTCGATCCGCACTTCAACTTCGCCCTCTTCTGTGAACTTGATCGCGTTACCGGTTAAGTTCAGCAAAACTTGCACCAGGCGATCATCATCACCGCTCAATCGTTCGGGCATCTTCGATGACACCCAAATACTGGTGCTGAGGTTCTTCTCCTCGGCTAGCTGTAGGTAAGAGCTCTCTACGGTTTGCACAAGATCCATCAACTCAAAAGGTTTATTAAAGATTTCTAGCCCACCAGCTTCGATCTTGGATAGGTCTAGAATGTCGTTGATGACATTCTTTAGGTGTCTGGCGCTGTTGGCCACGTGCTCTAATGCATTCCGAAGTTTTTCGTTCAACGGTCCGTATGCATCCCTCAACGCCAGGTCGCTGAAGACGATGATCGCGCTCAAGGGTGTTCTCAACTCGTGGCTGGTGCGGGCAGTAAATTGGGATTTCCTCTCGCTAGCCAGTTCCAATTTCTTATTCATTTCTACAAGATCATACGTCGCAATATCAAGCGCTTTGCGCAGGTCACGTGTGGTAAGTTGGTTGATGAAAACCACAAAGATGAACGTCATAACACCAAGGAAGGTAATGATCAATTCGGTCGCCGGTAGAGGTAATCTCACAGAGGGCTCAACATACTTCAATACAATGGTTACGGCCAAATAGATAGCCGAAGCGAGTCCAGCGATGATATAGCCACGGGCTGGTGGGAGGATCATACCGGTAACCACAATGAGAATTAGGTAACCAGGGACAAGCATCAAGTAGATGCCATCCAAAACAACGCTATTGACCGCTAATAGGAGAAGAAAATATAGGATGAATATGTAACTCCCAAGATAGGGTTTTCCCGAGATCGCCACCCGCTTGGCGATCAAGTTGATTGGAATAAGCCCTACACATAACCCATAGACAAGAGCCAAATAAGGAGAAAATTGGGGAAACATAACGATCGTCGATACGGCAACCAGAGGGATACTGAAAAGGATGCCCGCATTACAAACAGCGATCACCATTCGCCCGCGGCGTGCGGTTTCAATTTCTTCATAAGGCGATTGGGTTTTGAACGGATTCAATAGATGCATGGTCTTCCCAGACAATTGCTTTCTAAGAAATATTAATCCATAACTTGATTACGGCCGATATCGGCCTATGCCTTGTTAGTTACACGAATTATGCCAGCCGGCGTTGCAATATCGATTTCAAGACCCTCATCAGCGAACCACTTTACATAATCTTCACGCCAGAAGAAGCCGTAGGAGTTCCTGCTGCTTCTTACGACGAGGTTCAAGTATGGATTTACATAAGGTCTGAGAATCTGAGATCCAAAGATCAGCCCTCCCGGCCGGACCACCCTCACGGCTTCACGGATCGCCTTCTTTGGATCAGCGGTCCAGTGTAGCATGAACGCCCAATAGCTGGCATCGAAGCTGTTATCGTCGAATGGGAGCCGAGTGGCACTACCCTCTCTAAATCGCGGCTTGTTTTTTCCTGTTACAGGGGGATGCGCTGGATCCGTTTCGTTTAACAAATCCATGAAGTTGTTCCGAGCCAATTCCAACATTCCTGGCACAGGATCCACTGCTGTGATCGAGGTTTCACCCTCGAGGTGCCGCCAAATTTCTGCTGTTTCCCGACCGCTGCCACAGCCTATTTCGATCAATTTTTTACCTCGCAGCCACCTTCTTTCCTCGCTTGTTAGGTAAGCGAAACATGCCTCGCGAACCGCCGAGTAGATGCTTGTGTCCAGAACTTCATCGAACATTTTTACAACGCGATGATCGTCCCGCTCAAATACCTCTGTCACACCGATGTCGTTATCCTGCAATCGATCAACAATGAGCTGGGACAGCGGTTCCGCTATCTGGGGAACGAACTGCAACTTCGAATCCGTCCTGGCCAGGATGCTCTCAAGCGAAGGCACGGGGACGTCCCGATTCACTGCGTAGGTCCCGCTGTTTTGAACGACTACATTATTTGAGTCATGCAGGAGGGTGTTGAAAACTTCCCGTGTGTATTCGCTGTCGGAGAAACCGAATTCAGCCAGGATTTCACCGTAGGCTCTCGGCTGCTGTAAGAATTCGAAGAAGCCTAATTTGCCTAACGTTTCTAGGACAAAGTATCGGAAGATCTGATCGCCCTGACGACCGGACTTCATGGCCGACCCGGCGCTCTTAAAGATAGTCCACCAGGTCTTCAATAATCTCATGCATTTCCTCTGGCCGCGGGCGGGATTACCTCGCGGTCAGATATGGTCGCATGAAACGTATGAATTCGTCAACCTCAATGGGTTTGGCATAATAATCGTCACAACCGGCTTCGAGGGCTTTTTCGCGGTCGCCGACCATGGCATGAGCGGTAAGAGCTAAAATCGGAACCTTCTTGAAGCGAGGGTTGCTTTTAAGGGAGCGCGCCACCTCCCAACCGTCCAGCTTGGGCAGGCTCAAGTCCATCAAGATGATTTCGGGGTCGAGCTCATAGGCCATCTTGATGCCCTCGTGCCCATCACGAGCGACGAGCACATCATCTTGATCCAACATGATCTCCAGAATATTGCGCACGACGGCGATATTGGCTTCTTCGTCCTCGACGATGAGGATCCGCCGGGCGGGCATCCGGTCGAATTCCAGGACAGATTCTTCTTGTTTCGTTGTCCTTAATATTTCCATGGCAATCCTCACACGCATTGGCATCGGTCATGCTGTCAATATGCCTAACGTCCAACTACACGCCAGGGATACATCCAAGCATCGTATTGGTGAAAATCAATCCAGTCGTTCCCCTCAGGTCTGGGTTTGTTAATGGATCAAGATGCAGATTTCATGCCATTGCGAAATCCGATCACGACATATCCTTGTCGTGATCCATTCAATGAGGAACAAACCGCCACTCCAAATAGTCTGAGAATAATTATTCGAAGGGTCCTATCTGATGTCTCCCCTGCGACCTTTCGCAAAAGCCAGTGAAGATCTTATCTGCCGTTTTGGTCCTGAGCCACAGTTTGATATCGGCGGCTACTTTCTAACCGGGGAGGCGTCGCCCATCCACGCGCAGGATCTTCGGCATGAATGGTGAGTGATTGAGAACCCCGACAACCCGGTCGAGCTCTGTTGGGTGCTGCAGAAGGGAGTGGACCCACAAGGCGACACCAGCGGTGTGATGATGTGGAACGCGCCGGAGGAGGGGGATGAAGCGCCTACAGCCCCAGTGTGCAGTTCCAACTTAAATACCCAAGAACAGTGTGAAGCTGCAGGTGGCGAATGGAAAAAACCTCCTACCGGAGGTTCCGAAGTCTGTTACTGTCCGAAGTAGCTGAAGCAAGAGATCCACGGAGGGTCTCCCATTTGGGAGGCCCCGACATTCCCGAATTGCAAGCACATCACTTTAAATAAAAATGAAAGCTCTGTTAGCAAAGGGCGGATTTATACTAGAAGTGTGCGTTGATTATGACGACAGATTTGTGACCGGGGCTATCTAATAAGTACTTTATACAACTCCCTACATCAGTAAATCGTAGGGGCCGACCCATGTGTCGGCCCTCCTTCCCACCCCAAACACTCCGGTGAAAAAGCCTGATTATAAAAATCGGATCAGCAGCCACACCATAGCCAGAGCGACGGTGATGAGCAGCGCCGGGAACCCTTTCTTCATAAAATACGAATAGGTTATCGGGTAACCTGCTGCCTCGGAAATACCGGCGGTGACCATGTTCGCGGACGCGCCTATCAGAGAACCATTCCCACCCATCGCCGCTCCTACAGAGAGACAGTAAAAGAGCACTTTGCTGTCAGCGCCCGGGACCGTTGCGGTGAGAAAAGCAATAACCGGCAGCATAGCCGCGGTGAAGGGTATGTTGGCGATAACCATCGAAAGCAATTCGCTGAGCCAGGTGACAGCGAGCATGGTCAGCAATAAGCTATCCCCGACCATCCGAGCGATTACATCCGCGATCATGCTGATTAAACCAACTTCCTGAATCCCACCGACGACGATGAACAAGGACATGAAAAACACCAGAGTCGTCCAGTCGACCGCCTCGATCATCTCCTCGATATCTGGTCTAATCCAGATCAAAAGCACGGTTGCGCCCATCAAGGCGGGTACGGCCGGCAGCATGTGGAACTGATCGCCAATAACGAACAAGACGAGCATACCGGCGAATACGACAGCCGCCTTCCTGAGCTGCACGGGCTCGGTGATCTGCCCCCGCTCGGCTAACTTCTCCATCAAGAGCGGTGAGGCGTCGTGCGCAACGACTAACTCGCGGCGAAAAACGAGAAAGCTGTAGACCAACAAGCCGAGGAAAGCCATCAGAATGCCGGGCGTCAGATTCACAAGGAAGTCGTTGAAGGAGATATTCCCATACGAACCGATCAAGATGTTGGTGGGCGTCCCGACCAGAGTGCTCACCCCGATCACGTTTGAAGCCATGACCTCTGGGATGAGCAGCGCCAGCGGATTGATACCCAACGCCAGGGAGATCTGGACCGTGATCGGTGTCATCAAAAGCATGGTCGTCACATTATCGAGAAAAGCGGAAGCTATGCCTGTAATCAACATCAGGATCGGCAGTAAAAGTCAGGTGCGTCCGCCCGAAACACGATAAGCGAAGAAAGCCAACCATTGGAAAATCCCGGTATTCTCGATGACCGCGATGACAATCATGATACCCAAGATCAAGAAGAGCACGTTCCAGTCGAGA
>SDBS01007191.1_pt1 | contig 10829 bp, 10 predicted proteins | sample 2277091 | NCBI WGS metagenome assembly SDBS01 (sample SAMN10404972, study PRJNA504765) | marine sediment metagenome | isolation source: marine sediment core GS10_PC15, 163 cmbsf | place: Arctic Ocean: Southern Knipovich Ridge | collected 2010 | reverse complement strand
ACCGTACGCCTGCAGACTTGTACTACCAGGACTGTCCACTACCATCTACCGTTATCAACAGAAAGGAGGAGTCCACCTTATTTTGAGGTGTTTTCGTGTCTAAAGACTCTTATCCACTTAAAGAAGGCATCAAAGGTCTTTCTTGCTCCCCATTGTTTTGGCTTTCTTTCTTCAGGTAATAAGCTTCCCATAAACTCTGTATACGAGAGCAATCCAAGGGCGCAAAGGAAATTACCTCCACTCTTCTTATCTCGAACCCACTTTATTTCTCGCTTAATATCCACACACATAAACCCAAAAATGTATGTATTAAAGAATTCTTTATTGTCCATCCTACCTCAGGTCGTATCCAGCGAGATGTTCGGCGCACATAAGATATTGGCTAGGTGGCTATAATCCTTATTGATCTTATAGCATCACTAATAATAAAGTTGAATCGGGTTTGACCAAATGCATGTTGACCTCGTAGGTATCCAGACGGTCTCATTTGATCCGGGGGAAGAATTTTTCCTTCAGTGAAGCATTTATTGAACGCCCTGTTTGCTGAACTGCTTTGGTGAGCAAGAGCGTTCCGAATAGTTGAAAGATTGTCGAGAGCGGTTATCTGATCTTTATTCAACTTTGTAAAAGGTCTACCTCGAGAAAAAAAGATCTTTGCTCGTCTCCTTGTATACCGTTTATAAGGTAACCAATTCGCGTATGAAAAACCACCGCGAATCACACCATACGCGACTCGATCTGATCGTAGCTCTATTAGTCTTCGAAATTGAGAATCAGAAACCACCAGTCTTCCGGTAAGAAGACCAACAAAAAGTGATTCAATCGATCTTTCCATAAACGCAAAAAATGAAAGCAACCCCCCCGCATAGGTTCGCTCGATATCAATTCGGGAGATAACCCCTTGGTTATACAAACCATCCATCCGATTAACATAAGCATTTAATCCGCGGGCTCTGGAAACTACTTGATTGGAAATTGAGATTGCAGGCTTAGGCATTACAGACGCTTATTAGATAATCGAGTCGAGTCTTACGACGCCCGAAGTCTGCAGAGGCCCGCCTAACTGCATCCAAGACTTCTGATGGAACATCTTCGCTTTGAAAATCATCGCTCGCTTTAAATAAGGAATTCTTTAGTGAAGAAGAAATGCTTTTTGATCGCTTTTTTTGTAGAGAGCTTCCCAGCCCATACAACTCATTGTATAGATAAACAAACAAAGTAAAAAAGTAGACTTCGCTCGTATACACAGTGTCAACTATTCTTACCCCAATCTGATCATCAATTACGTCCATAACTCGTCGGAATCGACGTATAACCTCCTTCATTCCAGTGAATTTGTTGTCATACATTTTATAGATGCCATCAAGACGTTTTTGTGTCTTTCCTGTGATGCCATCGATCATATTCATCACAAGGTCACTGCTAAGCTCAACCTCTTTCATCCGACTAATCTGGTCATCAGTAAGAATCTGCCAACGGCGCCATCTTTCCAGTTGCTCAATCGCAAGGTCATACATGATTGTCTTGAACTCACCAAAAAACTCTGCATTTCTAAGTTCCTGTGGATTTAGTTTCAAACCTGTCGAATTTAACCTCGCGAATATGAGCAGAACATCTCGATCCTCTATATTAATTGGCAAGATATGCGTGCTGATCTCATACCCTAAAATTTGCTTTTTTGATTCATCATCTAACTCGGGGAACTTCTTGCCAGCAACTTCTGGATTATGGATTTGCTTTACGACAAATCTATCGCGTATTGGTTTGAAGTCTTCGAGGACAGTCTCGTCGATGTATGAAAATAATGTTCTAAGACGTTGCTGACCATCAACAATTTCCCGTATTGAGGATTGAGTATCTAATTCGATCCTCTCGCGAATATAGATGATAGGAGAGGGCAATCCCCTGAGGACTGTATCTATGAAAAATGATTTAGCATCAGGCTTCCACACTGGTCTTCTTTGAAATACTGGATTTAATTCGAGAGACTTTTCCCTCTGCCAATTAAGGAAATCAGCGACTCGAAATCGTGTTTTGGTGATGGCCATTGTTTTCATGGTGTTCCTTTCAAATACTCAATTTGACGTTTATGTATTACAAAGTATGTGCCTAGCGGTTTCGAGCTGAGGCGCCGGGGCTTGATCTATCACCAGCAATCTCTGCACCCCAATCATACAATCGCTAGAGCATCACGCGCAAATCCCCCGCTGGTTGGGGGCGATTATTTGATCTATTATGCTGATTGTTTGATTGGTGCAATCTGAGAAACACATTACTTTCTCAGCACGGAGGAAGAACCATTGATTGGTTCCTCCCTCGCAGGGTTACCAGGAGGATAGAATAGATCAGAGAAATTCGTTCATTAGACTGGGCGTGGACCAATTGGGCTGTTTGGGGAGATATTATTCATCGGAACCCCATTCAAATAACTATCAACAATTCGATATCGATTTTCTTCTCCACCACGTCCTATTATTTCCCCGTAACTATTAAAGTTGCAATCCCTTAAATCCACTCTGATAGTATTTGTATCCGGCTCGAGTCCAATTACGAGAATGGGAAGAGAAATTGAAAGCAATGCTGAAGGTAATTCTCTTAAAACGCGTTCGAAATTTGTTATGTTTGAGTCTATGACCACTGCCAAACTATTCATCGGCACTACAGAGATTCCCATCTGAATGAGTCTTTGAGAGGCACCTCGGAAATAACAATGTCATATCTCGGTGTTTTGGAATCCTGGTGCTGGTCAGATTTGCATTTAGTAGTTGAACCCAAGCTATGGTCTTTCCGCAAGCGTCCAAAACATCATATCTTCTTCGTTACTTCCCCTTATGTACTCAAGCCACAGCTTGGCTGGATCCAGATCAACCCCTGGTACGATGAAGTAAGCCCAGCCGCTGTCCGAGCTAAAAGGAGCTACCGAATTGAATTCTCCAAGTGGATAGAAGAAAGATTCGAGGGTAATTATGCCGGATGCGCCATACTGTGGGTATGAGACCCGCAAACCGTTATGTGTATAGCTTTCAGGGTCTGCTTGCGTGGTTGATAAGCCTTCATATTCGACTTCCATCCGGATCATCACAAGGCTGGATTTCGGCGGTATCATCACAGCAGGTATCGGTTGGCCATATTGGTGGGATGGGATCCCTGTTGGCAGGTCGAACATGTCGTCCTCTTCAGGACTGTATACTACTGCAACGCTGCCTCCTTCGACAATGCGGACCTCTTCTGGGATTACCTTGATCTCTTGGAATATAACCGCATCACCCAGGTAGTTCATTTCAGGCCACTCAAGCCTATTTCCATCCTTAACCCTATCGAAATCCCGTGAAAGCAGTCCTGTAGAAGGGAATGCAAGGGCAATCCTTTCTTGAACGGCAGGAAAAGCTGGTGAATTGGTTCCTGAATCTTCAATAATACCTAATACATCAGCTTCTTGATGCGGTTCCGGCTCTATTTGAGCGGCACTATCTGAACTTTGTTTCTCAAGCGGCTCGCCCCAAATATCATCAGTCAATATACAGCCCGTTATAGATAATAACAGCGATGTCACGATAACAAGCCCAATTTTCCACAGCCTTGTATTCCGATTCATTGGAGCCTCCAGGCTGGGCCTTCTTCTGGCGCAATCAGGAGATCCTCCATTTGCCAGTTCATGGGCACCTTGCCCACCAATACTGCATTATGTGTAGCCGCTCGCGTGATCGCGTCCCAGGTATTTCCGGCCCCCTCGTCCCCTGCACTAGCCCCGTAGTAGGCCTCGCTACCCACGCCGCCAATATGACTCCATTCCCCATCTGTCATCCCCAGTATTGAAAAGGAAGTAACCCCAAAATTATTATTCGTCTCAATCTGGCTCTGAACCTCAATGAACAGCCATTTACTGTTAGCAAGATCGAAATCATCACGCTCCCGCAATATGAAGTGCAACCGGTTTACGCGTAAAACCTCACCTGGCTCGAACCACGCACGCACCACTCTTATCCCATTTGCCATTTCCCCAAGGGGTATGATCGGCACTTCACCTGAATCGTTGAAGTAGTGTGGCTTTATAAAGGGGCTGTCGATAGATATTTCGTCCGGTGATATACACTCGCCCGGTGCGCAATCCGTGATCTTTCCACCCTCCTCATCCGCATAGACAATATCCACCCTCCAGATTTTGTAGTCCGGGAAGGTGCCATCTTCTTTTAGATCCCCAAGCCTGATCCATACGGTGTCTTGGACCGCTTCCTGCGCCGTCGGTCCATTTTCCGGACTAATTCTTCTGTCAATTCGCTCGCCAACGGCTCGTACGTGAAGGTTAGCTCTTGTGTCGCAGTACAGATCTTCGATATTCTCGCAAATTTCAACCTCGAATAGATTCCTCAACGCGATTTGTTCCCAGGTTTGAAGCGGTTCATCCATCCCCTCAAAGTAGAGTTGAAGAAAAAACTCATCCTCGGACTCATACCTCAGGGCCTGTGCTACCGATACCCAAACATCACCTTCGTAGACAACCGTCTCATTCTCCAGTTGTAAAACACCGTTGATGTCTTTATCGAGTTCTCCGTTCCATCCAACAACAACCTGATCTTCAAACCGTACCCACTCTCCTGTCGACAGCTCTTCCCTGCGCTCCCAATATGGCCTTCCCTGGCCATATGTTCCTAATTCCTGGAACAGGTTTCCTGAATACACCACTCGAATCTGATCGACCGGAACTTCAGGCGCGAGACACAGCATCCAACCTTCACGCACCTCCTCGGAATCCATCTCGCCCTTGAACTTGCCGTAGACGCTTGTTTGGTCAACCACCTCATAATGCGGCCTGGGAGGGAGGAATTCGTCCGGGCTAATCCTGGCGCCCGTATCGGGAGCATCGAATGCCCTTGCCCCTTCTTCGATCGTCATCGGTTCCAGGCATGGCAGGACCAGTTGAGATACATCTGTAGTAGCAACGCCGATAGCCCGATATGGGGCATTGATCCATCCGCTTCTTTCCTGAAACTCAATGGAGTCAATATAGAAAGGATCAAATACTGCATATTCATCTTCAGTGATTTCGTCCGCTGTCACTCTTACGTATACAGCGACCGCAGCTCCGTTTCCGTCCGGAAATCGATTTCTAATCTGATCTGCCAGCGGGTGTATGATCAATTCGCCGTCATCGGTCAGGGCATAGAGGAACCGATCAACTGGCACATCCCGTGGATCCTTCAGCACCGCAAGTATTTGAATATCTGCGCCTTTAAATCTTGAAACCGGATTCACTACCCCGTCAGATACCCAATCCGGCACGCTCTCGATCGGGATCTCGGCCACATCCTTGGGGTCCATGGACGTACTGTCCTGCGCAAATCCAGGCACAAAGGCAACCAGAGCCCATATTCCCAGAGTCGCCGCGAATCCCATGATCGCAGCCCGGTTCCAGTTCACCTTGCTCATATCAATCCCTCTGTTGTTATCGAACCTTCGCCATAAATTTCGCACCAAGGTTGCTCCCCGTTTTCCTTCGCCCCTCGGAGTTGGTGGGGGTGAGACCCCCGGAACTGACGGGGGTGAGATACCAGGATGGCATAGCGGGGACGGGGAATTGGCGCACTCCTCCTGATAATAGCACAAATGTTCCCGTGATTGTAATTGTAAGAATGGAGATAAATCTAGTTAATACACTGTCTCTGGAGCCCTGCTTTTATGGAGAATAATATTTTCGACTAATGTCGTCTATATCTTACGTCTCTCCTGGGACTGCACCTTTTCTTCTTGCTCATTCTCGGGGGCGGCAAATTACTATTCAGGGGCAGCTGAACACAATCCTAATTGAAATTCTCATATAGTTGAACTAAGTGAGAATCACGTTCAAGTACCGCACGTTGCTTTTATTTGATTGTCAATCGGAACTACGGATCTTCGCCCACTGATCGTTTGCTAATCCGAGAAGGACGGTGATCTGGGGAGCGTCATCCATTTTCATCGTAACTATTTCAGATGGAGTAAGGACATCGATGTTAATAGTAAACATCATTGATAGTACATAACTGTATTCTTGAGAGACAAAAAGATAAAAGCCCTCTTCTTCAGTGAATAGTGTGCCGAACCAAGCGTGTTCTGGAAGATAAAAAGAATGAGGAAGGAATCTTTGTTGAAAACCCATCTCATCTTTATAAGTATTCCCCCATACTTGGATAATGGCTTCTGCCTTTGTGGCGTTTTCATACCGATCGAGGACGGTGATTAATGAGCCATTTTTCGCGGTCCATACAGATAATGTGCAATCGAGACGACACAGATTAAGATTTTGACTAATCTCACTATATAGTTCTTCTTCCAAGGACGCTGCACGACTCCAAGTGGGTCCCACTAAGTATCCGTCGTTGGAATCAAGAAGAAATGAAGATAATGATGAGGCAGGAGCGGAAGGGGTAGGCGTAGGGAACCAGCATAAATCCGTAAACGTGAGAAGATAAAACTCAACTCCAAGACAAAGAATGGAGGCAATAAGCAACAGACCTATCAAACGCCTCTTTCTTGGAAGTAATATACCAATAACAATGCAAAGGGTCCCAAATGCAATAAATGGGATTGAACCACATGGTAAAGCTATGTAACCACCGACTCCAACGATAACCCCGAAAGAAATCAGGATCCCCGGTAGCCATTTTCCCCGACGAGTATTTATCTCGTCCAAATCACCTCTAACCCTGAATATAGGACATAAAATGGCTGCATCCCCGGTTGACCTCCAGCGAGATGTTATGCAGAAAACTCAATTAGCACATTTCTTCCTAGATATTTCTTGAAAAGTTTTCCAATATCAGTTCCGGCTGTATTTTGGCGCAGTATTTCAAGTCTAAATCGCTCATGGACCTCTCCGACATCTGTCCAGCCCCGCGGGAAGCCCATTTCATCTTTAATATCCTCAATTGAGAGCCCAAGTCTTTCCAAGTTCTCAAGAGTAAGGTATTGGTGAGGGTCAATTAACGGGCCAAAACGTATATAGCAATCTTCGATAACCTCAAGCAATAATGAGAGGTATTTTCTACAAGCGGTATGCACATCTACTTCAGGAGCGGCTGGTTCATCATCCTTGAGCCAGGGCGTTCCAAATTTATATTCGACGGCGACCTCTCCATCGTCTTTTTGGAAATTAACGATGCCTTGAATAGGCGTAATACCAATCTTTTGGAGCTCATTGCGAACCCTAAGGAAATAGCTTGCGATCGGATCGGATTTTAGATTCTCTTGATGGTGTGAGTACCATTCATCAAATCCTTCGATATTGTGCATAACAGCTTGTAATACGAAGGTTATGCTTCTTGCCGCGGATACAAATGCACTGAAATAAGACCGTGCAGCGAGGATATTAAAGCGAGCTTCCGGAATCAGATCCAAGAAAAAATCTGCCTCGAAGGTCTTATTATCAACAAGCTGGAATGATCTAGTCATCTTCTAAGATTTTCTGCATAACGGTTTTGAGCTCAGCGGCCCAGCTCGTATCCTGGCATGCTTTTCAAGAATTCGAAATCAGATACCAGGCTTCCAAATCGCGCAACCCGCGGGGTTCGCTGCAGCGAATTGTTGGGCGCTTTTGCACTTAAGCCTCTTTCGAAATCAATAATTTTCATCGTAGTTCAGATACTTGAAAATTATCAAACCATTTTGAGTAATAAGTACGGAAGGCTAATCCAACGCGTCCTCTTGATAATGTGTTGTCTTGTACTTGAAGTATCATGTTGCCATTTATGTAGGCAGTATATATATCTCCAACCACTTCTACTTTGAGACGATAAGTCCATTTGTATCTATTGCCAGACTGATCATCAACCCCTACTTCACTATGAGCTATAGTTATAGGTTCGCCGCCACCGTAAAGGGTAAAATCAGTATTGTGAATGTTAGTTTGCATTGCTATATAAATTCCTTGTTGCGCTCTTACGAGAATTTGCACAGGATAAAGCCAATCTTCAGACCAAGCGTCAACTTCAACTGCGTAGTTTTGCCAAGAAGTATCGCCAACGAATATTCGTCTCCAGTCATCATTTTCGTCAGTTGTTAAATTTCCATTTACTACACGCCATGTACCCAACACAGGTTGCCATTCTTCACCAAGTCTAAGATCAAATGTATCTTGGAAAGGTAAGACCATGACTGGTTCAGTGGTCGGTGTAATGCTTGGAACGATTTGGGGTGTATATGTTGGATATGGTGTGTAGGTTGGATATGGTGTAGACGACTTACGTGGCATTTCTGTTGATGCCATAACTTCAGAGGTAATTTGAATAATTATTGGTGTTGGAGTCGATAAATCAGAAACCTTTTCGATTAACTGGATAACTACTGCTGGGGACTTTAGTGTAATAAACAATGCAATTACTGCCGCCAATACCCCAATTAGCCCAACACAACCTATTGAATAGTTGAAGACCCTTTCAAATCTATCTTTTCTTTCCATTCGTACCTTCCTTTGTTTTGGAACTTTGCGCCCAACGGTCTTGAGCTCAGCCGCCCCGCTCGTGCCTTCGCTTGCTATTCAAGATTCCCAAACCGGGACTTTTGCTACTAAATCGCGCAGCCCGCGGGGTCGGCTGCAGCGAGAGCGTGTGTGAAAAGTCTGATTTTTTCATCGTATACGGGCCAGCACCCCACTTCTAGCACTCTCAATTCGAAGTTGCGGGAACTGCCCCTGTTTTTCATGCCTTTTTTACGTTTTCCTCCCACCGACAATCTTTTTGGCGACTTTTCACACAGTCTGGCGAGACGTTAGGTAGCATTTTTGCTCTTTTAATCACTGATATCCATATTCTTTGCGATAGCTTTCTTCTCTAGCCTGCTAAGCAATGTGTTGAAATGCATCACAGCTAAAATAACCAAAGCAATTACTAAAAACACGGCTGCACCACCGAGAACGTAAAAGAACAACGCCATTAGGTAATATTCACCACTGTATTGAGTAGACCACTCCCATACAGTTCCGTCAGACAAAATTACGTATTTAGAATAGCTATATCCCTGACCCCATTCAGTACAAATTTCACCTGAATCCATGACCTGCGTAATCTGTGGAGGATCAACTTCTTCACAGAGAGATTCTTCATTTTTCAAAGTGGATGATTGAGGTTGATCTGTGAAGGGCTCCCATCCATAGAAATTGCCAGAATAGATGAATAGATCTCCCTCGATAGTTCCTATTATTAACCGAGGGGAAATACTGACAAGGGAAACCGCCGGAGAAGGTGGAGAACCTAACGACTCCCATGGGGATGAAGGGCCGCCCCAAGAGAAAAGAGCTCCACCCAGGATTCCCCCCAAAATGGGGATGAATACCAGGATTAAAAGAGTTTTATTACCTAATGACATAATCTTTGATCATGAATCAAATGCTGCCTAACGTAAGCTTGTGTGGACCGGCATCCCCGTATCCTCCGCGCGGGGGGATTCCCCTGTGTAATAGCTTGATTCACCCTCAAATCGCTTGCATTAAAGGAAGAAGGTCTACGAAATAGAGGGAATCGCGAGCATCTGTGAGAGGCGCTTATCCACTCCTGATGCCATTCCAGATTACTCTATTTCCGAAAAGGTTTCAAGAAGACGCCTACCTGATGATGAATCGGTGGATATCATCCTCTAGTCCAGGGTAGGGATCCTTATTGATCTACTGAAATTCCCTCAATTCTTCAATGAACTGATGCATTTTAGAGAAAATGGAGAATCGGAAAAGCCTGATGGTCTATGTTTCGTCCGGGGGGCCGAAATTCGGAGATCAAGAGCCGGGCTCATATCCTCCAGGTCCTTGGTTCTACTCCTATACAAGGGGGCTTAGAGGGAAAAAAGCACCCGCAAGGGTGCTTTAAGGTAGCGGGGCTTGGATTCGAACCAAGGACCTTCAGGTTACACCGCACCGTAACCGGCGCGGTACGGTGTGAGTTCACTTCCTAAAACAGGGGCCTTGGACCGTCAGGCTGGTGTCCCAAGGGTGACCTTGCGATTTTCGACTACTCGGAACCCAGCGAGCATTAGTTGGAATTATCCTACACGCGGAGAGTTAATCTAGCAAGTGCATTGAGGTACAGTACAGAAACGCCACTGACGCCACCTTCATTCTTCTGTGTTTTACCTGGTATTTGAATCTACGAAACTTTAATTTTTCCACTTTGTTTTTTCTTCTTTTGGTCTATGCCACTTTTGCAAACAGGCATTTGAGATAGGCTCCTTCCGGATACGAAATGGGATGGTCTAAAGCATGGCCAGTCCGGGCAAGTTCCACGAGTGGGCGCTCAGCCTCGGCGGCCGCAAGATGGATCTGTTTGAAAAATTCTTCAGCAGTTACCCGGCTTGAGCAAGAAGCCTGTACCAGAATCCCCTCTTTTTTGAGAACGCTTAACCCTAAAATGGTTAAGCGCCGGTACGCGGCAAGCGCACGATCGACATGCTTATGTTTCTGGGCAAATGCGGGTGGATCGAGGATTACCATATTAAAATGGTGACCCTGTGCCGCCAGACGAGCCAGGGCCTCGAAAGCATCTTCCGCGAGGATAGTATGTACGGAATCCCCCACGGGAGGAACATGCCGATTGAGGGCCCAGTTGCGTTTGGCGGCGGCCAGCGCCGCGGCACTTGCATCGACACTTACCACGCGCCGCGCCCCTCCTCTGGCGGCATAAACCGAAAAACCACCCGTGTAGGCAAACATGTTCAAGACCTCTTTTCCGGATGCCAGGCGCTCAACCTTGCTCCGATTGTCGCGTTGGTCGAAGAAGAACCCTGTTTTTTGCCCCCGGATAGGGTCGGCTTCGAACCGGAGGCCGTTTTCCCAGAACATAACTTGACCCTCCAAGGGGGCGCCGGAA
>SDBS01007190.1_pt1 | contig 10830 bp, 8 predicted proteins | sample 2277091 | NCBI WGS metagenome assembly SDBS01 (sample SAMN10404972, study PRJNA504765) | marine sediment metagenome | isolation source: marine sediment core GS10_PC15, 163 cmbsf | place: Arctic Ocean: Southern Knipovich Ridge | collected 2010 | reverse complement strand
GCACTGGAGTGACCCGGGTTGGGCGTGACAGGCGACAGGACGAATCCCGACGAAGGACCCCTTTCCATGCTCTCTTCGATGCCTACGCTGATCGCTCCTTCGACTGCAGGGAGGATCTGGACCCTGCCGGAGCCGTAGATGTTGTCCTTGCCCACCGTGCCCAGCTCCAGGGCCGTGACCTCCAGGAGCGAGTCGACCTGGGCCGGGCTCAGGGTGGAATTCGCGTTCAGGATCAGCGCCATGCATCCGGCCAGGTGAGGTGTAGCCATGGAGGTTCCGCTCATGGTGGTATAGCCGGTGGTGCTGGGCCAGGTGCAGCTGGTTATGTTGACGCCCGGTCCGCAGATGTCAGGGTCGATCAGACCTATGTTCGGAGAGGTGTCGGGGTAATCGAACCAGGGCGCATCGAACATCCATGTGGAATAACCGACACTGGAGAAACCGGCGATGTTGTCGTTTATATCGGTAGCGCCCACCGTGACGCAAGCCGTAAGCCCTCCGGTGGTAGTCTGGTCCGGGTGGATCCATGGCGGGGGACAGTCGCCTGGTGTACGGATGTCACCAGGGGTCGAGGGATTACCGGCTTCATTGCCTGCTGCGATCGAGTGGCAGATACCGGCGGCCAGGATGTTCTCCTCGGATTCACGCCACTCCTGCCTCTGAGGACCCACACTCTGGGGCCATCCAAGAGAGGTGGAGATGACGTCGACGCCGTGGTCGATGCTGAACTGGAAAGCATCCCAGACATCCTGCTCGTCGGCAAAGGTCGTTCCGACCCTCAGCGCCATGACGGTCGCCTGGGGTGCGACTCCGCAGTTGGTTCCTGCGTTGCCGTTGCTGGCTACCGACCCCGCACAGTGTGATCCATGACCGGCTTCGTCCATCGGATCGGAATCATTGTCGGCGAAGTCCCAACCGTAGTGGTAGCCTGCGTCGGTGTCATGCCACATCTGGTTGTGGAGATCGACATGGAGGTAGTTGACTCCGGTGTCGACGACACTGACCAGGATCCCGCTTCCCTCATATCCCATGGCCCATACATCGGGTGCACCGATCTGGTCCACACCCCATGCGTTGGCTCTGGACTGTTCCTCATGTGTGGCATTGTGAACGTCCACCGGCTCTATCAGGATGTCAGCCCTGGAACGGAATCTGATGTAGACCACATCGTCTCTCTGCACAAGGGTCCTGATTACATCGGCCGTCGCTCTGCATCCAATGGCATTGACAATCCAGGAAGGCTCGATGTCCGCTACATGATCTTCCGGCCAGGAGAGCAGCTCGTCGATTATGCCCTGCTGGGCTTCCCTGCTGAAGTCCTTCATCGCATCGGCTGCGAACTGGCACCGCTCGTCACGGGTCATTCCCGAGGCAACCTGGTCGATGTACTCCAGGCTGACCCGACCCACCGGTTTGATGAGAATCGGGATCGTTTCACCTGTGTCGGCCAGCTCCATTGCCTCCTGCAGATCGGGAGTGATTGTCCCCGCGACGCCAATCGCAGAGATTATCGCAAGAAGCATGATATATTTCACTTCAGTCTCCTCTCAAAGTCGTGTTAGTAAAGTATTGATATATATAACATACTATCCAACGATACATATGTAGTATACAAGATTTCATACCTGAGAAAAGGGTATTTCGTGTGAAAAAGTTCCGGGTCGACAGATCTGAAATCCGCTTGTCCCGCAACCTATTTATTGTCATGCAGTTAACATGCAGCCGATATGGTTGACTATCTGAACGCCGACTTCCTCTACACAGGTCTGTCGCTCCCGACCTCCCCGGGGGAATCCCGATGCGTCTTTTCCCAGGCGGATTTCATCTGTTCCAGGGAAGCGGATTGAAGCGAATTGCCCTCCTCGCAGAGAAGCAGCTCCATCGCCTTGAACCTGTTCATGAACTTCTGATTAGCCTTCCGGAGGATCGACTCGGGTTCGAACCCAGTCATCCTGCAGTAGTTCACCAGGCTGAAAAGGAGGTCTCCCAGCTCTTCTTCCTGGGACATCCTGTCCCCTTCGACCAGAGATATTTCCAGCTCGCCGAGTTCCTCGATCATCTTCTCACGGGCCCCCTCGGAACGCGTCCATTCGAACCCGATCTCGGAGGCTCGCTGCTGTACCCTCCATGATGTCTGGAGTGATGGCATGCTTGGGGGAATGGAGGAGAAGAATCCCTCGTCTGCCTTTTCGGATGCCTTGATCGCCTCCCACTGCTTCTCGACCTCTTCGGGCGTGAGGCTTCCCGGAGATTCGAAGACGTGAGGATGCCGTCTCACGAGCTTTTCCGAGATCCCCTCGGCAACATCCTCGAGCGAGAAGAGGCCTTCATCCCTGCATATTTCCGATGTCATCAGGATGTGGAGCAACAGGTCACCGAGTTCAGAGCAGAGGGCGTCCCAATCCTCTCTATCGATGGCATCAGCGACCTCGTAGGCCTCCTCGAGCATGTACGGTCTCAGAGTGGCCGCCGTCTGCATCCTGTCCCAGCGACAACCCTCCGGACCGCGGAGAGTCCTGACGATCTCGAGTAGTCGATCAAGCGCTTCACGGGCCTCACCCATGTATCGCGCCGTCCCCCAGTGACTCGGAGGCTTCCATGAAAAGCTCCGACAGGGTCGGGTGAGGATGGACCATCTCGCCGATCGTTTTCGCTCGCACGCCGAGGCTCACCGCCATGACCGCTTCGCCGACCAGGCTGCTCGCGTCCGCACCTACGATCTGGACGCCTATGACGATGTCATCCGACGCCCGAGTTACGATCTTCACGAAGCCTTCCGTCTCGTTCATCCCCACTGCCTTGCCGCTTGCGATGTAACGGGCGTATCCCGTGCGCACCTCGACCCCTCTGCTCTTCCACTCATCCTCTCCCGGTCCGACGGTGGCGATCTCGGGGAAGGTGAAGATACAGCCCGGCATGGCATCCGGGTTGATGGTCCTCGAGCCGTCTCCGAACATGTGATCCACCGCGGTGAGAGCCTGCGCGCTGCCCGCATGAGCAAGCTGCCAGAGCCCGGTAGCGTCTCCCGCTGCGTAGACATCAGGAAGGTTCGTCATCTGGCGGGCATCACAGGCAATTCCCCGGTCCGACAGCTCGATGCCTGCTTCAACTAGACCCAGGTCATTCACCCGCGACTTCCGTCCGATGGCCACCAGAAGTGCCTCGGCACTGTGAGAGCTTCCGTCCGAGAGTGCAACCGATGCACTGTTTCCCGATACGGTTACGGTTTCTGCGCCGTTACCGGTCAGGATCCTGACTCCCGACCTGGTGAGAGACCTGTGTACCACTTCCGTGACATCTGAATCAACACCGGGCAGGATCGACGGCAGCATTTCCACAATCGTTACATCCACTCCGAAGGTGCTGAATATCGAGGCGAACTCGCAGCCGATAACCCCTCCGCCAACGATTATCATGCTACCCGGCAGCTCCTCCCAGGCAAGGACCTCCCTGCTGGTGAGAACCCCCTCTGCCGCAAAGGGGCCTGGCAGCATGGGAAGCGATCCCGGTGAAAGCAGGATCTTCCCGGCGGTAATCTCCTGTCCTTCCACATCCACCAGACCCGGACCCTTCAGGACTCCATGACCGGTGATGAGTTCGATACCCATCTCCTTGAAATGCGCTTCGATCCCCTTCCGCAGCCTGGTTACCACGGTATTCTTTCTCCTCGCCATCTTCTCCCAGGTCATTGTGAGCGAGCCCTCCAGGCCGAATCGCTTCGAGGCGTTTCCGTGCCGGAGCAGGGATGCACTGGCGATCAGGGTCTTGGTTGGTATGCAGCCCCTGTTGAGACACGTACCGCCCAGCAGGTCCTCCTCGATGACGACGACTCTCCTACCCAGCTGAGCCGCTCTGATGGCTGGAACGTAACCGGCAGGTCCGCTCCCAATTACAACTAGATCAAAGCTGCTCATCTCACGATTCCCCCGTGGATTCAGTGTACGATAATGACGATCAGGTTTGCAGCGGGTATGATAAGAGAGACTATTCGTGAAAGGAAGTAGAGGCCTGCTCGCAACGCTCTTCCTCCTCCTCATGGGTGACCTGGATATCGACAGGCTCTCAGCGGAGTTGCACTGCGACATGGGCATGGCTTTCGTCGAGCAGGGGCTGCTCGACAGGGCTGAGGCCGAGTTCGTGACCGCTCTCGATTACGTTGGTGAATACCCCGACGCGGTCTTCGGGCTCGGGATGATCTTCATGGCACATCAGTCCTGGGACGATGCGGAAGAACTCTTACTCGCCTTCATGGAAGTCGAGCCAACGGACAGCCGGGGTCCACTGGAACTCTCACGGCTCTACGTGGCCAGGGCGGAGCATACCGAAGCCCTTGACATGGCTCAGTGGGCTCACGACCTCTCCCCGGACAACCCCGAGATCTGGATGCAGATGGCTGTGACCGCAGTGGCCGCAGGTGACACTTCCCTTGCTGAAACCTGGCTCATCAGGACCATACAAAGCGATCAGTCACGCGAATGGGAAGCCAGAGTGCTCCTTGCTCATCTCTCCAGGTGCCGCGGTCTGGAGAGCCATGCGCGTGAGCTGCTTCTGCCCGCTTCCTCTTCCGGTTATCCACCCGCCCTCTGGATGCTTGCACGCATCTACCTCGGCTGGGGCGACAATATGAGAGCCGTGGATAACATCAGGACATACCTCTCACTCGCACCCTGCGGGGAGATGGCCGATTCCGCCATACTGATACTCGACGAGCTCGCAGGATCCGGTGATTACATCCCGCCGGACATGCCCTGATATGGCGGAACATCTCACCGCCGGGCACCGGTAAGCCCGGAGGTTTGCGGCTTGGTGGATCTCCGAGAGGCAGCCAGACGGCTGACGTCTTCCCCTGACGCCGATTTCCTCGAGATCAGACTGGAAGAGAACAGGACCCTGGAGGTCGTTTCCGCCGGGAAGAGCACCGGGAACACAGGCCCCTTCATCGAGTCGGGCGGAATGGTCCGTGCTCTGCTGGACGGAAGCTGGGGAATTTGCTCCTTCACCGAGAAGGGTGGAATTGTCAGAGCGGTCGACCGCGCGGTCAGCCTTGCCTCTGCGGCACCTGTGCCTGGCGGGGTAATTCTCCCGACACTGAAGCCGTGCGTGGATATGTTCGCTCCCCCCTCTATCGAACCGCTCCAGGATGTTCCGATGCGTGACAAGGTCTTTCTGTGCCGCAGGTACTGCGACCTCCTCGGTGCCACGGGGCATGATATCTCCGCCAGGGTTCGATACTCCGAGAGCTCCAGGACCAGGTCCGTGATCAACTCGATGGGGATCGATGTCCTCGAGCAAGAAAACCTCTGCGGGTTGAGGCTGGAGGTTGTCGGCGGGGACGGCAGCGTTACCGTCTCGCGTAACATCGCTCACCGGGGTGGATTCGAGTACGTAAGGCATCGTGAGAACATCGTGGAGGAAATGGCGGAAGATATGTCACTCCACATGAAGGCGGAGACTGTAACCCCCGGGCTCTCGCGTGCGGTACTCGACCCCGAGCTCGCCGGCATCCTGATTCACGAAGCCTTCGGTCATCTGAGCGAAGCCGATTACCAGGATGCGAACCCGATGGTCCGGGAAATACTGGAGACGGGCCGGAGGGTAGCTTCGGAAGTGGTAACGATTGTGGATGACGCAACCCATTTCAGGTGCCCGGGAAGCTGCGCATGGGATGACGAGGGTGTCAGGGGAAGAAGAACGGTTCTCGTCTCCAACGGGCTTCTGACGGGACGGCTCCATTCCCTCGAGACCGCAGGCCGCTCTGGAGAAGAGCCTACAGGCAATGGCCGGGCGGGATGCTTTTCTGCCATCCCCGGATCGAGAATGACGTGCACATACCTGGAACCCGGAAAGGGGTCGATGGAAGACCTCCTCGGAATGATGGACACAGGTGTCTACCTCAAGGGCGCGGTGGGGGGTGCCACGGATATGGACAGCTTCACGTTCAAAGCCGGTGCAGCCTGGTCTGTCAACCGCGGCAGACTGGACAGACCTCTGGAACCTGTGACGATTTCGGGAAAGGTTTTCGATGTGCTTGGTTCCGTGGCCGGTGTGGCAGGTGATCTCTTGCTCTGCAGCAGTATCGGGGGCTGTTCGAAGGGCGCCGGTCATTACCTGCCAGTCAGCTACGGCGGACCGCATGTCCTTCTGCGATCACTTCGGGTTGGATAGGGCAGGGCGTGAGCAACGAGCCGGAGCATCTTCTCGATCTGACCGGAAAGGTCTCCGAGATCAGCGAGGTTCTGGGTATCAGCACCACCGGTACGCGTGCGGAGCTCGGTAGTTCCGGAACCATCGTCCTCTGCGAGAGCATTTATCAATCGAGAGGCATTCGCCTGGTCAGGAATGGTCGCACCGGCATCGCGGGAGCGACGGCTATGGTGGACGGTTCTCTCCTCGTAGACATGGCGATCGCAGACGCGAGAACCGGACCGGAAGAGAACCTCGAGCTTCCTTCATTGGTCGAGCCCTCCGAAGTCACTCTGTACGACGAAAGCCTCGAAACGCTGGACGGTCCGACTCTTGCCCGCATGCTGTCGAGTTTACGTGAGCTGCTGGTGGAAATCTCGCCCTACGCTTCCGTCTCTGGTTCTCTGGAAGTCCTGCGCAAGCAGATAGTGCTAGTCAACTCGGCGGGGCTTTCATGCGGTTACGGGAAACTCCTGCTCGACTGGCGGCTACGCTTTTCATTCCCCACGGGAGACGGCTTCTTCAGCACGGGGATTTCGGCCTCTTCGGGACGGATGGATTTCGATCCGGACGGGTTCACCCGCAAAGCGGCGATCCTGGGAAACTGGTCCGGGGCTGCAACTCAGTCTCCGGAATCCTGTCCCGTGATATTCCTCCCGGCTTCGCTCTCCGTTCTCCTTCAGGCTGTCCGTACCGGGGTCAGCGGTCGTTCACTCGTCAACGGTTCGAGCCCCCTTACAGGACATGTCGGATCAGCCTTCATTTCTTCCGGGATATCCATCTGGGACAGGCCTCTGCTCGACTTCGGAGCATCATCGGCTCCGTTCGATGCCGAGGGTATCGCCACAAGTGACAAACCCCTCTTCGAAAGGGGTGTTTTCAGAGGATTCCTTTTCGATCTGGTAACTGCTTCCGAATCCAGCACATCCTCTACCGGAAACGCAGGTCGAAATCTCGACAGGAGACCGGAGCCGGTATGCACGAACCTCGTTCTGGAGGGTGGTGACACATCTGTAGAAGAGATGATATCCTCCCTCCATTCAGGTGTAATCGTCACGGACATCCTCTCCGGAGAGGGAAGCAATGCTTCCACCGGGGACTTCGCCTTCGACAGCTGCAATGTCTTCGGAATAGAGGGTGGCGAGGTTTCGGGAAGAATTCCGGGCGCTCTGATATGCGGTAACGTCTATTCACTTCTTGGCAGTGTATCCTGCATGGACAGAAGTCTCACGAAGGTGGGATCAGACCTCTTCCCCGCGATCATGACCGAGGGTATCACCATCCGGTAGAGTTTCCTCAACGGTATCGCTCCCTCTTGATCGCGAACCCCGTCTGAGCATGTCCAGGGCCGATCCACTGCCCTGCCATAGAAAAACCGACAGCAGGAAAGCGAGACCTTCGGCAAAAGTGATCCAGAGCCTCGAAGCTATCGAGAGAAGCTCGGGAAGCCCGGGTTCTGCACCGGGAAAGACAAGCTCGATCAGCCACACGAGCGAAACCTCTCTGACACCGAGACCCCCGGGTGAGAATACGACGACGTAGCCGATACCCATCGCGGCAGGGAAGAGGAACACACCGGGAAAGAGAGGGATCTCCAGGCCGAAACTCCACGCAAGCAGCACGAAAGACAAGCCAAGGCTCAGAAACACCACGAGGTAGACCGGTATGAGCAGCAGGATGGTGCAGAATCCGGTCCTTACGGTATCGATCTTCTTCCCCGTGATCCTGGCTGCCAGTCGCATGAGCCAGGCAAATGCTCCGGGATGCGCGAGGAGAAGGAGCAGAACGACGCCTGCCGCAACCGCTCCGATTCCAGTCCAGGTGCCGAGACCGAGAGCGGCGGAAGCCGCGGGCACAACCGGAAGAGTGACGAGTAGACATCCCGCTGCGATGAAGATACTCTCGAGAACGAGGGCGTGACCCGCTCTGACACCTGGCATCCCTATTCTCCGGCTGAGACCCACCTTTCCTATTGCCGCCCAGACCTTACCCGGTACGTACTTCCCTATCTGCGAAAGGTAGTGAACGACGTATGCCTGCCGGAGGCTTACGGGATGCCCTACTGCGCGGCAGACAACCTGCCAGCTCCATGCGGCTGCAATCAGGTGCAGGTTCACCGCGAGGAAGGAGAGGATGAAGAAGACAGGATCGAAGCGGAGGAGACTCGAGAGGCTCCCTGCATCCCGTACTCCCGAGATGAACGAACCCGCGAGGTAATAGAGCGCGACAAGGGCGATGAGGATACCGAGGACTGTAGTCAGCCGCCTGGTGGGGAATGAACCCAAGTCAGACCTTCCCACAGGTCCCCTCAGCAACATGGCAGAGGGTTAGGCCCGTATTTCTCACCGTAGCAGGATGCAGGTGAGGAATACGGCTAGTCAAGGATCTTGACCCTGCTCTTTTTCTTCGGTTTACCCACTGAGTCGTCACTCCGCGTGAGCTTCGAGAAGTGGGGGATCATCGCGGTTTCCAGGAGGGAATCGAGTATCTCTGTATCGGGAACCTTCTTGCTCCTGAAGATTCTGACAAGGCGTTCGTGGAAGGACTTACGCCTCTGGGAGTCGGACCCGGAGGTCTCTTCTCTCCACCCGATGGGATCTTCGAGCCTGTTGAGTAACATTCTCGCCTCGCTGTCATTCTCTACCCTTATGGCTGCGAGCGATCTACCCTGTGGAGAGAGGATCATCTGCTGGAGCTGTCTGCCGAGAATCTTGCTGCTCAGGACCTTCCTTCTGTAGAGGTCGGAAAGTGATTTCAGCCTGTCCAGGAGGTTGTCGTGCAGCTTCTTCTCTTCAGCACTATCCATCTGCCGGCTCCCTTGTATCCTGAATGATAATGCTGTCGGTGGGCAGGGCCCAGTTCGCCAGGCTGAATCCGACACCTTCCTCTTCGAGGAACTTGCTGACCGAGCCCGTTCCTGTCCTTGCGGCGGCCAGGATCTCGACCGATTCATCGGTCCGTGTCAGGCTTCTGACCAAGCAGTTCCTGTATATCCAGCTGACAGTATCTTCCCCGGGATTATTAAGTGTCAGCCTGAACCAGTCCAGACTTGCATCGCGTATTTCTGCGATCCTTGCCAGAAGGTTCTCCAGGCCGTCTCCCCGGAGAGCAGATACCTCAACACCGTTAGGAGGAGAAGGACCTGAGTCGAGATCGCACTTGTTCCATGCAACAAGCACGGGGATGTCACCCGCTCCGATCCTGTCGAGCGTTTTCCGCACGGAAGCCATCTTCTGCTCCCTGTACTGGTCCGACCTGTCGACGACCATGAGCAGGAGGTCCGAATCCCGGACGACGCTGAGAGTAGTCCGGAAGCTCGCGATGAGCGTCTCGGGGAGCCTCTCGATGAACCCGACCGTGTCCGACAGGAGAACAGCTCCCCCATCAGGAAGATCCAGTCTTCTCGATGTAGTGTCCAGTGTGGCGAACAGCCTGTCTTCCGTTCTTGCATCCGCGTCACACAGCGCGTTGAGGAGCGTGCTCTTCCCTGCGTTGGTATAGCCGACCAGAGTCACGGCGTACATCTCGCTCCTGCGCGATGTGCGTACGGCAAGCTGGTTCTCTATAGATGAAAGCTGCCTCTCCAGATACCTGATCCTGGTCCTTGCCCTCCTGCGGTCGATTTCGAGCTGTGTCTCACCAGGACCCCTGGTTCCGATGCCGGCACCCAGCCTCGAGAAATGGTGCCACATTCCGGAGAGCCTGGGCAGAGCGTACCTGAGCTGAGCGAGTTCGATCTGGAGTTTCGCTTCCCTTGTTCGAGCCTGAACGGCAAAGATAGCCAGGATCAGTTCGGTTCTGTCAATGACCTTGCAGCCGGTCACCCTTTCCAGCTTGGATACCTGACCGGGTAAGAGGTTGTGGTCAAAGACGATCGTTTCCACACCCGTCTCCGTAGCCCTCAGCATGATCTCCTCAGCCTTCCCCTTACCGACGAAGAATGAGGGGTCCGGTGCGTTTCGCTGTTGTCGAATGATGCCGGAGACTTCACCACCGGCGCTCTCCACGAGACTGGTCATCTCTTCCGTCAGCACGGATCCGCCTTTGCCGATGATAACCTGTACAAGGAGCACATCTTCCCGTTCGCGGATGAGCTGCCGCTGATACTGCTTCTTCGGGGCGGGGGTAACTGAGCCGGCTGGTGAGGAAAAGTCAGCTCTTCTTTTGCGTGGCAACGAGCTTTTCTATTAGCTTGCGTGCTTCGGCTACGTCTATCTCTTTGACCAGAGCCACCTCACCGGCCAGAACACCGATCGCCTCGGTGAGAACTCTCTTCTCGGAAGGGTTCATCTTGCTTATGGAGGACCTGGCGAGGATATCCCGGACGGCTGAAGCAACCAGGCACGGGTCTCCCGAATGGACTCTGTCTCTCAGCGCCTCTATGCGGCGCCTCCAGTCCTTCGGCAGCTCTTCCGACTCACTCGAAAGGATATCCAGCGATTCGGAGAGGGTTTTCTTGTCGACGACCGACCTGAGACCTGTATCATCTATGACTTCAGTTGGAAGCAGCACGCCGGCATTTCCGACCATGAGGCGGATGACGACACACTCGACCGGCTCGCCGGATATGTTCTTGGCTTCAATCTCGGTGATGATACCTGCACCGTGTATGGGGTGGACAACCTTGTCGTTGACGAAGAATTGCAT
>SDBS01007189.1_pt1 | contig 10830 bp, 9 predicted proteins | sample 2277091 | NCBI WGS metagenome assembly SDBS01 (sample SAMN10404972, study PRJNA504765) | marine sediment metagenome | isolation source: marine sediment core GS10_PC15, 163 cmbsf | place: Arctic Ocean: Southern Knipovich Ridge | collected 2010 | reverse complement strand
GTTGGTGTTACCGGTTCTTATGATGTGTTAGCTTCTGGTGCTGCCGGTAGTTTAGATTTAGCGTTCGCTTTGGGCGATGAAGATGAAACAGCTGTAGCTGTTGAAGCCGGCGTATTCTACAGCACTGCATTAACCCTTGCAGGAGCATTAACTATCGAGTCTTCATTAGACGACCTCGGTTTGGCAATAGATGCTCATTATGTACAAGCTGGATTTGTCCCAACTAATAGTGACTTTACGGCTGACAGATTTGGTGGTGGAGTAGAAGCTACTTATCCATTAACTGACGAAGTTGGTGTAACATTAGGCTGGACTTACGATATGGATACAGCTATGGCAGTCCAAACTCATGACGTAGACGTTGATTTACTCTATACAGTTGATGCTGTTACAGAAGAAACTGCAGGAGTAGGTGTTTCATATGATGTGTTATTGGCCACAGCTGCCATAGATGCTAACTACATGAACTATCCATTGGCTGATGATTATGTCTTAAGTGGAGCAGGCGAATATGATTACCCGGCAGGGACATATGCTGCTGTAGCTACTTTAGAGTATGATATGGCTGAAGATATGGATCTTATAGTAGAAGGAAGAGTTGACCAGGATGGTGCTGCTTTCTGGAGTGCTGAAGTACAATTAGTGTACACACTAGATACAAATACAGCTTTAACCGTTGGTTTCGAGATGAATGATTGGTCTGATGATATCGACGATTATGATGATATGGACATTCTTGATACTCTTGGTACTTTAACTGCAGGACTCGAAGTAACATTCTAATTGTAAAAGCTTACTGAAGTTCTACAATAACCCCCGGAATTTTTCCGGGGGTTATTTTTTTTGGAAAATATTTGCAGAAATTAGAGAATCATATTATAATAAAATAGTCGTTAGTATATAGTTAGCGTAGAGCGTACAGCGTTTAGCGTATAGGCGCGAGTAATAAGTGTAAGTTAGCGAATAGGGAATGGGAAAACAGTATAAAATATCGCGTGAAGAAGGAAGAAGACAGAAGGTAGGGGTTTGATTTATCAAACCCGTCTCATACTTTCTTATGTCATTCCCATGGAAATGGGAATCCATCTTAGTCATTGCGAACGAAATAAGTACGGCAATCTCTATCTAAAAACTAAAAACGAATAACTAAAAACCAGTTTTGTATTTTAACTAACGACTATTCACTATTCACTAACGACTAATAAAAAGGTAGGTGACCTTAAATGTTATTTAAAAAATTATCTTCTCTTTTCTTAATAATTATTTTTATTTGCACTTCAGTCTTGGCTCAATTTTCCTGGGCGGCAGAAGTATCTGAGGCGACTTTATTGCAGGATTTATCACAGATAGAAATGGCTATCTACGGAACTACCCAGGAAAAACCTTTACTTGAGCGGGTAGAATATTTAGAAAAAGAGTTAGTGGGTCGAACTCTTCCTGGAACAATTACCAACAGGGTAAAACAATTAAAAGAATTTATAATTACTGGGACCCCAGAAGATCCTTCAGTAATTTTTAAAATAAATGCTTCTCAATGGATATTAGAAGATAAAATTACCTCTGAGCCCTTAATTACCAAGATAGAAAGTTTAGAGAATGTATTATTTGGTAAGAGCTCAGAAGATGTTTTGGCTATGAAGGCAGAAGGTATTTTCAGTCTTTGTTTTAAAGAAGGTAAACCTTTGGTGGAAGAAGTGGTAATTCCTGCTGGTATCCTGGTGCCTATTCGTTTTTTAAGTACCTTAAGTTCCAAAGATAACAAAGCAGGCGAAACATTTAAATTTCAAATAGCTGAAAATATCTTTATAGAGAATAAGTTAGTTATCCCAGCTAATTTTGCTGGAGTGGGAGAAATTGTTGATGCAAAGAAGGCTACCATCTTATCTCGGCCCGGAAAGTTAGAGATAGAATTTAAATCAATTTCAGCTTTAGACGGGACTTCTCTTAATTTAGTAATAGGTGAAAAAGCTCAGGAAAAAAATGAAAGAATAATTGTAGCAGTAGGTGCAGGAATTTTAGGGTTAATTATCTTAAGCAATCCTATAGGATTAGTCTTTGGAGCCTTAATCCCGGGTAAAGATGTGAAAATAGAAGAGGGAACCGAAATATTCCTGCAGGTTAAAGATGATACTACAGTAATAGCGTTGGTACAATGAAATAGTGAATAGTCGTTAGTGAATAGTGAATAGTTAGGAAAGAACAAAGAATTTTGTGAACTAAAAGTCAGAGGCCAAATCAGTATATAGTATAATGTAAAATATGTAGGGGCAGACCTTGTGTCTGCCCTTGGTGATTAACAAATAACAAGTTACAAGATTATTCAGTTTTCCAGTTAATAGGTTTCGGGTTGCAAGTTCCGAGTTTCTAAAGAGGGGTAGGGGTTCGATTCATCGAACCCGTTTCGTACGTAGGACAGGCGTTCCCCGTTTTCAAGAAGACAGACCCGCCTGTCTATAATGCTATTTCCGTTTCTTTCTTATGTCATTCCCATGGAAATGGGAATCCATCTTAGTCATTGCGAACCCTGATTTATCAGGGTGCGGCAATCTCGTCTATAAACTAAAAACCAGTTTCGTATTTTAACTAACAACTATTCACAAACGACTAATTTAACCGATAAACTGTCTAATAATCTTTATCTTAACCAGCTAACCAGCTAACCAAATTAATATTCCACAATCGTAAAAGTAGAATTATTTGGATATACCTGAACATCTTGATCAATATTTAAATAAGGATATGTATTGCTTAGATCCTGTACATATAATTTTATATAAAGATATGCTTCCTGTAAACTAACTTTAGTATCCAGATTGGTATCCGCCGGGTAACTGCCTAAATAACCACAGCCTTCACATAAAGCCATAGTAAACACTCCAAAGGGGTCAAAGTCACCTGGTGTTGTAGGTGAAATCCCCATACTTTCCTGATAATAATGGCAGGCGGTTAAAACTTTATATTGATTGGTAGTAAGTAGCCCTTTGGATTGGGCCTGGGAGAAAACATTAATAATCTCATCATTAAAAGATTTTAATTCTTCTTCAAGAATTAATGTTTCACCTTCCCCTTTTCCGATAAAACCGCCTGAATGGCATGAATCAAGAAATACCACTTTTGTGCCCGGTATTGCGCTTAACGCAGCTTCTAATTCATCTACACTGATATAGTTTGTCATTGGCGCGTAATAACTTGCTTCGGCTGGACAAAGATAGGCAATATTGTTTACTATAATCCCGTGGCCGGAAAAATAAAAATAAGATATATCATTATAATCTGCTTCAGAGAAAGTAGAAGCAATTCCTTGCAAGATATTTGATTTTGTTGCCTGCCGGTCTTTCAAATATGATATAGTTGAAAACCCAGTATTTGATAATCCAAATTTACAATAACCAAGAGTTTGACGCATTCTATCTACATCATAGGGCGGACCGGGAAGATCGATATTCCCATAACTATCAGGGAAGTTGATATAATCCCCAACTCCTACGCAGTAGGCACGATATACTATCTCATTGGTAATAGGTGGATAAGTAGTTCCCCCACATCCAAAGCTCAATAATAAACTCGATATCAGAATCATCAGTAAAACTAAAAAGTTTTTACTTAGTAACTCACGATTATGCACAAATCTAACCTTTGCTTCTAAAGTATTATTTTACGGTAATAATGTTCCATAATATTACAAAATATCCTCTTTTTTAGAAAATATTTATTTAAAAAATAAAAGGACAGACTACTTTAATTTAGAAGAAAATATAAAGAATAGCCTATCCCTTTATCTTTCTAATAAGATAAAATTACCAAGTGTAAATTGTTACATAGTTCGCTCCAGAATAAATGTATTTGGTTTTAATACCATCATACCACCATCCATATGCTGAAAAAGTGTGATATCCAACAGGTACATTATATATCACGAAATACGAAGAAGTATAATAAGAATATCCCTGATAAACGCTATCCATATAAATACTATAATCGTCATAACTATCGGTATATACATAAACTGTTCCTGTAGTCGGATAAGTTGGATAAGTAGCCCCACATCCGGTAAATCCAATCGTCAACAATGCCAGGACAATTAATATTAGAACCCCTTTCATAATAGTATTTTTCTTCACGGCCTCTTCCTCCTTTTTATAATTTTTACTTGTTTGTATATACTTTACGACACCGGCTTTAAAAAATCCTTCTTTTTTTAAAAATTTTTTCATTTTTTTTAAAATAATATTTTCGACTTCTGATTTATTATATGATATATTATTAACAATAACAAAAAATAAATTCCAAATATCACTGCAAGTGAACATTTTTATTTTCAGTAATCTATATAAATCCGTAGAACAGGCGTCTCGTCTGTCCTACTAACGACTATTCACTATTCACTAACGACTAATTAAAAAGGAGTATTTAATTATGGCAAAAAATTATTTTGTATTAATTTTCGTGTTAGTTCTTGTATTGATAACGACTGGTTGTGTTACTCCTTCCATTCAAAAAGATGATTGGACGGTAATGGTCTATCTTGATGCTGATAATAATTTAGAGATGGCTGGTATCGATGATATTAACGAAATGGAGATGGTTGGTTCTACTTCCGAAGTAAATATTGTGGTTCAAGTTGACCGAATTCCTTATAGTGTGTTAGCTGCCAATAATGAAGGTTATGCTGATGATATTTCTAATAATAATTGGACTACCACCAGGAGGTATTATATTACTCAGGATTTTGACCCTATTCAGATAAATTCACAATTAATTAGTGACCTGGGGGAATTGAATATGGGTACCACTCAGACCTTGATTAATTTTGCTAACTGGGCTGTAACTAATTACCCAGCTAAAAAATATTTACTGGTAATCTGGAATCATGGAGGAGGATTCAGGTCTACAGGACTTGCTAAAGATATTGCCTGGGATGATACCAGCGGGGGAGATAAAATCACTATGTCTGAGTTAGAGTATGCCCTCTCTGCTATTAGCACTCAAATGGGGAAGAATGTTGATATTGTGGGGATGGATGCCTGCCTTATGGCTATGACCGAAGTGGCTTATCAGATAAAAGATTATGCCGATATTCTGGTGACCTCCGAAGAAAATGTGCCTAATGACGGCTGGCCTTATGATAGCATCTTAAGTCAACTTGTTTCTAATCCTATAATGACGCCTGACCAGTTAGCCACCAATATTGTAGATAGTTATATTTTTTCCTATACCGCATCTGATAATGTTACCCAATCAGCAATTGATTTAAGTTATATGGATACTTTAGCCACTCAGTTGTCTACTCTAGCTCTAACTATAATGAGCGATACTCTAACTCCTTCAGTTAATTACATAAATGCTGCAATTTATAGTCAGTATTATGGTGATTGGGATTTTATTGATTTATATGATTTTTGTAATAAAATTTTAATATATTCTAATAATACCAATGTCCAAAATATTGCCGTAACCATCCAGCAGAGTTTGTTGAATTATACTATATTACGTAATGGCTATATTGGTAGCAATGTTAATGGTTCCCGAGGTCTTTCTATTTACTTCCCCTATACTTATTATGATACTTATTATAATAATACTAATTTTGCTCAGGATACTTCCTGGGATGAAATGCTTTCCTATTTGGGACTTTAATGATAATATTATAATATGCTTAAGCGAAGATATTTGTGGTTTATTTTAATACTTATAATTGTTTTATCTCTTTCCTTGTATTTTATCTATAAAGAGAAAGATAAAGGCGCAGTTCAGTCAGAAGAAGAGATAGAGGAAACCGAAGAATATATAGAAGTAAAAGAAGCCCCGGTTAAGATAGAAAAGGGTACAGTAGTAGGGCTTAAGGAAGGCCAGAAGGAATGGGAGATAGAGGCTGATAAGATATCTTTAGGAGAAGATAGAAGAAGGACTATTTTTGAAGAGATTAAAAGAGCCATAATATTTAAAGATAATAAACCCTATTTAAAGATTCAACTTAAAAAGTGTATTGCTGATATGGGAAATAAGAGTATGGAATTAATTGGAGATGTGGTTATCGAAACTGAGGAAGGAGATATCTTGAAGGGGGATAGGTTTTTCTGGGATTCTGAAAAAGAAATGTTAACCAGTTTAGAGTCAGTAGAGGTTATAGTAAAAGAAGATAAAATTACTGCTGATCAACTTTCCACTGATATTGAACTAAATAAATTGGAACTACAGGGAAATGTAAAGGTAACTTTCAAAATTCACTGATTGAATAGGTAAGTACACTATTTATCTTTATAAAATTCAAATATTTATCAATTAGATGACTGATTAACTATTTTCAACTGATAACCAAAAACCAAAAACTATAAACTGCAAACTAAAAACTTAAACTGAAAGGAGTTTTGAAGGATAAATGAAAGGCGATAAAAAAATATATTTTATTAAAACCCTGATGATATTTTTTGTCTTATCTTTAATAACATTTTCATCACTTTATGTATTTGCTCAAGAAGAAGAAAAAGAATCAGTGGTAAATATACAGGCAGATAATGTGATTTATGATAAAAGTACTGATAAGATGATCTTTAAAGGGAATGTGATAATAACCCAAGAAGACATCACTTTGACTGCTCAGGAAGCTGACTTTGATGTGGATAAAAAGATAGGCAGTATAAAGGGTGATATAAAATTAGTTCAAACTGATATTACTATTACCGGGGAGACCCTTGAAGCTTATCTTAATGATAAGAGATATATCTTTCAAGAAAAAGTGATATTAATTCAAGAGAGAAAAGACAAAGAAGAGAAAGAAGATAACATTATTTGGAATTGTAACAACCTGGAGATCTTTACCGATACCCAGGATTTAACTGCCACCGGAGAAGTAAAGATCTTAAAGAAAGATTATACTATAACTGCCGAGAAAGCAGTTTATAATGATAAGGAACAGAAAATCAATTTAATCGGTAAGGTAAGAATAGAAGAAGAAGAGGGTGGCAGATGGATTACCGGAGACAAAGCCATCTTTTATATTGAAACTGAAAGATTAGAAGTAGAGGGCAATGTCCAAAGCGGCATCAAATTAGACTAAAAGTTAACCAAAGGTGCCAGGCACCTTTGGTTAACTTTTAGTCTAGAGGGGCGATTTTATGAGAATTATAAATGTGAAAAGAGCGATAATTATTTTATTAGCAATAGGATTAATGGTGGTAGTTACGGGATGTGCGCGCTGGCCTGGCGAGCCAGGACCGGAACCAGGACCCGGGGAAACCGAGTATCAGTTAGAAATTAACGTGGAAGTTGCAGGGATAATCGATTCTAGTGACGGAATGTATTATATAGTTATGGATGCCGATGGAAATTCAGCTACTGGACCAGGATATGATATTTCATTTTGGGATGATAGATTTTACTATATTAAGTTAGAGGATGGATTCTTTTATTTTGCTCAAGTAGAAGAAGGATCTCCGGAACTTTATTTAGCGGATAGTTTAATCAGTGGAAATAAGATGCAAGTAACCATAGCCCTTAGTGATTTAGAAGACCCGAGCAGTGTTGATATTAATGTTTTAACTACAGATTTGGAGAATAATAGCTATGACCGCTTAGATAGTTATTTTACTATTTACACTATACTTGGTTCAACCGAAGAGGGAATAGTTTCAGAAGGTGGTTCCGAAGAAGGCGGAGCAGATTTTGATATAGTAAAAGTTACAGCGGTAGTAACTACTCTTTATTAATATAATTAAATGCTAGGAAGTAAAAATGTGTAGAGACACAATGCATCGTGTCTATTTAATTCAATCAACACGGCACGCCGTGTCGCTACATTAACTGCCCAACCACGAGCAGTTAATAAAAAAATAGACGTCGAGGTAAAGGATCAATCTATTATGATTAAAGATAAAAAACTTCCAGAAAACATATTAAATCTTCTACCCCAAGCAAATAAATTTTTGGAAAATTACTCAAAAGTAATCTTTGCTTATCTTTTTGGTAGTCTTACTAAGGGTAAAGTTAATCCACTTAGCGATATCGATATGGCTTTATATCTAAAAAAAGGAACAAATTTTGCCAGAGAGAAGATGACTATTTTAAGAAATTTAATAGATATACTTGGTACTGAAGAGATTGATTTGGTTTTGCTTAATACCGCTCCTCTTACTCTTAAAGCAAGAATAGTAGAGAATAAGAAAATATTAGTAGACAAAGATCCATTTTTAAGGCATTCTTTTGAGTCCTTAGTATTGAGGGAATATTTTGATTTTTCTAAGAAAGAAGAGGACATTTTCAAAAGGAGGTTTTCACTTGGTAGATAAAATATTAATAATGAGAAAATTAACTGAGCTTGAAACTTATATTAAACAGATACAAGAATATTCCGCTATAACGGTAAAAGAATATTCCAAAGATTGGAAGATACAAAGAATTATTGAGAGAACGCTTCAGATGATGATTGAATTATGTGTGGATATAGCAAATCATATTATTGCTGATAAAAAATATAGAGTTCCTACTAGCTATAGTGATACTTTTCAGGTTCTCGAGGAAGAGGGCATTATCTCTAAGAAGCAGTACAAAACGATGAAAAATATGGCTCAATTTAGAAATATAATAGTTCATCACTACGATAAGATAGATGAAGCAATTGTAGTAAATATTTTAAGACGGAATCTTAAAGATTTTCTTGAATATAGAGACTCTGTATTAAAAATTATAAAATAGTGTTTTTCAAATTTTGATTAGAAAACATGAGACGCACCTGTACTACTAACGACTATTCCTTACACTTATAACCCGCACCTATACGCTAACCATATACTAACGACTATTCCATTCTGCGTTTTGTATTTTATTTCCTAACCAGCTAACCAATTAATCTTGCATTTAATACTAACGACTAATCTATCTCGATCCCGTATTTCTTACACTAACGACTATTCACTAACGACTAACGACTATTTTACTCTCCCCCAATAGTTATCTTCTCAGTAGGGAAAGCTTTAATGTAGAATTCTACCCAGAAAGATTTAGTAGCCTGTTTATAATTTATGGTTATCTCCCGGCAATGAAGGTCCCTGGTAATTCCCACCACACTATCAGTGAGCTTAAAATCATCAAAATCTACCACACCTTTATACTTGATTTTCCAATCCTCGCTTAACTGTAGATCAAGTGTGGAATTTATCTTCTTGGTCCACTCCATAGTGTTTAGATTATAAGAGGAGCTAAAATTCATTTTCCAGTCCTCTTTTGGCTTATACTCTACTTTGGCCACTAAATTTCCAAAATTTTCCGTAATAATATTATAATTGGTGGACAAATCTAATTTAACTTTTTCAGAAGGTTTTAAAGTTAATTTTCCGCTTACTGTATTGGTTAGAGGAGCGATATAATCAAAATTAAAAGGAGTCGGGCCTACCGATTTATTATAACTATAGGATAGAGTAGAGGAAATATAAGGGTTGTAAACTGCTTTTAAATCTACTTTTCCTCCCACCAGATAGCGAGCTTCACCAGTTAAATAGACATCTTGCCGAAAGATTCCGGAAGGGGTTAAAGTTAAATGTTCGCCCAAAGCAAAAGGTCTGTTAAGATTAAAAATATATTCTCCTCGCCAGTTATCTTCTTCAGTAGCCGCTTCATAAAAATACCCCACCGAGGCGCCAATATCATAAGTGATTTTAGTATCTCCGATGGCGGTAGCACTTTTGTTAAAGACAAACTCCGGCAAGCGGTCAATTATCTTAGAAACATTTTCTCCGGTATAATTATCGCCATCCAGGTCAAAGCTCTTTTCAGTTGTCAAATTTAAAGTATAACCTTCGCCCTTATATTTTAGTTCCCATTTTGGTTTTAGTTCGAGGTCCGCCGCTTCCTGACTGGCCGGGTTTTTATCAGTATATGCCAAAGTAAGGGCTGAGCTTAGTTTATCATTAAAAGTATAATTATGGTTCACTTTAATATTACCATCGATACTTAGATCTTCTTTTCCCAGTCCTGTTCCGCTAAAAGCATATTTACCTACAAGCTTAATATCATATTTTTCACCCTTTTTATCGTAATTTACATTTAGATTTGACTTTATACTATTAGTTAAAAGTTCTTCTCCCAGGGTTTTTCTACCGCTATAATCTAAAACAAACTGAGTTTTTAGATTATCTGTAATATTTTGCTGGTAATCTATCTTGCCCGTTATATTAGAACTATCAGAATTTTTTTCTTTGATTTGGTATAAATAAAAGGAGGTATCTCCGGAATTACTGCCTTCTCCTCCTATTTCGAGAAAATGCTTTATGCCGGTCCCGATACCCTTTTTCTCAAACCAATCAATATAAAGAGTGCCATAGGATTTTTCATTTACATAATAATTAAAATTAATTTTTGCATACCAGCCATCATTGCTATTTTGTCCTATTTTGGGTAGAATGGGGAGCTGGGTTTTGCGATCTAAAAAAATCAGAAAATAGGGGAGGGTAATGATTTTAGTCTTGCCTTCATACCAGGAGATATTACGGGCAATTATTTTATCCTTAGGGTAGATAATCATTTCTTTGGTGACGAAATGATAATGAGGTTCTTCTAATTCACAGGTGGTAAAATTTCCATCGGTAAGTTCCACTGTTTCTGGAAAATTTTCCATCTTCTCTCCCTGATAATATATCTTTCCCTTTATGCTTTCCCCGGTTAATTCACCCTTTAATCGGAGCAGAATTGTTTTTTTAGTCTTCCAATTATAAGTAAGTTCCTCACAGTTAGTTTCCGACTCATCCTGTTTTAAGAAGATTTCTCCGGAGGCAAAGAGAAGGTTAGTGTCTAAATTAATCTTTAGGTAATCAGCATTTATCTCGATATCCTGATATT
>SDBS01007188.1_pt1 | contig 10830 bp, 8 predicted proteins | sample 2277091 | NCBI WGS metagenome assembly SDBS01 (sample SAMN10404972, study PRJNA504765) | marine sediment metagenome | isolation source: marine sediment core GS10_PC15, 163 cmbsf | place: Arctic Ocean: Southern Knipovich Ridge | collected 2010 | reverse complement strand
TACATTGAAATCTTTTACAACAGAGAAAGATTACATTCCTCTATCGGTTATTACAGTCCGGAGGAATACGAGAAAATGATCAAAGTGTCTTAACTAAGTGTCCGAATTATCGGGGGAAGACCAAAAAAATTTCAAATCGAAAAGGGTTTTTCTTTTTGTTTTGAGGTATTTTTTACTTATCGCATAAACGCAAAGAATCAAAAAGATGTAGCCACCGAAAAAGAAGATGAGTACAAACCAGGCAAGTTATCTCTTTCCTACTTGCCAGGTGTTTGTAATTATCTTCTTTTTCGGGAAAAAGGCTAAATCATAACCGATAGCAAAATCACAAAAAGATTACAAAGAAGGGGTGGGGCAAGGGAGAGAGGGTCTCGATAATGCCTGCGCTTATGCTTGTAGAGTAGGGGGTGAATCGACCGCAGTTTTTCCTTCCCCCTTAATGTTTCCCCCTTAATGAATCATAGCCTAACCTTATTTTTTTACGGTGGCGAATAAAGCGAAGCAACAGCGGGGCACAAGAGCGTTACCTTCCCCCACATTTATACTTAGAAGCGTCCCCGCGAGCGTATCTGGTCTTCCCGCAGCAGAGCTACGGGGTATCTATTACTCTCTAAAGCAAACTAATTGATCGCAGCAGAGCTACGGGGAATTAAACCCTAAGAGATTAAACCAGAGTGGCCAGGATTAATTAAATCGGGACATGGATTAATGAGATCTAAGTTAAATGTGAAATATTAGAGAACACCGTCATGGCAGTGAATAATGAGAGAGAGATAGAGAGAAGTTTCTAAATTTTATACAGATCCTCTTTTTTCTACAAGTCTTCTTTAGATACCTCTAGAACCTTAAGACCAGAGAGAGAAATAAATAGAAAGTAAAGAATGAAAGAAATTAAACAGAACCCAACCCCTTATATTAGCCTGCATTTTCCCGCTAAAATCCTTATAGAATATAGAAACCACCCCTTAAAAAGTGAAGGGTTTTTATAATTTTAGTTATATAAAGATTTATTTATAACCTGCATTTCTTTTAATATTTTAATTACCTTCTTAACAGTATTGAAGTTCATATCCGCTGTTTTTGCTATCTTATTTATTGAAGGATCTTCACCCTCAAAAACAGTTCCTAAAAGACAAACTATTCCACGTTGAGCACTGCTTAGCTCCAGCAAAATTCTAATACTTTTAATTAAAATATTACTATTTTTTAATTTACCATCCTTAAACCTATATTCGCAAGCTTCACATTTTATATAAGCAAGCTTACCTCTGATACCACTACATTCATAATTGTAAGCTTTACGGCAGACCTTTTTTATCTCCGATTCTGTTAAAGGGTTTTTATATACATAGGTAAGTCTACACCTTTTTATTATATTTTTACAATCCTTCTCTTGCTACTTGTCTTATTACTAACAAAAGAAGGTATTATTAATATATAATATTTTTTCTTCTTACTCCCCCACTAAAGTTTACACTAACGTCTGCCAGGGGATGGTTTCAGGCTCATCTTCAGATTAGAAAAGAGTATTATATCCTTTATTCCTGAACCAGTTACCCCCTGGGAGTTATAATTAATATCATCAACAATAATTAATAATATATTGGTTTTCATTGTTACTCATTTCGTTTAAGGAATATGATTTTATTCCTTCAAGTCAAAAACGCCATTTCTCAGTTCTTCTTTCAATGGAATTATCCTTCAGATGTAATTTTTTCCTTCAAAACATTTTTTAATTAGTAATTAATTTAATGCTATCTTTTTCGCCGTACAAAACTTCAATTTCACTTTTGGCCTCTCCACTTTGTCTATCTTTCTTTTGCCTGTAAATACCCCAGGCCTTTCCGGTACTCCAGAAAGAAGTAAAATTATCTTCATTAATTACAGGTTTAAAACTTATTGTCCCCTTCAACATATCATATTTAAATCCACTGAGAGCAAGTAATAAACCCCAACTGGCCATAGACCTGGCATAATGGTGACCGCATTCTACTTCATTCCATGGATTTCTTCTGTAACCATCATGACGTTCCCGGACAGCTTTAACAATGGTCAAACCTTCATCAATATAACCCTCATAAATCAGATGAGAAGCAACCTGGTATTCTATCCCTGTCCACACCTCATCAGAATATACAAAAGGAAGTTTTGGTCTTCCTCCTTCGGGCCACGAACAGAGTAGTAATCCTTTCTCATCATTAAGCGCATACGTTCTCTCTACATTTTCATGTTCTTTAAAACTGGTACGAAAATTATATTTAAATATTGAATTTACCGCCTCTTTTACATGTTCTTCAGGCAAAATATAACCTAATCCAGCTACATGGGAGAGGAACTGTCCCAGAAGTTGGTCCGACAAACATCCCTTACCATACTGGTAACGATATTTATTTACATCATCAATCTGCTGAATATAATACTTCCCTCCCCAGAGAAGTTCATCCATTTTTTTACTTCCTTTATCCAGGGCTTCCTTATATTTCTTAACATGTTCCTGATCTCCAAGATGTTTAGCCATTTCAATACCAGCCTTCAAAACAGCAAAAAACATAGAATTAGTAAGGGAATTGGGTCCATAAAATTCAATATCGTAGGTATTATGCTGCTGGCTGTCCAGAACAAAGTCACCATCTTGATCCCAGTAATCAAAAGCAAAGTCTAGAGCCTTGCTGGCTTTTTCCCAAACCTTATTAAGAAGTTCATCATTACCGCTGATTTTCCAGTCACGATAAAGGCGGATTATTGTTCCCATCTGCCCATCAGCAGCCGGGAGCATATCCCATTTTGGAAGTTTATCATTACCAAATACCTTAGTAGTCCTGAAGGCCATTTTCCCTTCTTCATCTGTTTCCAGATTGAATTCTACCACCCGCATTGATTGTTCTAATTCGGGAAAAAGAAAAGCTAAAGTCTGGGCATAATTCCAGACATGGGTACAACTTCCAGGACAACATCCTTTCTGATCAAAGCAACCTTCCCAACCTAAAAAAGTACCATTTTCTATACGAAAACAGGTGGGGCTTCTAATAACAGTAATATTACTTGCGATTGCATCTAATATATAGCCAGGTAAACTGCTACCAAATAAAGCCTTGTGAAATTCACGGGTTTTGCCTTCCAGTTTATCTAAATTTTTTATTAAATATTTTCCTGCATCCCAGGCACTATCAAATAAAGTACTATAATAATTTTTAATGGTTTGCATTTTGCAGTCACAATCACTACAGCAGTAATCTTCATCCCAAGCCTTAACTCTGTTGGGAAAGTACCAAGTTATTACAAACTCAAAAAATTTTTCTTCACCAGGTTCCAGAGTATGATAAATTCCCAAAGAACCCATTTTAATATTTGATTTATCTCTCAGGAAACTTTCTTGAGCTTCAAATACTGATTCTTTTTCAATCTTTCCATCTTCTTTGAAATCATCCCAAAAATCATGGATGCCATCAAACCAGCCACCATCAAGCCAGTTTTCCTTATATGTTACAGAAGAATCAGGGGTCATAAAAGCCAGATTACCATATTTTAAATCTTCACTTTTCAGATTTTTTGATGAATAAAAAAGGCCCCTGATTTCTCCATCATCCCTGTATTCATTTTTGTTTTCACCTTCAATTTCGATCCTATTCCATAAATTATACCCATTAAACCCTACTACATTTGGCAGTGAACCGGCTATACTTACATCCATCTTTTTATCTGTTGTATTTTTAACTTTATATCGTAAAATTACCCCTGGAATTCCTGAATCATCTGCATTTAAAGGAATAAATGGGGTAAAGGCTTCTAGGCTTACCTTAACAGGTAATTTTTTATCCTGGAAATCAACCCATATAAAAGGGTATTCACCCTTCATAGTTGATAAATCCAACCTCGGTAAACCTGCAACTTCATCAGATTTAAAACCATGTGACTTAGAAAAAGGGGGCAGCAATTCTGATTCCAGAACCCTGCATATAGGTTCTTTATTATGCGGTTTAGCCCAGATTGCAAAAAAGGAATAAGGTAATTTATTCCCCTTGCCCGGGCAGTTAAAAATTTCCCAGTCTCTAAATTCCCCACGTGCACCTATAGAAAAATTTCCCGTTCCTATCCCTCCTAACAGAAAGGCTGCCTCACTGGCATCCCCATTAAATTCCCTCTGAGAATTATTAGTATACAGTTCCTGTTTTGTATAGGGATATTCTGACATATCAAACCACTTTCTAAAAATATTTTTTAAATTAATTTTAACTGTAGTCGCCGTAATTAAAACCCACTGATTGTTGATTAAGACTATACATTAACCTCTCATTATCTTTTTTGCGTTAAAGTTAAGCTATTTTCTGTATTAATCAGTAATTTTAATATTAATATGCTATTAATGTATATATTTCTTTTCTTGCGGGAGCAGTTGTGCCCCTTTTTTTGTTGTTGATAAAGCACCTGCAGCATTTGCAAATTTTAAAGCCTCTTCAATTGTTTTTTTCTCTAATAATGCAACTGCTAAAGCTCCATTAAAAACATCGCCAGCACCTGTAGTGTCAACAGATTTTACATCGAAGGAAGGGTAGATTATATGCTTTTAGTATATATATTCTAAACCTTTTTTTCCTTTTTTAAAAACTATAGATTTAAACTCTTTATTAAAGAGTTTTTTTACCACCGTTTTCAAATCTATTTTACCTCAATAAAAGCGAGACCGGTAGAACATTCTCGAATCTCAACTGGCTTCATATTTACTTTTTTACTTTTGTCTTTTCTAATATAAAGGCCAGTGCTTAATGTTAAAGTTGCTAATGCCTGATTGTCACCTTCCCCGCCAGGATATCTTTTAAAATTACAAGACCTTATTGTCTCACCTGGTTTAGAAAAATTATTTACTTCAAAAACAAAATCCATGTTAATATTACCAACAACTGCAACATTAGAGTTCATAATCAAATATACTCTCCTCAAAATGTATTTTTATTGTTTCTTAAAACATGAGTTACTTAAGAAGGCCTAAGAGGAGATTCATAAAACGTTCATTATCAATGTGTGTACATACTTTTACATTTGGTGCGAATTCACATTCTTTTAGTGCTTCATTTCTATCGGCAACTGTCATTCCGCGAGTTAATTCTCCTTTAGTTTCAATATCTACATACATATCCTTTAGCGTAAATAAATTTTCATTTATTAAGAGCGCGATTGCCTGCGGGTCGGGCAAATAACAGTAATCTATTCCAAAAGCTGCCTTCATAAACTTCAACCAGGGTTCTGCCGCTTCTATAATAAACCTACTTACGGGTGTATCAAACTCTCTGATAATATTAAGATGTTCTCTTTTCAACATTGATTTTTTGGCTGTCTCAAAACCCGTCATATATAAAGGCATTACTGAATGAAAAACTATTTTCGCTGCTTCAGGGTCACAATACATATTGAATTCAGCGACAGAAGTGTAACAATCCAACGGTTGTGTCCATCCTCCTCCCATAATAACAGTTTCCTTTAACAGTCCTGGCAAAGAAGGCTCTTTTCTTATCGCCAAAGCAAGATTAGTTAAAGGACCAATGCATACCATGGTTATTTCCTTAGGATATTTATTCGCTTGTTCAATTATAAAATCTACTGCATGCTTGCTTTGGGGCTTTAAATTAATTGTACTACTCGAAACAGTAGCTCCTTTTTTCCATCCGGAACGCTCAAGGATTTTGGAAAAAGTATTTCTGATTTCCTCCATTTCCTGAATTATTGGATTTACAGCTCCCGGATAAACATTTATTTCAGGCCTATTCATAATTTCCAACAAGTTAAGTGCGTTTATTGTACCTTGTTCAGTTGTCACATTTCCGTTTACTATGGTCATTCCCAGCATTTCAATTTTGTCTGAATTCAAAGCCATTATTATAGCTAAACCATCATCAATATCAGCCCCTAAAGCCCCAATACCTGGATCCGTGTCAAGAATTATTTTCTTCATATTTTCATCCCCTTTTATTTTTTATAATACTTAATGTCCTCGTAGCAAGGTCAGAGATATTTAGCTCTGCCATACCTGTCAATGCAGAACTTAATTGATCATTCAAAGGATTTATCCATTTTTTTGGAAGTCTGGATGCCCCTGTTATTATACCGAGAATGGAACCAACCGTAGCTCCATTACAATCTGTATCCAGTCCTGCCATAACTGCGATTGTAATAGATTTACTAAAATCTCCTTCACCATAAATCAGAGCCATAACCACTATAGCTGCATTTGGTATCACATGAAACCAATTATAGTAATTATATTTTTCCCTTATGAATTGAAACGTATCACGCCAATCCGAATTGTTTTTACTCCACTTCATAACATTTTTAATTACTTCATACAACCTCGATTTTACAGGTACTATAGAAAGTGCAAGTTTAATAATTGTAGTTATGTCAGAAGTTCCAAAAGAAGCTGCAATTGCAGCAGAAACAAATAGTTCTCCATAAATTCCATTTTTCTGATGAGAAATAATTGCATCTCTGTAAGCAAACTCAGTCGCTTTCTCTAAATTATCAGGATTTACATATCCCCATATATCACCACGAATTTGTGCTCCAATCCATTCACGATAGGGATTATAATAGAATGCTGTCTCAGGTGGTTCAATACCATTGGTTAAATTCTTATAAGCAACTCTCTCAGCTGTATATGTTAAAAAAAGTGGAAGATATTCAAGCCAAGTCATTCCAACATCAATTGATGTGAATTCATTACCGTACTTTTCCAGCACCCTGAGACCAATTATTGTATAATCAATATCATCATCACGTAACATGCGGTTTTTTTCAAGTACATTTTCAAAAACACCTGTTTTGTATCTTTTAACTTGCTCCTCATCCATATTAAAATTTGTTGGCAACCCGTTTTTCTTAGATATGTAATATTTAATTGGCCAATTATTCTTCCATTTATTTAATTCCTTAATTTGTTCAAAAGACATGCCTTCAACAGGTTTTCCCAATAAACAGCCGGCACATCTTCCCAGCCATCCCCCATATATACGATCAAATAATTCATCATCGTCAAGTAGTATAGGATTAAGTTTGCTGTTAAAGATATTTTTACTGCTATTATCTTTTATTTTCATATAATCATTTGGTTCATAATAACCATAATCTTTACGAACTTGCAAATTAGTAATTTCCTCATATAAACTTTTTAATTTTTCTTCTTTTTGTTTTCCTTCATTTTCAGCTAAAAATTGTTTTAGTAATTGTTTTGTCTCAACAATTTTTATATTTTTGCCCTCCTGATAAGACTGAAATATTTCATCCAGCATAATTTGAGAAAGCGATAACCATTCGATTGTACTCATTTATCCTCAATACCTCCTTTAAATAATTATCTATTCTTTTATACCAGTTCCTGTAACAGCTTGAACAAAAAAACGCTGTAGTGGTAAAAGAATCAATATGGGTATTATTGCTGCCATAATAACTCCGGCAAATAACAAATTCCATTTAGTTTGATACTGTGTGAAAAAATTAGATATTGCAACTTGCACCACTCTATATTCAGGACTATTGCCAACCAGCAATGGGTAAAAAAATTCATTCCATCTTAATATTAACATCAATATACTTGCACTAACAATAACCGGTTTTGAAATTGGAAGTACTATTTTATAAAAAATTGTGAACCAGGAAGCACCATCAATACGAGCAGATTCAAACAATGCTTTCGGGAATCCTTTAAAAAACTGTCTGAAAAGGAAAATTATCATTCCATTTGCTATACCTGGCAAGATTAAGCCTGTATAAGTATTAACTAACCCGAGTTGTCGAATAAAGCTATAAAGTGGTATTGCAATTGACTCGAATGGAATCATAAATGTAACAAGAACCATAACAAATAATATGTCTCTGCCTTTAAACTTAAAATGTGCAAAAGCAAAACCTGCCATACTGTTGACTACAACCCCACCAAGAACACTCATAATTGAAATAAAAAAACTGTTGAATAAAGATCTCCCAAAATTAATTTCCTTAAAAATATCCACATATGCATCAAAATTAATTTTCATTGGAACTAAAGTGCGCCAGGTAAAGGGGGTCATATATTTAAATACATCTTCCGATGTTCTAAAAGAAGATACTAATACAATATAAACTGGAGCTATAATAAACAAAGAGTAAATGAATAATAAAGCGTATGTAATGACTTGACTATGAAATCCCTTTTTTCCCAGCATGTGAACATCTCCTCCTATAATTTAATCTTCGGTTCTTAATACTCTCAATTGTATTCCAACAACTATTAAAATAATTATAATTAACATCACAACAATAGCATTTGATCGGCCTACGTCTGAATATGAAAAAGCACTTTCGTATGCTTCATACATAAGTAAATGAGTTGACTTGGAAGGTCCACCCTGAGTCAAGGTATATACTGGAGCAAACATAAGGAAATTTGCAGTTGTTGCGCCAACTGCAATAAAAACGATAGCCCTTTTTAGTAAAGGTAAAGTCACATATATAAACCCCTGGAATGGTGACGCGCCATCTATACATGCTGACTCATATATTTGCATGGGAATTTCCTGCAATGCCGCAAGAATAAAGATCATCCAATAACTAAATCCAATCCAACTAATAATTAAAATAATGCAGTACAATGCTTGAGTTTGACTGATAAGGAATAATTGTTTGGGTATCTCAATTAATGATAATATGCCATTTATAAATCCATTAGGCTTTAGCAATAATCCCCAAATAACTGAAGCTATTGGAACTGAGATTGCTACCGGTAAATAAAATAATGTCCTGAAAGCATTAATTCCTTTCACGCGCTGATTTACTAAAACTGCAACTAATGTGGCCATAATTACTTGTAGCGGATTTATTATTAAATTGAATTTTAAAGTCATCTTTAAGGAATTTAAAAAGACCGGATCATTAAACAGTTCCTTATAATTTGTAAGCCCTATAAAATTGAGTGTATGTTTAATAAAAGAATAGGAATATAAGCTTCTTATTACTGCATAAAAAAGAGGATAAACCTTGAAAAAAAATAAAATCACTAAAGCAGGAAATAAAAAGATAAAAATAATATACCATTTTGTCTTCATGCAAATTACTCCTGGTAAAATATATAAGCTAAATCATTAATTGCATTTATCTTAGCCAACCCTGTTTAAAAAGTTAATAAAAACAATTGAAAATAAAAGGCAGACATAACAATATGATAGAAGCAGCTAATTTGAGATGGGAAATATAATATTTCCCATCTCAAATTGCTAACTTACCTACACTATACACTATTGTTTATATTTTTCTAAAGCACGGTCAATTTCTTGAGCTGCTCCTTTTAATACATCCTCTGGATTACCCCCATTACGAATATCCTCAAAGGCTCTATTAATAATTTTCTCCCATTCTAAGTATCCTGGAGTTTTTGGGCGTATCATTGCTGTATTTTCCGACTCAAAAAGAACTAATAGAACGGCATCATCGCCAGTTTCTTCTGCTTCTTGTTTTGCATATGCCAAGGTATGTTTATTCCCGGATAGATTTCTATCGTGTTTGTAATAAATTATATTTCCCTCTTTTAGAGTCAAAAATTTAACAAATTCCGCGGCAGCTTCTTTGTTTTTGCTATATTTACTTATTCCAATATGCCAGCTACCTGTAGGAGTTACCGGTTTCCCTTCTTCAAAATAAGGATGTGGTACATAAATCCAGTTTAGATCACTTACACTATTGAAATTACCAATATGCCAAGGCCCAGTTAATATTATTGCCAGTTTACCCGCTTTAAATAATTCAGGTGACTGAAAAGGTCCCATGCCGAGAGGACTTATTTTATATTTATTAAATAAGTCCTGGTAGAATTGGGTCGCTTGTATCCAGGATTCCTCTGTAATATAACCGGTGGCTTTAAATCCATCGGGACTTACACCTCTGCCACCCAAGGACTGAGCCAATGGCAGCATCTGATATGGCCTGCTAAACTGGTCAAATGCTAACCCCCATATATCAGTTTGTCCATCACTATTTGTGTCTACTGTTAGCTTTTGGGCTGCACTAACAACCTGTTTCCACGTCCATCTTTTTGCGGGGTCTATAGACGGAATTTCTACTCCATATTTTTTAAAGAGATCTATGTTGATAAACATACCAACACTAGAAGAGTTTAAAGGTGCTGCCATGAATTGCCCATCAAAGCTTCCACCATTTAATGCTGCACCTACAAATTCACCTTTTTCCTCAGAATTAAAATATTTATCCAAAGGTTCCAGGTAATCTTTAATACTATAATTTGCGACCAATGGGGCATCCACATTTAATATATCTATTTCGTCACTTTTTACCTGCATTTTTGTTTCAATTACTTCAAACATTTGTTCAAAAGGATAACCATTAAGTTTTACATCAATATCCGGATGTTTGCTTTCAAATTCTTCAACGACTTTTTCCAAATTTTTTACAATATTTTGATATGTAAGAAAAACAATAGTTGTTTTCTGTTCAGCCAGTACCACACCTGTAAACAACATCATTATCAAAGACACGATTAATGCAATTCCAATCATACTTCTTTTCAAAATAATCAACTCCTTTTTTAATTTTTTAATAAATTAATACTAAAAACTATTTATTTATTCGTTGCTAATCACCTCCAAAATTTAAATTAGTGTCCTGGCTTCAAGATAATGTGCTCCTCCAACTTAATACATTTTAATTTACTTCGTTTTTTAATCTTCTTACTGAATCCCGTTCAATAAGCTCAGTCCCAAACTCTACAGATTTCTCTATTTTCTTCTTATCTATAAGTTTAAGTAAAGTCTCAACTGCCTTCTGACCCATCTGATAAGTAGGTTGGGCAAT